>Ga0325403_1001293_pt1 | contig 20510 bp, 19 predicted proteins | sample PopdelMetagenome_19_FD_205665 | JGI IMG/M metagenome (GOLD analysis project Ga0325403, IMG submission 205665) | Populus deltoides microbial communities from Bellville, Georgia, United States - Xylem-PdKOR-R4 | ecosystem: Host-associated > Plants > Phyllosphere > Stem > Wood/Secondary xylem... | reverse complement strand
TTATAAAATGAAGCAACACCAAAGATATAAAACCTAATCTTTCCTTCCTAACCCCAATACTTTTTTAGCCATACCAGCTGCATAGAAGCCGTATCCATTGCAAATAAGCACAGAAGGAATCTAAGCCACACACAAAAGACTTCAAAGCAAGCCATACCAAGTATTGTTTCCTCTATTTGATTTAGCATATTAACACATAGTTGTTAGATTAGTGATTGCTTTTGCTGCTGAACTAAGAAGTTGGCATTGTTGATTTGCTAATTTGAAAACAAGAGTAATAAATAATATGGTAGAGTTTTCTATCAATATTTGTAGTAGTTTCACAATTTTAACACTTGCAAGATATCAAGGATGGAAGGTGAGTGGTTTCAGAATATTCTTAAAAAAAATGGACTCTCAAAAATTAAAAAATATATATCAATGGAATCCCATACAGTAAGTAGGCTAGAACACAGACAAGACACCAAAAAACAAGAAGAAAAAGGAAAAGAAACTCCTGTGTCTTCCGCACACTACAATCATGTGTTGTTGGACCATTGTTTTCTACCTTTCACTAGTACCTGCTAGGCTACTAACTCTGTATACAGTTTTTATGTTGCCACTTAGGCACACCCAAATCATTGGCCAAAAAGGGTTCTTGAAGGAGGGATCAGTATCCCTATATTATCAGTAACACTAGCAAGGAAACTGTCACTGGAATTAATCATCATAGCACTCGGCAGGAACTACAATGACAGCACAGTGAAGATCCTTACATCTGAAGGATGCTTAAATTTCTCAAATGGCCAGATTAGAGAATGTAATTAATTAATTAAATGACATCACTGCAATTAAATTCCTCTAATCATGTTAATTAATTAGCATGATTAGAGAATGTGAAATCTAATCCAGGGTTAACTTTTGATTATGGAATTCGATATTAGCAATGCTCATTACACTGCCAAATTTGTTGGATGCTGAGGTAGGTGGTGCCAATAACTTGAAGGCAAACGATACGATTAATTGGAAAGATGGGAATAACATCATTTCCCTATTATGAAATTAAAAAATAAACTAAAACTAATATGCATTTTCTTCTGGAATCCACGATGCTTTTTATTTTTTTTTTCCGGTCATTGAACTTTTTTCTCATTGATTTGATTTTTTGTTGTCAAATTAAAGGCTCATTACTTTTAATATGTTAAGCAATGTTAAAATTAAAAGACATGAGATGAAATCGAAAAACATAAAAAAAACCAGGTGATCATTTTAAAATTGACTTATAAAGTCAACTTTGGTCCTTTTACTTTACAACCTACCATTTTTCAATACCTTTAGTTTTTCAAAAATTTCTTTCTTGTCCAAAACTTCATTTATTTTATTTTTCAGTTTTTGATTTTAGTTAGGAGTGAGAAAGTAGAGAGAGAAAATTGTTTATTAATATTGATTTTGACCACCAAAATGATCAATCTTGATGCAAATAAATTTCATTCGATAAGATGAGTTCCACTGGTGTCTTCTTTCACTTTCAAATTGCATGAGAGAATGGATTTGATCTCGAAAGTTTTTTGGGTTTCAGCTTGATTTTTTTAATTTGGATTATTGTTTTAGGTTATTTAAAGACATAAACAAGTTTATTTAGGTCTCTAAGATGTTTTTTTTATTAAACAATGGTTGCAAATAAATTTTTGAATTTAAAACACCTCACCCTTGACTTTCTAGTGATTCTCTCATTGCTAAAATCTGAGCAAAGTAGACAATGCATCATTGCCTGTTATATATATATTTTTAAAGTTGGGGTAAATAAAAATAACAATGAAGGTCTAGGTGTGTGAGTCTGGGCTGGCAAACCTGTGTGCCTCGACTTTTTTATAAAGGCACAAGCGTACTGAACCACCCATACCCGCTCACTTGGATCTTTTTTTGGGTACTTTGGTTTTTTTTCTTTTGATTTTTTTTAATCTCATCCTTAGATATTGGTTTTTTTTATTTTTTTTTCAACTTCATCTTTCAATATTTATTTTATTTTAATTGGTTTTTGTTATTTATTTTATTTTTCTTTTTATAGATTTATTATGGTTTCAAATAAACATCCCGTCAATTTATTAATACTTGATTTTATAAATATTTATTTTTTATAATCATCCAAATTATTTTTATATTCACCAAATCAATCGGGTTACATTGAATTAATATTCATATAGTTTTCTTTCTATTAAAAAACATGTTATAGCATACTCATTTGTTTTTTTGTGTTAAAAAAATATTTATCTCAGCCATGGTAAGAGATGATAACATTCAAATTCTACCCATGTCAAGTGTTTAAAAACATTAATTTCCTCCTACCATCACCTGTTTTATAATCTTGCGGTTTTTTCTACAATGCTTCTGGAATTTGCCCTTTTCCAGTATAGTTTCCATTTTTTTTTTTTGGCTAAAACTAACCCATCCCCTGACCACGGGTTAAATGTCATTAGATTCTAAGAGAATTTTTCATGTCATTGGTATTTGAACAGAGTGTATTAACTTAAATTAGTAAAGATCCATTATTGCGTGTACATTTGACTTCATTTTTTAAAGTTTATATGTCAAATCATGACATGTGTCAGGCAATAATTGATCATTTCTAATTTAAATTAAGAAATGGATCAAATCGAATCAATCAATTTATTCAGAGACTATTGACACTTTTTTTTTTTTTTTTGTTGTTAAGAGGACTATAATCTATAATTTTAAAATTCGATCCGGTTGGGTAGATCAACTTGGGACCTGGCTAATCCGGTAATAAAATCGGGTCGGGTTGAAGAAAACATGGGGAAAAGAAAAATTCGATGTGACCCGGCGACCCGATCAAGATTTAGTTGCAAACTCGTTGACTTTTTTTTTGTTTTTACAAAAACGATGTCGTTTTGATTAAAAAAAAGAATTGACCCAGCCGACTCGATGACCTGGTCAAAACCCGGAACCCAGACCTTGGACATAATTTAGCCTTTTTTTTTCCTTCCCAAAGCGGTTTATTTTCTTTTAAGAACATATGGGGCACTTTCTGAAATAATATAACAAGAGTTATTATAGGCCATGGTTGAATTTTATAAATAGTCAATTAACCTTTGACCAATAGATCCTCTTATAATACACTAGCAGATTCAATATAAACAGTAATATCTTTAGATTTGTTTTCACAAATTACGGTAATTGGATATTTGTGAAATATATTTTTTTTTTACAGAATTTTAGATGTTTTTTTAATGATATATTATTGATGTACCACTGTTTAGGACAATAAATTTAAGTTCAAACATGGCAAAGGAAAAGAGTAAAGCTATAATACACAATGCACATGAGAAATATATATATATATACACACACACACACACTTGATATGGAGTTATTACCTTGTACTAAAAACCATATTTATATTATAGTTTTTAATTTTTGTTCATTTTTTAGAATGGTATTCATATTATAATTATATCTATGTGACTTTGACATGGGAGAGTTCACTGCAACTAATGACAACAAATATACATTTTTTTAGATGCATCGGGCTTATGAAACACAATTTTCAATGTAGTATGTATGGTGTTTTTTATTCAATAAAGAAAGTATGGTCTTCTTTAAGATCTTTATATTGATTAAATTCTTTAAGATCTTTATAATTAAAGAGTTTATGAAATACTTAAATAGATAGAATTCTAAGACAGTTCTGGAGAGTGATGAGCTCCGATTTTATCCCATGGGCTTGAAAGCCAAGCCAAGGCTTGAGATAAAATTATTAATTTCCTGGTTCTGACAATCTAATCCCTCTTTTCTTAGCGAAATGACTGATGGATTATGCTCAATACTTACAAAAGATACCATTCTTAGAGTTTAAGGACTCTCGGATGATTATGTTAATATTAAATGAGAGAAAAAACAATACTTTTTTAGAAGAAAGCCCTAGAAATAGATATGTCATTTATAGCAGAGAAAAATCGAACCTGCCTCACGAAGGTTACATTAGTTTCTTTTATAGCTCTTGAGGTCCCCTTTTATGAAAGAGGAAAAGGTTCACATGTCATCCAAATATATTTTTTTTGTTAGGATAAAATATCTTTGATTCATCAGAGTAAAATATATCTAACTGTAGGTCTGATGATTCTTGAGACCCACACAAGCTTAATTGCTGAGCCCGACGATATTGGTGGGTCTGATGATTTGCTAGATCCACACAAGTATGGGCACAACGCTTAGTTCAGCCTATAGATGGTGGCTCTGACAGTTCACTAGACCCATACACGTTTAGGCTCAACGCTTGACAGAGCTTAGGGGTGGTGGGTTTGGCGGTTCGCTAAAACCACACAAGTTTGGGCTAAATGTTTGGCTGAGTCCGGATACAGTAGGTTTGGTGGTTCACCAGACCCACATAAGTTAAGGCTTGACACTTAGATGAACTCGAAGATGGTGGGTTTAGCAGTTCGCCAGACTCAGACATATCTGGGCTCAACTCTTGGCTTAGCTCAAAAGATGATGGGTTATCACCCTAAATTTTATTTATTTGTTTGGAAAAGAGGACTCAGAAAAAAAATACTAATCCATCAATAGCCCTCAAATCTCTGTGTATTATACATAAAGATTTTGAAAACCTCCTACCATCAGCAAATAAGAGTTGTTTTACCTTCCCCAAAAGATTTATGTGTCCCATATAGGACTGTTAAGATTTTTAAGCCTAGGTGACTTGTCTTTACTATGAGAAGGTGTCTATTAGGAAACAAAATGGTGGCTTGCATTAAGTACGATAATTTAGTAAGCTTTTAGAGATCGGTAATGATACAAAAAGTCGCTCATCCGACAGTGGGAGTAAAAGTTTTTTTTTCTTTATAACCTAAGTCATTTTCTTCTTGTGAATTTTCTTTTACTTTCAATCTTTGTGATTTTTGAAAACTTATGCCCGTAGTAAGACCCTAAATTATCTTTGCCACCTTTATTCTTGACTAAAAAGGGAAAACTATTTCAGACATCTCTTTCATCAAAACCTTTTTCCATATTTTTCTTTTACTCAGAACAAAAAAGGACCTTAGGAACATCATATCTGTTTCTAAAAAGAGAAGCATTCCATCCCCTGACGAGGAGTTCAAGTTTCAACTTGAACCTAAAAGAAGTGACAGGGGACACGGTGCCTCATATTAGGACCTAGGGTGTGGGAAAATGCCATATTGACTACCTCCTCTGATAGGGAATAGAAGAGAAGATCTCTTGGGAGGAGTCCATCTTTTGCCTCTTTCAGAGACTTTCAGGAAAGATGGAGGTTGCCTCAGAATCCCAAGGATGATGTTCCCAACAACATATATGTTGCGGACATGGAATTCATTACTCGTAACCAACCTGGTACGTATATAGCCCAAGTGCTTTACCCTAATGAGTGTATCATCCAACTGACACTGGACACCTTCTAATGTTATTTTAAAATTACCGCCCTCATTTGCATGTATGCAATGAGATACTCATTTTCTCTCCAAGGATTTATGAGGGATGTTTTCAGCTATTACTAGCTGGGTCCAGGCCAACTATAACCCAACGGGTGGACAATCGTATCCTCTTTAAAAATATTATGCAGAATGGTTAGGCTCGAGTCCATGGTAAATTTTTTCAGGTGTTGCTACCAACTGGTCACTAACATTGATAGCAACAACGATGTGTTGTGGTTCTTTACCTTTTCTAAAAAGAGCAATGGTGCTATGAGAACACGTTGATTGTGAAGCCAATGTCTGTCAAGAAGTAAAGAAGGAGATATTTGGTCATAAGATATGTTTAGATGGTCAATCGCTGAGAGGGGTTGCATTCAATTTAGGGTTATTCCCAATACTAAAGGGTCCCCAATACAAAGTAAATAGTAAGCTTTGTCTAAGCTCGGATAAGAAGAAAAACTGTGTCATACTTGATTTGATCCATAACGACTATGAAGTCAATAAGTGACCAAAGAATATTACTAGGCTATTTGGCAAGGTATAAAGCCATCTTGCCATTTTCATTTGTTTTCGCCTCATTTCAAAATCTAACCTCTCTTTGTCCCTACAAGGCTAATAACTGAAGGAGAAGGAGATGCGTCATGAGATCCTCCTATAAAGAGCTTGCCCGAGGGGTCTTTGTCTTGTGCCACAAGTGGAGGCAAAGGTGAATAGAGGAGGGGAGACTCCCCCATCCTCATTGGGGAACTTCTTGTTCTTGAAAGCCCTGCCTCTGTAGAGATAATAGTCGGGGTTATAGTTTTACCCAAAGCTGGGGGTTGTGATCTTCCCTTGTCCATGGAAGAAGTAAACTTGACTCTCTCTACAGTGATTACGGGTGCAAATATCAATTTCAAGAAAAGAAAAATCTTTCCCCTTTTAAAAACTTATACTTAGTCCCACCGATAAAGGCTCATGCGGTGGTGTTCCTTTTGCCTTAATTTCTTGCTTTACCAGTTGAGGAAGTGGTAGTTAGGACCACTATCGGAGTTGGCACCAAGGAGTTTAAGGACATTTTCTCTTGGCTTTGGGTTGTAATCCATTTGATTTTCCAACTATGACGGATAAGGAGAGGCAATTTATAGAGGCTATGGTTGAAGGGAGAATGTGCCTCAAGGAGGCTGGCCTTAAGATGGTGAGAACACTAGAAAGGGTCCTCACCATCCCATCAGATAACCCTATAAAGTTTCCATCGCCATTTAACTTTAACTATCCAAATGACTTTTAATGTAAGGAAAAATAAATGCTATTATGGAGGCCAAGTTGGGGAGTATTGAGATGGCCTATACTAAGCTAAGGGATAAAGCACAAGGCCTTGCCCTTGATTTGAGTTCTTGGAAAAAAAATGCTTGAGGCGTCCTACAACCAGGTGGTTCCCTTGAGGCAGAAACTTCTTGAAGCTAGGGCCTTCCAAGTTAGTTTATGGGATGAGCTTGTTGCCATATGGGCTGAGCTTGCTCCTACTAGAGAGGAAACACAACATTCCCAAATGAAGTTAAAGGCCTTAAGGGACTTTCTTGAGGAGATCATTTTATCTTCATACTGCTTTCCATTAGCTTAGAGTCCTTATGTAGAGTTCTTGTTTGTGTCCAATACCCATATTTATAAGATTATTTTTTGGATCTAATGTTCATATTTAGGAGATCAATTTCTAGGTCTAACGCCCATACTTAGGAGATCATTTTTGGATTCAATGCCCATACTTAGAAAATTAATTCTGGGTCCAACATATATACTTAGGAGATCATTTTTGGGATAGGCGGTGAATCACCTAACCTTAGGAGATTTTATGATAGTTCTACCTTATAGAAACCGAAAAGGGATATCTTTTACAGGTGTCTACTCATTATTGATGCAATGTTTATCCTATTCTTTAAGAAAAGTGTGATCGCACCAGGAAGAACATGTCAATCTCTTGCAAATGTGTTGTAGCACTAAAGAGACTTCATTACTTTCAAAGTAAATGTGCTATCGCACTAAGAAGAGTAAATCCATCCTATTTTTGAAAGATTTGAGAGGCTTACACCCTAAGAAGACCCTACCTATCCCCGTTGCTAATGCAGTGTCTATCCCATCCTTGAAGAAAAGTACAATCGTACCAGGGAGAATATGCCGATCCTTTCTAAGGTAAACTATGTCGTAGCACTAAAGAGACATTCATTACTTCCAAACTAAATGTGCCATCACACTTGGGAGAGTAAGTCCATTCTATCTTTGGAAGATTTGAGAGGCTTATGCCCTGAGAAGACCGTATCCATCCTCAATGTTGATGTAATGTCTATCCCATCCTTAAAGAAAAGTGTGGTCATATAAGGGAGAACATGTTAATTCATTCTAAGGTAAAATATATCGTAGCACTAGGTAGACGTTCATTACTTCAAAAGTGAATATGCTATCACACTAAGGAGAGTAAATTCATCCCATCTTTGAAAGATTTGAAAGGCTTGCATCCTAGAGAGACCATATCTAATCCCGTTACTAATGCAATGTCTATCTCATCATTGAAAAAAAGTGCGATCACACCAGGGAGAACATGTCAATCCCTTCTAAGGTAAAATGTTTCGTAGCACTAGGGAGACATTCATTACTTTCAAAGTAAATATGTTATCACACTAGGGAGAGTAAATCCATCTCATCTTTAGAATATTTGAGAGGCTTGCACCCTTGAAAGATCGTATCCATCCTTGTTGCTTATGCAATGTTTATCTCATCCTTGAAAAAAGTGCAATCACACTAGGAAGAACATGTCAATCTTTTTCAAGGTAAAATGTGTTGTAGCACCAAGGAGACACTCATTACTTAAAAGTAAATGTGTTATTGCATTAAAAATAATAAATCCATCTCATCTTTGTAAAATTTGATACTTGAAGAGTAGAAATCATTTGTTATTTTGAACAATATAATTCATATGCTAGAAAGTTACATTTCTAGTCATTGACCATAATATATTTTTATCTCGCTTTGTGGCCCTAAAAAGAAAAAAGGGAATTCCTTTTCTTTTATGAAGGTTTTCTGGGTAGTCATTTAAAGAACTCTTCCCAAATAAATATAATTCCTTTAGTTATTGTGAAACTATGGCTGGTGAAAGAGGAGGTAACCTCCCTACTTAGAGATCATCTACCCTGTCAGGTTCACAAGTTTAGTAGGTGTTCTTGGTTAGCAATGACTCCTGGAGTTGCACGGATTGAACCAATACTCTGTTGGTAGCTATTGAAGGCTTTCCGAAACCTCGAAGTTCTAACTCCAATAGTAATTAAGGATGATAATGGTAATGAAGTCATTAGTTTGCAATAACTCCTGAAGTTACAGGGTTTGAACCATTATCCTGCTGGTACTTGTTGAAAATTTTTCAAAACTTCAAGGCTCCAAATTCAATGGTAATTAGGAATGATAACAACATGGCTCTTGGAGGAGCAATTAATGACATTTTGATCATTTCCCACAGACAGCGCCACTAATGAGATCCAATTTTATCCCATAGGCTTGAAGGCCAAGCCGAGGTTTGGGATAAGATTATTCATCTCCTAGTTTTGACAATATAATCAATCTTTTCTATGCAAAATGGCTGATAAATTATGTCAATACTTGTAAAAGGTCCCATCTTTAAATTTTAAGGACTCTATGATGATTAAGTCAATATCATATGAGAGAAAAAACAATCCTCTTTTAGAAGAAAACCCTAGAAATAGATATATGTCATTTGTAGTAGAGAAAAATCAAACCTGCCTTGTGGAGGTTACATTGGTTCTTTTTATAGCTCCCGAGGTCTCTCATTTCAAAAAAGAGGAAAAGATTCACATATCAACCAAATATCTTTGTCTTATTAGGATAAAATATCTCTAACTTATCAAAGTAAAATATCTTTGATTCATTAGAGTAAAATATCTCTGACTGTGGTTCTGGTGGTTCTTTAGACCTAACACAAGTCTAGGCTCAGCTCTCAGCTAAGCTCGAAGGTGGTGGGTCTGGTGGTTTGCCAGATCTACATATGTTTGTGCTCGGCTCTTAGCGGAGCTCGCAGATGGTTGGTATGGCAGTTTGCGAGACCCACGCATGTTTAGGCTTAATGATTAGGTAAACCTAGAGAAGGTGGGTCTGTTGGTTCACCAAACCTACATAAGTCTAGGCTCAGTGCTTGGTCGAGCCTAGAGATGGTGAGTTTGACTTATCAAAATAAAATATCTTTGATTGTGGGTCTGGTAGTGCTAGAGCCACACTTACCTAGGCTTAGTGCTTGACTGAGCCTAGAGATGGTGGGTCTCGCGGTTCACCAGACCCATGCATGTGTGGGTTTAATGATTGGCCGAGCTCAGGGATGATGGGTTTGGTATTTCCCTAGATCCATATAAGTTTGGGCTCAACGATTGGTTATGCTCGAAGACGATGGGTCTGGGGGTTTGTTAGACCCACATATTTTTAGGCTCAATATTTGACTAAACTCATCAATGGTGGGTCTGGTGATTCGCTATGTTCGGGTTCAGTACTTAGTTGAGTTCAGAAATAATGGTTTATCACTATAAACAATGTTCATTTGTTAAAAAAAAAGGGATCTAGGACAAACAAATGAATGTTAATCAATCTGAGGGCAAACATGTATTGTTATTTTGATGGGCCATAAATTTTTTATCTAAATATCTAATTGACATAAATTTTACCAATCTAAAATATTGATTCAATGGCACATAACCTAATGATGTAGGGAAGTCATTAGATGTTTTTGGAATCAAGATTTACTTCAAAGACCTAATTTTAAATCTTTTTGTGATTCAAAACATTAGAACTGTTCCAGATTGCTCATGTTTATTTATTTATTTATTTTGTATTTAAGAATTAATTCCATATTTTCTATTATTTTAATTTCCCTGTCCCTTGTTCTCCAAGAAGAGATTTGTTTTGTTTGGTTTTCTAGGCTCTTAATTATTAGTTCTCAATAATTCATCGTTTTTAAGACTTGTGAGGTTGTTTACAATTTTAACTCCTTTTTTTTTATTTAAAGTTTTTTAGTACAACAAATCACGTCACTTCACTGTACACTACTACATCATGATTAAATTAAATTTGTTTATTAAGCTTCTCAGAGTTGACTGAAGTGTATAAACCATGTGGCTGCACTCATCCTGGGGGTATATGAATGAATTATGAACATCGTATTCATGATATCCTTTTCACAATATTCTAGTAATCATAACTCAGACATGCCAAGAATTCCGGTTGTTTTGAATCTTGTGAATCCAATATTCTAATGTCTTCCCACATACGTACACAAAAATAGTGCCAAGGATCACTCCAATGAGGTCAATATGTTTTCTACCCCTTTGTTTTTCTGCACTGTTAGGCCTGCGGTTTGGTCCTCGTGATTCAATCCTAGATGAATACTTAAATTTTAGGTACAGTTCTGATTATGTTGGATACTCTTACTAATTGTTTGTAGTTGAATAAATACCATTGAAGCCATAATTTGAATGATAAATAGGTATGTTATCCAGGATAAGTGTTAGATAATCTACTCAAAAAACAATTACATTAAAACGGGCTGAAGAACAAATTAATCTTTAGAAAAAGATAAAAGAAAAACCATGAAAGCATTGTTTTTCATTGTATAATTCACTTGCCTAACTACTTGAGGGTATGTTTAGTATTGTGATTTATTATGCTTTTAGTAATATAGAATATTGAGTCCTACATATTATAAGTTGAAAGTAACATTGAAAAGATAAAACATGTCAAAACAATGTTATCATATGAAGTTATATTCAGATAAATTAATAATCTTGATTAAATAATATTTTATTTGATTTTAATCTAAATTTAAAATTTAAATAATATCTTGATTAATCAAGTTTTATTATTCCAATAGTATTAATTTATAAAGATTTAACTATAATTTATTTTTTTAAATAATCTTATTTATTCATGTTCTTTGTTCTTAATATTTTTTTTTTAAATTCAGGATTGTCACATTACCAAATTACCTCTTTTTCTGTGGCAACTAGAAAGATTTAGTCACCAGAAAAAGAAGAGGTGGTAGATATATGCTACAAAAAACCTAAAAAAGGTGATAATTTTATTGTGAGAGAAGAAGAGGTGGGTTTCAATAGTATTTCTTTTTTTTTTTGGTCTTATAAGTCTTTTTCTTTGGTTATTGAAATTTTATTTTTCAATTTTATCTTTCAAAATTATATTCATAAGAAATTGAGTTTAAAAATTTATTTTATTTTATTTTCTATGACGTTATTGGGTGTAAAAATTGATCTAATATTTTATTGATGCTCAAATTTTTTTTAAAAAAATTATTTTTATAGTTTGCAAAAAATAAAAAATGAGGGGACGATAATTGGTATTGAGGCAAAAATGCAGCTTTTTTTTTTCATCGTTCATTCAACACCTTTTAAAAAAATTTGCCTTTGGATTTGTTTTCAATTTCTTTATTGGTCCCTTTAGTTTGATAATTATACATTTTGTTCCAAAACTTAATTTTTCACATTTTAGTCATTGAATTTAAAACAAGAGAGAGAATGATAAGAAAAAAAAAGCATACGAGAGAGAAGACAATCAATTAGCAAGATTCTATTAAGTAAAACAAATATAATTTGATGTCACTACGTTCATGTTGATGATAGGAGTGTCATTAAGGCTTTTAGAACTTCCATATTCCTATAAAAAATAGATCAAGTTTGATAAAGATTTTTTTGTTTATTTTGTGTGTTTTGACCTGATTTAAGGATATTTTAAGCGGAGAAATTAGTCTATTGAGATTCTAAGAGTGTTTAATAGTTGTTTTAAAGTTAAAATAGGATAAAAATGGTTTCTTGAGTCCAAAAAACCCCAGCTTAATTTTCTGATGATCTTTACTATGGTTGAAATCTAGGCAAGAAAATGACATATTATCTACCTCAATAGATACTATTAAAAGGATGTGTTAATCCCTATTAACCTTCAAAATAACAACTCTGCTTATTATTTCAAAAATTAATGAGTGACTTAAAACATTTTTTTATTTTTTAAAAAATATTTATTATTATTATTTTGAAGAACTTATGAAATGAGTGTTTGACCCATATGAATGGTGAATCATGGGATTTGGCCGAATCTATTTAACATGCCTTGAAGGGAACCATTCATATCCTTTTAGTCTAATCCACACACACACACACACACACACACATACAAACACATATATGCCGAAAATAAAATTAAATAATGTGTACACACAAATTCCTCATAATCGCAAAGACATATTTATTATAAAATTTGCAAATTAAAATAAATAACGCATTAGAATTTACAATTTTAAAACATCTAACACATTATACTTCATGATTACAGAAATCAAACATATTAAAATCAATAGTTTAATAACAACATGAACACATTAAAAATTCATAATCAACACATTAAAATTGACAAATTAATATAACAACACATTAGAATTTTACGATTAAAAACATCAAACACATTAAAATAAATAATTTAATAATAACATCAACATATTGGCATTTTTGCAATAAAAATGTTAAACACATTAAGATTGACAAAAAATACAACAAATTAAAACAATTAAAGACATATCAAGCACATTAAAATTGATTTAAAACAACATTAATACACTAAACTCCATTATTAAAAACATAAACACAATAAAAATTCACAATTTACTTACAAACTTGTTCATGATTTAACTAGCAATTACTCATAATTATTTTTAAATCATTCAATATAAAAATCACAACAAAATCACAATCAAAATAAGGATGCTTGTTTATTATTTAAAAGCTATATTTAAACCATTTAATCCCAAAAAAATCTCGAACAATCCAAACATCCATATAAGAATTAGCTTGAAGTTGTTGGAATTCGGCGAGGTGGTGGTGGCAGCAAGTGGAGGCTACAATATACATGGATGGCTGCTACTATTGGCATGTGGTTGCATGCGACATTGAAGGGTAAGAGGTGTGTGAGGTCTTCCATGTGGTAGACCAGTCATTCCTCTTGCTGCTGACACTAACAATGAGGCTCATGAATTTTGGAGAAAGTAGATTAATTAAGTTGAATTTTTAGCATCCTCCTTCTACTAGTTTTCTCCTTTGTCTTTCTTTATCATGGTTTATTCATACTACTACCATCACCACTTGTTATATGGGAACTCACGGTGTTTGGGAGATGCACGTGGTTTATGGTGGAGGTGGAGTTATAGCTAGCGTTGGAGTGGAATCAATGGTTGTTCACGACTAGAGATGAGGCTAGCGATGTGGGGTCACTAGAGGAGAGGGGATTTCTCGACCAGGCTATTATTGTTGGAAACTCAAAGCTCTAAACACATAATCTCATTTATTAATTAATGAAATTGCAGCTTTATAAAAGCCTTACAAAACAAGAATGAAATCAAAACAACCACATTTACAAGTCCTAAAGACAAGGTGAATTTGTTACAGAATAATTCAAAGTCTAAACTAAACCCTTATAACCAGGGCTTTATTAATAGAACAGTAACTAAGACTATATTAAATGTGATAAGTCTTATTGACTTAGTCACCAAGAGACCTACAGCTCCAATAAATCCTCCCTTAAACTGATCTACAAACTGCATTCAGTTTACTTTTGGTGCTAAGCAAACGCCAAGCATGTCTCTCAATATCAAGAAAGCCTACAACTTCAAGGGCTTAGTCATAATGTTAGCAATTTGATCTTTTGAACCATAATGCATTAATTCAACAACCCCATCCTTTGTTAAATCATGAAGAAAATTAAATCTAATGTCAATGTGTTTACTTTTACCATGCAAAACAGGATTATTTAAAAGTTTAATAGCTGAGCTATTATCATAAAAGACCATAGTGCACTTGCACTTACTTTGTTCATGACCAAGCGTTTCGAGAATTCTACGCATCCACACACCTCACAGAGGCTGCAACTATGAACTCTGCTTCAGTGGAGAGTGTGACCACCGACTGCTTCTTTAAGGACTAAGCCACAACGCTTAAACTTAATAAGAACACATACTCCAGCATAATCTTTTATAACCTCGTGGTTGCTCAATAAACACTACCTCATTCAACTTACCGTGAAAAAATACACTCTTCACATCAAGTTGGTACATACTCCACCCTTTATAAGCTGCAAGAGCTAGAATCATTCTAATGGTATCCCACGAGCTATGAGAGCAAACACCTTGGTATAGTCTATTACAAATTGTTAGGTGTATCCCTTGGCCACAAGGCGAGCTTTATATTTATCAACCTCCCCATTCTCGTTCAACTTGGTCTTAAGTATCAATTTCACCCCTATCTTTTTGGCTTCATCTGGCAATGTAGTTAACTCTTAGGTTCCATTCTTCTCGATGGCTTTAATTTCTAAATCCATAACTTCACTCCATTTTGTGCTCATGATAGCTTTTTCAAAGGACACAAGATCACCAAATGAAATGAACATCACAAAATTATTCCTTTCCTCCTCAGACAGACTCTCACAACTTACATAATCCTCCATCTATAATGGTTATTGTCTTATCCTCCCTTGAACAGGATTTGAAGAATTATCTTCAGCTGATTCATTTGATTAAAGACTAGTAATTTTTTCTTTGACTTGCTCTTCTTCTTTACTGGCATCTTCATTCTCCTTCTCCTCTAATTCATCTTCATCTCCTCACTCAAGAACATCATGGTTAGTTTCTTCAACAATTTTACCCCAATTCTACTTCTCATCTTCCTCAAATACAATGTCTCTGCATATAACAACTTTTCTTGACACAGGGTCTACAATCTATAAGCTTTAGATTCTTCACTTAAACTTAAGAGAACACATTTGAAACTCTTGTCATCAAACTTTTGCTTTTTGTTGTTAGGAATATGTACATGACCAATACAACCAAACATCCTAAAATGATTAACAAAAGGTTTAAAACCACATTATACTTCCTCTGGAATCATATCCTTCACTGCTAGTGTAGGACATCGATTGAGCACATGAATTGTCCGGTTAACAGCTTCAGGACATAATTCTTTGGGAACTTGTTTCTCTGACATCATGCAATTTACCATATTCATTATTGTTCAGTTTTTATGCTCTACAACCCTATTTTGTTGTGGGGTGCAGGCTATATTAAGTTGCCTACTAATTCCATTTAAGTTGCAAAACTTGTTGAATTCCAGTGAGGTGAACTCCCCATCTTTATCAGAACGAAAGACAACATATAAATTTCCTAGTTTCTTTCTCTACCAAACTTTTGAATTTTTTAAACATAACAAAAGCTTTTGTCTTGGCATTTAATAAATAAGTTCATAATTTTATGTTATAATTATCTATAAAGGTTATTAGATACCTCTTTTGACTGTTGAACTCAGGTGTGATAGGACCGTAAATGTCAGCATGCACTAATTGGAGTCTCTAAGAAGCTCTACACAAGCTTTTCTTTGGGATGGATTCTCAATATTGTTTGCCTACCATGCAGTTAGTGCATAGTTTTGAAGAAACTTTGAGAGGAGGCAGACCCTTCACCATTTTCTTATAGAACAAGGTTCTCAAACCTTTGAAATTAAGATGCCCAAACCTTTAGTGCCATAAGTGAGTGTTGTCTTCAGATGTAGTTTGAAAGCATGCAGGGGCTGGAGCTTGATCTTGTGTTCGCATTAAGGCGAAAAAGAACAAACATCCTGTTAGTAGACATTTGAGTCTACATGATCAATCCTCTTACAAGATGATATATCTTACACACTCCATGCTGAATAAGAATGGCTAGGTTTCTTTCGTGCAATTGACTAATACTTAACAAATTATTTTTAAGCTCAGGAATATAAAACACTTCACTTATCATCTAATTTGCTCCATTGACTTGCAATCTGATGTTTCCTTCCCCATCACTACCATCTTCAAATTGTTGCCAAGCTTCACCACTTTTCTAAATGTCTCATCTAGGTTAAGAAACCATTGCTTATTACCACTAATGAGATTGTTACAGCCGAAGTTGAGCAACCATACTTTCTTTTGGAATTGTGGAGCTCTACATAGGCCATTAACAAGTTAACAACATCTCTTGTTATTTATCAAGCTTAGCATAATTAACACCTTTTTTCCCAACTAGGAAACTTGTATTGGAAGTCTCCTTGTTTGTGGCATTTGTAGCACTCTATAGTTGTCTTGTGGAATTTTTCCTCCCTCTACCGCTTCCTTAACCTCGTGGTATATCTCAGCCTCTTCCTCCTCCTCCAAATTTCTCTTCATAAGAAATCTTCAAAGCCTACTCATCTCTTTCACCATGATTGTTCATTCTTTGCTCATGAACTAATAGGCTTCTTTATAACTCATCAATTGTTAACACATCCAAATCATTGGACTCCTCCACTAAACATATAACGTAATCAAATCTTAAGGTCATTGATCTCAAGATCTTCTTGATGATCACAACTTGCCCCATCTTTTCTCTATGAGCTTTCATCTTGTTTGTAATTATTAGTGTCCAAGCAGAATACCTGTTCACTTTCTCTCCTTCTCTCATTTGAAGAACTTTAAATTCCCTTCGCAATGCCTACAACTGGGCCCTTTTCACTCTTGTTTTCCTCTGATACTTCTGCATCATTGAATCCCAAATGCCCTTCAACTCTCCTTATCAAGGATTGTTTTCATGATGGTTCGATCTATGGCCTATAAAAGGTAACTTTTCACCTTTAAGTCTTTTAGTTGTTGATCTTCAATTGTTTTCCTTTGTGCCTTTATTGGCTCAGCTCCATCTGTTATTGTGACAATCCATGTCTCCACCAAAGGCCAATATTTCTTTGATCGGAGAAAATTCTCCATAAACATAGCCCAATGGTCATAGTGATCATCGAACTTAGGTGTTGTAGGTTGTACAAAGCTACCTTCTTCAGTTGCCATCTTTCTTTCACTAGTTTGCACTTTCTGTTATTTTTTTTCTCATTAGTAGACTACATTGCCAAACTACACTAGATCAGGCTTGTTTGAGGAGGCTCTGATACCATTTTATTGGAAACTCGAAGCTCTAAACACAAAATCTCATTTATTGATCAATGAAACTATAGCTTTATAGTAACCTTACAAAACAAGAATGAAATCAAAACAACCCTTATAACTAGGGATTTATTAATAGAATAGTAACAACTAATACTATATTAAACATGATAAGTCTTGTTGACTTAGTCACCGAGAGACCTCCAACTCCAACAGTTATGTTGTTTGTGATGGAAGAAAAGAAGAAAAAAATGGGTTGTTATTTTCAACTTTGTGAGCTGTGGTGGTGTTTCTTTGTGAGGCTACTACGGGTCAATTGAAAAATAGAAGTGAAGTTTTTTTTCCAGTCCCGTTGAAAGCTCCCCTTTGTATGCATTCTCCATTTATTTTCTAGTCAGTCCACATAATGCAGTGGTAGTTAGGGGACTGCTAAATGCGCTGCACTTAATGCATGCATTTGTGTGCTGGTTGAATTTAGTGCAGTGCATTTAACGCACTGCGTCTCTCACCTTTTTTTTTTTTTAATTTTTGATTTTTTTTAAAAAACAATATAAACACAAAAATAAAATAAAATAATTGAAAATTACAAAATAACTAGTAATTTGCCTAATGGTGTTGAAAATACAATGTTTTTGAATTTTTATATTCTTTTATTTTTTAAAAAATATGTCGAAAAATAGTGGTTAAAATTTAGTCATTTTTTCATCTTTACAATACTTATGGTAAAAAACAAGAAAAAAATATTTTTCCTTGAATTTAAGGAGTAAGCTTATAAAAAAAATATGATTTTTTTTTAAATGGGTAAAAATAAGGTCTATTTTTTAGATGAACAGCCTAAACTTGAGAGACAGGTTTTGATGCAGATGGAAGGATCAACATGGGATCCTTCAAAATAATGATTATAGACTCACCTAAGCAATGAGATTAAATCATTAAAAAAGAACAATGTACATCGTCTTTCATGTATGACAATCATCTTAACCCAAGTCTTATGTTGGCCACTCAAACATCTTCAGGTTCCTTCTGCAACTTTTATAGTACTCTTGGACTTTAGCTTTCTGCCAATAACCCCACCTCCCTTTCTTGACAAATGTGACCATTTTTATAGAAAGTGGGGTGCATGTTGGTCCCTTGGTTGATGCAAGCTTCTGAAAAGAAGTCTGCATGGTGGTCTGATCATGGCTAATCAAGATTTCTCAAGGAAGTCATTTCAGAGATGACAAAAGATTCTCGAAGAAGTTAGCAACACATGGTGGAGATTTGAACTGTAAGTTGATCACCTGGATAATTACAGCTTTTCAAGGAAGTTAGTAACATACAGTTGAGATCTGAGTTTCTGCTAACTTGGGGCCCAAAGGCAATTGATTTATCTTTATGATGGTGGAAGTGAGCCTTCTATGAACTGTTCAGTGCTTAACATAATAAATAACCAAAATCACAATTTTTTTTTAAAGTTCTTGACCTCAAAGCTTTAACCATGTCTTTCTTTTCTTCTTGCAATGTTAACCAATTTGGTGCGCTGTGTTTGAAGTCAATGGTTATCCAGTCACGATAAAGGACTCTATGATGGGAAATGATGAAATCGCAGTGACCGCTGCAAGAGACAAGGTCTTTCCTCGTGATGAAATGACTTCAGCGGTCAGGACTGATGTTGAGGCTTGAAATGTGAATCAGTCCCTTGCTCTCAGTATTAGAGCAACTTCTTCTTCTCAGGTGAACGTAGCAGAACGTCTCGATGCTTGGAGACTTGAAATGAACTCTCAAGTTTTTTACCTCCGTCGTTAGATAAAGAGTTCAAGGAACAGAGTGCGGATTCAGTGTTTATTTTTGGAGGGAATATGTCATTCTCGACACATCGAGCTGGAGGATAGTGTGGAATAGATGCACAAACAACTTGATGATTCATAAGGCGCAATTGATCGCCAAGATGGCAACACTTCCTCCGCTCGTGCCCACACTATTTAGCCATTGTACTTTAAGCCCTTTTATCCATGAGTAAAAATACACTTTTCTTTATATTTCTCTTCATTTATGAAATTGCCATGTTTGATGCGAAGAACTTTGATTCATTAGAGCCTCTTTGGATTCCATTGAGGACTTTTTTTCCTGCAAAAACATTGCACAATGTTGTTGGTTGTTGGGTTAAATAACATGCATGATTTGAAATATAGGCTCCCTATTTGGTGGTTCTCTGAAAAGTTTGAACTTTCCCTGCGTAAATTTTTCCTTTTATCTTAGATCATGTAACTGATAGCGATACCAGAATTACTTGTTTGTTTGAATTCAATTTCAAAATAGGTGGCTTGGTTTTGAACCCTCTTCGAGATTTCTATATTGAAACTTATAATATTGTTATTCAGATTTTGATGATTCTCGGGATTGGTTGCCCACCCTTAGTAATGCCTCCATCACTTGTCACCTTCGTATGCTAAAGTTTTACTTGTTCCCAAGAATGAAGGTTCTTAGATCCTAATTGTTCATTAAGCTTTGGGGGGTAAAGACCCATCACTTTTCCTTTTATTTCTATTTTATTAACAAATTTATGCTTAGAATATCAATGCTAGATTATACAGCAAACCGGAAAAAAAAATGATATTTGAGGAAGAAAAGAAGAAGAAAAAAAAATGTTTTGAATAAGATTTGGCCAAAATTTCCATGTCTTTATTTCTCAAGTTAATGAAAATAATTTCAAGCACAATACTTTTTTATAGCATCTGAGTACACGTGCTTTAACAAGTCTTTTCCATCTATATTTGATAAAGTAAGTGCTCCATAAAATATTTTCTTGACAATGTGGGGTAGGTACCTTCATAATTAGGTACCCATTTGCTTTGCTTTGATCTTTCAATCCAGCTGATAAAATCTTTTTTGACACCAAATCTTCTACCTGAAATTCTCGTGGATGAACTTTTTTTGTCATAAGCCTTTGCTATCCTTTTTGGGTACAACTATCCGTCACAGATTGCAGTCAACTTTTTCTCACTGATCTAATTTAAATGTTCATGATAAATTCTAGCCCATTCTAATTATTCCATCTATACTTCTTTTAGTACCCTAAGAGAAGGAATTTAAATTTTTTTTTTT
>Ga0325403_1001289_pt1 | contig 20520 bp, 13 predicted proteins | sample PopdelMetagenome_19_FD_205665 | JGI IMG/M metagenome (GOLD analysis project Ga0325403, IMG submission 205665) | Populus deltoides microbial communities from Bellville, Georgia, United States - Xylem-PdKOR-R4 | ecosystem: Host-associated > Plants > Phyllosphere > Stem > Wood/Secondary xylem... | reverse complement strand
AAAATTCAACCCAACCTCAAAAAACAATTACCATCACCCAACTTTTGTAAAATATAAAAAAAAGTTCAATCAATTTATTTTCTCTTTACCATATAAAAAATAAGAGAAAAGAAAAAAAATTAAAGAGAAAAAAAATAAAATTAAAAATATTTGGCGGCCCAGCCGGACCTAATAGCGGTGGGTTTGGCAGCCAAGCCAGACCTAGCAGTACTTTTTAACTAATAAACATAAAAGACAACGCCTCCCATGTGTTATAGTGTCGTTAACAGTACAAATACTCTTTATCTACAGTGCAATTTGTTTATGTTCACAATATTATTTTTTTAAATATTGTTTTTTAAAAATATATTGAGATAATATTTTTTATTTTTAAAAATTTATTTTTTATATCATCACATCAAAATAATATAAAAACATAAAAAATATTAATTTGAAGTAAAGAAAAAAAATAAAATAAAATTCAAATTTTTAAAAAAGCATTTTTGAAACGTAAAAAAAACATGCTTTAATAAGAAAATTCAACCCAACCTAAAATGAAAAACATTTATCATCACCCAAATTTTGTACAATATAAAAAAAGTCAAATCAATTTATTTCCTCTTTACAATATAAAAAAGAATTCAATAAGAGAAAAAAAATTTTTTTTGAGGAAAAACAATAAAATTGGAAATATCTTAAAAGGAAAAAAAAGTAAAGGGAAAGAAATTAATTGTCGGTGTATTAGGCGTTGCTATGCTATTATTCATGGTGCTACTATAAAAAAATACTTTATTTAAAGATGGTGAAGGTGCAGATACATTCCGTGTTTTTAACCTAACTTAAACATTTTTACATGTGAAAAAAAAATTGTTATTAACTAGGGGTAAAAAAACAAAGAAAACCAAAAAAACTAAAGAAAAATTAACTAAGAAAACCGAAAAAACTGAACCGAGATGAAAAACCGATTCAACCAATTTTTAAAACCATAAATTTTAACAAGTCCGGTTTCGGTTTCGGTCAGTAATTTCGTTGGTATTAAGCGAATTTCTGGTAGTGTGACCGCTTGATCATCAAGGCTCTAATACCATGTTAAAGAACCATCTCAATCCAAAATCTTAAGTTGTTGGGTGAGGCCCCAATATATGATTTATATTATTTTTTAACAGAAAATATTAAAAATCAAGTAACTAGATTTATATTTATTAAATAAAAAAATAGGGGAGAAAAAGACATGTTGTCATGTAGTTTTCACCAACGCTAATTCAAAAACATAAAATTTATAGGAATAAGTAAAATGAAAAAAAAATGAGGGGAGAGAAAGGTAAGTTGTAGTTTTCACCGACGCTAATGCAAAAACATAAAATTTATAGGAATAAGTAAAATGAAAATAAAATAAAGACAGGGAAAGAAAAGTTACTGTGGGTGTAGTTTTCATAGATGATAATGCAAAAACCATATATTTTTTAAGAAGTTGATAAGTAAAGTGATAAGGGAGAATCTCATGATTCTCCATAATATACGCTGCAATCTCTTCTGTTACTGTAATATTGCTAATGTATAGCTGTAGGATAATTACGCCATTAATTATATCCTCATCTTTCTTATTATATAGGATTGTATAACTGTCGTTATGTTAATATATAATGAATAGACTTCTCCTTAGCATGGGAAGGAGACATTCAGCCATTCCTACCGTCCTGTAAACATCTTTATGGTATCAGAGCTTATGGTAAACATGAAATCTTCATCTACCTCCTCTGTTTACTGTCAGTTGTGTGACAAAGAGGGACACCTGGCCAAACATTGCTGGAGCTTCTTGAAACTCAAGAAGAAGCAATCGGCTCACCTTGCTGAAGCTTTTTCTGCCTGCTCCATTCAAGAACTGAATAATCCTGAGTGGTTCCCCGACTCTGGTGCAACCTCTCATATGACAAATAATCCTGACAACTTGGATGATCCTGCTATTTGCTCTGGTAATGAAAGGGTGATGGTTGGTAATGGTCAGTCTTTGCCTATTTCTCACATTGGTTCTGTTTCCACAGTTGCTCCTCACAATTTCATTCCTTTGTCTAATGTCTTGGTTGTTCCTGGCATTAAGAAAAATCTTATTTCTATCAGTCAGCTTACCAAACAAATTAATTATCGTGTAATCTTTGATTCTTTTCGTCTTATCATACAGGATCGCGTCACGGAACGGTGTTGGGGGTCGGTCGATGTGAGAATGGTCTCTATGTCCTCAATCAGCATCATCATGCTCTTGTTTCAATTTTGTCTGCCCATAAACCGCGTGCCTCTGCTCAGTTGTGGCATGCATGCCTTGGCCATCCCAATTATTGTATTATTTCTTCTCTTTCCAGATTAGGGTCTATTCTTTGTAGTGATAGATCACTGTCGAATAATTCCAACATTTATGTTGGTTGTCATCTTGGCAAAAGCCACCGTTTACCTTTTTCTCTAAATGATGAACATTGTAGCATGCCATTTGATTGATTACATTGTAACTTATGGGGTCCTTCACCAGTATCTTCTATTACTGGATATAGATATTATGTTATTTTTATTAATGATTGTACTAGATTTAGTTGGATGTTTCCTTTGAAACACAAATCTGATTTCTTTGATACATTTGTTAATTTACAACATTATATTGAGACTCAATTCTCCGCAAAAATAAAATCTTTCCAATGTGATGGTGGAACGGAATTTACAAATAATAAGTTTCGTTCTCACTTGCACTCTTGTGGTATTATTCTTCGTCTAGCATGTGCTTACACCCCCAGTTAAAATGGTGTTGCTGAACGCAAACATTGTCATGTCACAAAAACAGGTCTTACCCTTATGTTTCATGCCCATGTGCTAGTTTCGTTATGGGTCGAAGCCTTCTCTATTGCTTTTCTCATCAATCGACTTCCATCACCGTCTTTTGATGGCAAAACTCCTTATGAAATCTTGTTTGGTAAGTCACCTGATTATTCTATGCTTTGTACTTTTGGGTGTCTTTGCTTCCTTTATTTAAAAGATTACTCACCCCATAAACTGTCTCCAAAATCCGCTCCATGTGTATTTTTAGGTTACAGTACTCTTCATAAAGGCTTTCGTTGTCTAGACCGAAAGACTCATTGTGTCTATGTTTCACGACATGTTCAGTTTTATGAACATCATTTTCCTTATACTGATGCCTCCTTTCCTACTCTACAGTCCAATACTGATTATACTTGTTTTTCAGATTGTGTGGACTGTGTTCCTAGCTCTTCTCATGATGTTTCTTGTGACTCTTTATCGTCCTCTTCTATTTGGAAATCACCATGTCTGCCTTGTAGTGATGTTCCAGGTTCCTTGAGTTCTTCTTCACTGCAGGTTCCTATTTCTGCAGCGTCTCTCCCCGCCACTACACCTTTGGATTCCAGGGTTCCTTCTCCTATGCCTTCACCTTCTCCTGTTCCCGCCAACTGTCATTATATGATTACCAGGGGGAAGACTGGTATTTTCAAACCACGGTCGCATCATGCTTTGACTGTTTTGTCTTCTAATCAGTTCTTTCAGGCTCTTCTTGTTACCAAAAGAGCCCATGGGTTTTAAGTCTGCTGCAAAGAATCCTAAATGGCTTTCAGCCATGGATAACAAAATTCTTGCTTTAAAGAGAAATGGTACTTGGACTCTTGTTCCCCGACCTCAATCTCATAATGTCATTAGCTGTCATTGGATCTTCAAAGTTAAACCTTGTTCGGATGGGTCTACTGAACGACATAAAGCACGCCTTGTGGCTCAAGGTTTCTTTCAGGTTCCTGTTCTTGACTTTGGCGACACCTTCAGTCCTGTGGTTCATCCTGCTACAGTCTGACTCATATTATCATTAACAATTGCTTCTGGATGGCATTTACATTAGTTAGATGTCAACAACGCTTTTATTTATGGTTTTCTCAATGAAGAGGTATACATGGAACAACTGCCAGGTTACACTAATCCCCTATTCCCTCAGCATGTCTGTTGCTTAAAGTGTGCTCTGTATGGCCTGAAACAAGCTCCCCGCGCTTGGTTCCATCGCTACGGCTCTTTCTTATATACACTTGGTTTTCACTCCAGTCCGGCTGATTCTTCATTATTTTTTTATCATTCTAAGCTTGGGACTGTTTACTTACTTCTGTATGTTGATGACATGGTGCTCACTGGCAGTAGTTCTTCGTTGATTTGCCCCTTCATTACTCGACTTTCCAAGGAATTTTCCATGAAAGATTTGGGTGATCTTCATTATTTTCTTGGGGTGGAAGTTCAACCTAATGAAAAGGGTTTGTTTCTTAGTCAAACAAAGTATGCCCTTAATCTCTTACATCGAGCTTCAATGACTGATGCCAAACTGATTTCCACACCTTTTGTTGTTGGTCAGCATTTATCAGCCGAAGGATAGTTGTTCTTCGATCCAACTCTGTTCCGCTCTTTAGCCGATGCTCTTCAATACTTAACCATCATAGGCCAAATTTATCATTTTCTGTTAATTCTATTTGTCAATTTATGCATGCTCCCACCGACGATCATTTTCGTGCTCTCAAACGTATTTTATGATATGTTAAAGGCATAGTTCATCATGGTCTTCAGCTGCATAAAGTATCCTCTTATAATCTTTTTGCCTATTCTGATGCGGACTGGGCTGGTTGTCCTGATACACATCGTTCTACTACCGGTTATGCTATTTTCCTTGGAGCTAATTTAATCTCTTGGTCCTCTAAGAAACAAAACACTATCTCTCGTTCAAGTGCAGAAGCCGAATATCGCTCCTTAGCTGTTGCCACTGCTGATGTTGTATGGCTTATTCAACTCCTTCGAGATCTTCAGGTTCCACTTCCAGCTCCACCCCGTATTCTTTGTGATAATCAAAGTGCAATCTTTAGCTGTTAATCCTGTTACTCGCCCTCGGTCAAAACACATTGCCATTGACTATCGCTTTGTCCGAGAACTTATCGCTAATGGCTCTTTGAAAATAGACTTTGTTCCTTCCCATATGCAGCTTGCTGATTCGCTTACCAAAGGAGTTACCAAGCCTCAGTTTTTCCTCTTTCGAAGCAAGCTTAGCGTTCTCCCTTCTCCCATGCTCACCTTACAGGGGGTGATAAGGGAGAATCTCATGATTCTCCATAATATACGCTGCAATCTCTTTTGTTACTGTAATATTGCTAATGTATAGTTGTAGGATAATTACGTCATTAATTGTATCCTCATCTTTCCTATTATATAGGATTTATAGCTGTCGTTATGTTAATATATAATGAATAGACTTCTCATTAGCATGGGAAGGAGACATTCAGCCATTCCCACTGTCCTGTAAACATATTTATAAAAAGAAGGAAGAAATAAAAAGGAGAGAGACAAGTTTCTTTTCATGTAGTTTTCATCAAAATAATGCAAAAAAATATATTTTTTAAGACAGCATCTAGGACTTGGATGCCAAACCTACTTATTGGTGGCCCAGTCACTACAAATAACAAATAGTTAAAATAACTCCTTAAAAGAGTAACATCAATTTGTGGGATTTGGCAAGTTGATTGAGTGTCACGTGGTATTTTTTTTAATGTAATATTGTGTTTTCTTCTGTTTTCTTATCGTGTAACGGGGTGTTGGAGAATATAGTAATGATTAATTTAATAATTTTTTTATATTTTTAAAATTATATTTGATATCAACACATCACATTTTCTAAAACTTTATATAAAAAAATTAATTTAAAATAAAAATTTAAAGATTCCTATCCTCTTTTCTTGATTCTGAGATACATGAAAAAATTACATAGAGATGCTTTGGACAAATAACATTTATTTTATTCTTTTTATTTCTAATTATTAAGAATTTAAACCAAAAATGAAAGATCGAATAAGAATTTTAAAATTTTTATTTAATGTAATTATAGTGATTTTCAAGAATAAAAAAAATTATAAAATCCTCAATATATAGCTGAGTGAGGAAGTTGAAGATTCCTGCCCTTCTTTCTGTAATTCTTTTCTAATCATGAAATGATTCGATAATAAAACTTGGATATTATATTTAGGACGTATCATATTCAAAATTAAATTTTTAAGTTGATTATTTGAAGACTTGATAAATTGAGTGAGAGTTATACGCCCTGATATTTAGGTTTACCTATCATTTTGATTTGTATAAAATTAAAATTTAAAACACAATTACTCATGAGTGAAAAAAACAAAAACTATTAAAGAATTAATTTAATTTAAAAATTTAAATTATTAAATGAGACCTTAAGATATAATTTATATTATTTTCTAATATATTCTTTTAAGTAAAAGTTTTTTGAGTTTAAACCTGTATATGTCCATATTATTTTATATTTTATTTTTATTAAATAAATAAAAATGATAAGATTTGAATTCATAACTGCTTGATTATCAGAATTTAATATCATATTAAAAAATTTCTTTAATTTAAAAATTTAAATTATTAAATGATGTAGAAATATGCTTTATATTATTATGTGACCTGTACCAGCTGGGAAAAAGACACAAACTACTGTAGCACAAAATGTTCTCCTTTATTTGATGTATGACAAGTGTTAGAGTCCAGATATGCATTGAGGAGGCCTATTTAAAACTCCAGCAAATCTGTTCCTTTCTCTTGAGGTACAATCGCAAAGTGTCATCTTGTATACCACACAAAACTTAAGTGGAGTTGTTTTTCTCACGCTTCAACTTCAATTCAATTGCTGCATGTTACATAAATACAAGCAGTAAATATTGGTAATAGATGTTTTAATAGTAAAAGTTTGGAATTAATAAATTTGTTTTTTATATGTTTTTAAGTTTGATTCTGTATTTGTTAATATAATAATTACTGAAAAAATTTATAATTATTAATTTTAAGATTCGTGAAATTAATCAAAGTATATGCAAATTCACAAGTAAATTCACGTTAAAATATATATATATATATATATATATATATATATATATATATATATATATATATATATATTAGTACCTAATTATGTGGCACTCACGTAACTCGGTTCCCTACCGACCAGTTTTACACGTATAAGGCATGCAATCAGTGTTGAGAAATAGATATCATCATAGCTTGAAAGGTTCAAATTAATTGCCTTCATATCTTATTTACGTGGATGAACCGTACCTTTAAAATTGAGGCAAGAGATCGTTATTTTTTTAATTTTTTTTGTCAATGGAGATTATATATGTATGTATGTATGTATGTATGTATGTGATTTGTACATCCAATTTCTTTAAAGCTTAACGTTGTCGAATTTGCGCCTAGAGTTTATCCATATACAGCTGACCGACAAGTATTTTTTTTCCCCTTAATAATAGTTCTTTTGGAAGAACCCAAACGATATTAAAGTGCGAAACAAAAGCTCGAGTAATCCAGAAGGGTACACTATACAAAAATAAAAAACCAAATAAAAAGGCAAAGCTTAAGTAAGCCGATTCTCTTAGATTCAAACTCTTGTACGTGATATGGTTTGAGTGGGATTAAAGTTTTTTTGAAAATATAAAATTTTCAAAGACATGAAACTTTTTGATATGTTAAACTTGATCTAATAAATCAATTTTTAAATTTCCTGATTTAAATTTTTATATTGTTAGAGTTTAAAATTAACATGTATGATGATTGTTTGAAATGACCTAATCAATTTGGCATATCAAGAAACAACCTATATAATCATTAAAAACATGATTTGATTTAAGAAAAAAATCAAAATAATATTTTTTTAATAGTAAGATAATGACATATTGGATTCACGCACACACATACACTATATATATATATATTGAGACGACAACATATTAAATTAACCTGGACTTTACGGTTTAACCCTCCTGACCTGCGATCCGGATCATGGACTCCACCGGATTTAATAAATTTTTTTCTTTGACTATTTTTTACTTAAACATATGAAAAAAAAGTGCTTGAAGGATTCAACACCAACCAAATGTTGAGATTTTAATTTGAGATTGCGATAATTTCATAAAAAGTAACCCAAAATAAATTATAAAAACCAATTCAAAATCAATGAAATATTAAACAATAAAATTAAAAAAATAAAATAAAAAATAATTTAATTAAAATAAAAAAACTAAAAGATGAAAAATAGGGGGCAATCGTTCTTTGTTCATATAAATTATGAAGGACTTCATATAACAAATAAAAGAGCTAGGTTTTTACCACAATTCTTTTAGCATAGGAGATATGGATGTCGTAATTCAAAAAAAAAAAAATCTAATACCAAAACAATTGTTTAGCAGAAAATATTTCAAATTCAATATCCATCAATTTATCTACATTTTTATTAATTTATCTACACTGTGAAAAAGGAAATCCAAGCTAAAATAAATGAGGTCTTAGAAAGTGTGGCAAGATGTGTTGGAAACTTGCCATGATTGTGAAAATTTTAGGAGTATGATATGTTTAACTATTTGAATTGAGAGAAATTAGGTATTGTCTTGCATGTGTTAATATTTTCAGGGATGACAAATATGCTTACTTAATTAAGTTATTTGATTGTCAAGAGATGCATGTGTGCTGATAAATATGCTTATTCTTATTTTTAGTTTTTATTTATGATTTTCAGATTCTTAAGAGAGCATGAGGGGAGAAACGTTGTTTAGTTTTATTTTAATGGCTTTCTAGGACTACAACGATCCATAGAATTGCAATGAATATGATTTGTTGCTAATACTACAACTATCCATAATTAATAACTAATCATAAGAATATGTATGAATCTAACATATTTTATACACATATTATTTGAGTCTAATTGATATTAAAGAAAGAAGATTAGCCTATAAAAATGTACTATAGGAATAAATCATATTATTATTATTATTATTATTATCATTAATGTTGGTACAATATGCTAACATATAATGAGACTAAGGGAAAACAAAATTCCCATAGAAGATAAATAATAATAATAATAATAACTCAAACAATATGCAATCTCTTGTTTCTACAATTTTTGAATTGGGATTCGCACCTCTAATTGTTGATTATATATAAAAAATGAATTCTAATATTAATGTGAAGTTTAGGCAGTGAATTTGAGGAATAAACATTACAAACGGGAGTTTCTCTTCAAATGGTGATGAATATATTGTGGTTGGTATTTAAGCCTTACTTTAAAAAAAAATAGAAAAAATTGTAAAGGAAAACTCTACGCTTAGCATCAATACAGGACGCATGGAACATAGTTTCTAAAATAAATTTGTATTTCAGGTATTCATTACGTACAGCCAATTAATTGAAATCAAGGGTTTTCTTTTTATTTATTTATTCCCTTAGTGATTTGAAATTAAGACTAACTATGTGACGGGTTTCCAAAATATCCAATTAGCCTGGAGACAAGATTTATATGTAAGAGAAGTGGTTAATTTTTTGATTCTGGCTACCAATTTAATTTATTCTCTCTGGTTAACATGGTCGATACTTTTATCTGGTGTCTAGTAAGTCAAGGTGGTTGATGATTAATACCTGAAAAATATCTTTTTTTATAGATTTGAGGACTCTGATATGCTTAAATAAATATCTTTTTAGAGAGAGAAAGTGCAATGATATTTTATAGAGATATACTCTGAAAATATATATGTTAAAAATATTAAGAATGAAAAGGTTGTGAACCTGGAGCTTGAAATATCATGAGGTATTTATAACTCACGAATGTTGTTCTTTTATATAAAGGTGGGGAAGAAGTGTCATTTTACCTTGCAGGATAAAAATAATAGGTTCTTGAAAGATTTTTATATATTTAGAGATATAGAAAGAATAAAATATAAAATGTAGCTGAAGTCATATAAACTGAGCTCTTCTCTGTAGTTCAACCCAAGAGAGTTGAGCTCTTTCTTTAACCGTGTTCAAGGGAGCTGGGTGTTTTTTTAGCCATGCCTAAAAAAGCTATACTTATCCCTTGATTAAACTCAACTATATTAGGTTTGGTAGCTTGTCTGGTGGGATTTCTTGAGTTTAACAGCTAATCCAAATTTATAGAATTGTCTGGTAGGTGACATGTTCATAGTATTGGCGCTAGCCCCATAGAAAATGACAATGTCTAAGAAATCTTGATCCATCACTGTTAACTTCAAGAAGTGTATTAGTCTTTGAATAGTCCAACTTTGGCTGCAATTATATATAAACAACATTATTTATGATAAGAAGAAAAGGTAACAGTGCTTGAATCCTAAAAATATGGACAAAAAAATATTGGATACAGGAATAGCCCGTACAGTGCATGCAGGTGTATTTGAATGTGAACGCTGATGGTCGTGTCTTGCCCAGTTTCCACACATAATAAATGAATGAGTACAGCCCAAGTGTAAGCGAAATTGAAAGGATAGTCTACTTTCTGAAGATAAGTTTTAGCCCGTTGAAAATGTTGATTCTTAACAGCTACAAACTCGTGTATAAAAAAGTCCATCCCATTTGGCTTGTCTATTTCTCTCAGATGTCGTCTTATTGTGGAAAATAAGAAAATTCTAACCGGGAATTAATTAGACAGCAACACTGAACTAGTGTAGATGAACCTATCACTTTGACCTTTTCGTTTTTTTAATATATTTTACCACTACTGGTTGAGAATTCACTTACACAACATGAAGCTCTCTGATTGCGAGTGTTTGACGTTGTGGTTCCAACTGTATTTATAAATAAATATTATTTATAAATATTTAGTTAAATATTAACTATATTTTTATTATTATGGGTCTCATCCGAAACTGAGGTTGAAACGCAGTTTCTTGAAAACTAATTTAGATTTGTTTTTCGCGATGGCATGCTCTTCTCTCTCTTTCACTGACAGTGCAAATAATTAACCATTGTAAAAATTTCCCAAAACAACCTGAGAGGTCTCCATTGTTGAGATCTAGAAAACCTGCCATTTTCTAATTTTTCATCCTTGTTCCCCTCTGTTCCCTTTTCTTGTCTCTTGCCAAATGACAACGAAACCATTGCAAAAATTTTTCAAAACAACCCTGTCGTCTCCATTGCTCTTCCTCTTCTCCTTCATCTTTTTTTGCTGCATTTCTTCGTCTCCACTATTTACTTTGCATGTGAATAGTGGAGAGTGAATTAATTCACTTTTCACTGTTCACTTTGCAGAACAGTAGAGAGCGTCTCCACTGTTCATGGGCCGGAACGGATCTGACCCAAATCTAAATGCATTGAACTGGGTCCGACTCAGTAAAATAAAATAAAATCCAAAAACATTTCTTAAATATTATGTTTTATTCGAAAAACTGGTATTTAACATTATTCAATGGCACTACATAATTACATTAGAAGGAGATCACATGATGACATAATATTTGCAAAATTTGATCGCAATCCCAATTTTATTCCTGATGATATTTTACCTGATATTGTTGCACGCTCAGGAAGCCATGAAAACTGTAGTCTTTATCGGATGAATTTCATATGTGATGGAATTGCAGATAGTTTAATGTAACAATAAAAATATTTTATATAAAGTATTGTTTATTTTATGATGTAATAGTAGTAGTTAAATCTATGATATTTCAATTAAAAACCATCAATAGTAATATATGTCTTTTTTAGTTATTTTATAACCTTAATTTGAAAAGTATTCTTAACCAAACACATTAAACTATTTTTTGTTCAATCTTAATTTCAACCACAGTTTTAACCAAACATATATTTTATCTAACCAACTTCAACTAGAAGTATTTTTTATAAAATAACTTTTTTCAAAATACAACTACAAAAGCTACCAAAATAGCAAACACTCATGAATAAATTTGATACAGATTCCTCTTATGTTAAATTGCCATCAATTGATGTGTCATTTTAGTTCAAATCAAATCATGTCAATTGGAAATTATGATTTGAAGAAAAATCTCGTAACTGCCCATTAATTAGATGAAATGAAATCTTAACTACTGAAACTACTGAAAGATCGCAAAAAAGAAGAAAGAAAAATCAAAGATCGTAGAAAGGAAGGGAACATCGACAGAGACGCGTAGCCATTTATAGAGTAAGCAAAAAAGTATCACTAGGAAATCGAAGATCGGGCTGTGTTTAAGCACTAAACTACTCCTCCACACTAAACATGGTGTGCCGAAATTGATTTTACAAGAGAGAGAGAGAGCTTCCTAACAAGCCATCTATACGTACTGTACAGAGCCTGTCGTCCTCGCACATCCATGGTTACGTTTCAGCCTGCATGTATGTACACCGACAGTCTCATTCAGAATATACTCAACATTATTCCATTAGGTCAATCCGAAAAAGAACTTAATTTAACAGATCAACCAATTTTATACGGATAAATGTCTAATTCATTTGTCATATGCATGGTGAAACCACTGGATGTTGGTTTGAGGAATTAAATAAAAATAAAGTACAATGGAACTTCAAGGAAATTATTCCAAGCAAATACATGTTTTTTAAATGGTTAGCGTTTCAAAATCATCTATCAACCAACACCTTCTATCGTTAGAGTAAGCTTCTGTCCATTTGTCTGAGACAATTGGCATATCATCTTCTTCTCCAGTGCTACTTTGCTCGGAAATTATAGACAAAGTTTCTTTCATGATGGGGTTCCTTTAGTGTGTTCCAAAACTATATACCAACTACTGTTTCAATGACCAACATTGATAAATGACAGATTATAGAGAAAAAAACATGGAATCTTTTCTCATTTGGCATTGCTTGAAGCATTTGGTTAACCAAGAATCACTGATCATTAATCAAATTAATACAGCTTTTCTCTAACTCTTCATCGACTGTTAGCTTGGTTAAAGAGTTGTGAAAGAAAATTTTGGTTACAGAAGAAATGATAAAAATTACAGGTAGAATTCGGGGACTGTTGACTCATAAACAATTGGGGAGGTTGTCATCTCATAAACAAATATTTATGTTAAATATCAAGTTCGACAAGACTCTTTGGGACTGTTGACTTGATGGTTATATGTGAGTGTATTTTGTCTTACTTTACATGGTTTTGATCACATATATGGGTCACCAATTTTGAATTTGAACTCATTGAGTTCAATCCAAAATCTACTTGGTGCGTGTACGTGGAACGAACTTCTCGAAATGAAGATATAATTTTTCTACATTAGTTTTAACTTGTTATTTAACAAAATTGAATTGAAAAGTTCACCCATCACATAATAATAATAATGCATACAAAAATCATATAACATGTGAGTTTATTTATCCAAATCAAGAAAAGAGAAAAAAAAAATATTTTAACTCACATATTTTGTAATTATTTGCTCAGGTAAGTTATTTATGTCTTGAGTCTAACCACAACCAGAATTTTGTATAATACTGATAGATTACTTTATCAATATTTATCGACGAAATCATGGACGGTAACTGGTCGTTAAAACACTTATTATTAGTTATTTTTATTATGTCGGTAAGTATGTCAGTAATATAATTATTGATGGGTTTACAAACCGAAAAAAACACACCAAACTAAAAAAATTTACCGGCATCATTCCATTAGTAATTTCATCGGTGAGTATGGTATATCACTGATAGAAAAAAAAAAGTTTTAATTCCATCGATGATTGAATTCATATTATTGACAGAATTAACCTGTTGGTGATTTATATATTGTCAGTGGTATTTCCTGTAATTTTTTTTAACTTTTTGGAACTCTTCGAGAGATTTAGCCCGTCAGTGATCTTGTTTGTAATGATCAGTGGAAAAGTCTTGTAATATTTTTCCAACTCTCTAGAACTTTTCGATAGACTTAGTCCATCAGTAATTTCATCCGTAATTTATTTAATATATTTTTTAAAATAAAATAAACACAACAGGAAAAAATTAAAATAAATAAAACTAAAAGAAAAAACCAAATATTTATTACTAATTGAAAAAGTATCAGTTTGAATACAATTTATCTAGAGCATAGAAGCTGAAGGAGGAGAAGGAGCATAGTTTTTAAACCTGACTTGGTGGTCGATCCGGTACAATGATCGGGTCACGGGTTAGATGGGTTGACCCAGGTCAACCTAAAAAAATAGAATTGCAATGCAACACTTGTAGAAAACACCCAATTAGTTACAATGCAACACTTATATAAATTAAATTTAAATTTTAAACCAATAACATAAATTTAATTCAATATCCAAAACACAAACCAAATACAAATTCTAAAATATTTAAAACAAAACATCCAAAAACATAAATTCTAAATCAACAACACATTCACTTTTGTTAAATGAACACATTAAGTTCTTCGGTGTCCATAGGAGCAAAATTTGAATCAAATGTCGATGAAATTGAGCCAATCTCGTCAACACCTAATAAAACATTAGCATACTCCTTTGAAATTCCATCATCACAATCATCTTCAATTTCATTAATATTTATGAAATCTACATTTAAAACATAATTAACAAATAAATATTATGTGTTAAACAATACTTTGTTTTAAATAATATTTTTCCATTAAATGATCAATCATTAATTACCATCATCTAAAGTATCTTGCATAGTCATTGTTGACAAAACATGGTGAAAACTCCTTGTTTCTTTAGTTGTCAAAATTGACGGGTCATCTTCTGCTACCCAGTTCTCAATGTCACAAATTGTCTCAAAATTAATTGGATCATAATTTCATCCTTTCCAATAATTCCTATATATTCATAGTGAATGTAAACATAATATAATATTAGTAATGATACTAAATAAGATAAAATAATATTTAAAGAATTATAAAAAAGAAAATACTTTTGTTTCAATCTTAGATTGCAGTGGACATAAATAAGGTCATTAAGCCTTTGGTGCTCCAATCTATTTCTCTTCTTGGAGTGAATATGTTAAAAAAATAATCCAATTCATCTCGCATCCTGAAAAACTACAAGTTTGACTTAACACTCGTATAGCTAAATGTTGTAGATTTGAAGCACCGGTTCCATATGTCATCCACCATTCATCTATACAAAAAATTAATAAGTTAGAATATGTCAAATAATAATTTTAAATATAAAAATTATATACCTGGAGGCATAAGGGTGCGATTATTTATCGCGGACACTCGACCAAAGTCATATTCTGCATTCCTAAACAAGTTTATCTCACTTGTAATCTTACTTTGCAATGGTAAATTTCCATGTACATATTTCTCAAGAACATCTAGAAGTCCAAAAATGAAGCTCATATGTTTATCCATTATATTTGCATCATATTGAAATCGAGGATTCAACCAAAATGCCCTGCATAAAGATTTCTATATAGTTGTACATCTCACCGATTATTGATAATGTCTATGAAAGGTTGCACTCTAGCCTTTCTCTTTTGAAATCTCCTCAATATTTTTTTTTTGCATAATGAATGGCATCATACAAATATCTCATTGAAGGTCTATCATTACCATCAACCATTCGTAGAGCTCGAACTAAAGGTTTACTCATTCGCACAATTATTGCACATTCTTCCTAAAATAGAGAGTTCAGCACACTCTCAACAAACGTTTTTCTTTTCCTATCTTTAACATAAGCAGATGAGACTCATTCCCTAGTGTCACCATAGCTCTCAACTCATCTTTATGAGCTAAGATGCTTTGCAATGCAATAAAATTGGTAGCAAAATTAGTAGGAGCTGAACGAAGTATTTCTTTTCCTCCAGTGAACTTTCTCATCAAATACAACAAATAATAATGATTATAAATATACTTTGTAATACCAGAAGCATGCTCAACAATAGAACAAATTGACTACAATTTACCAATATCCTTGAGTATGAGGTTGATGCAATGAGCAGCACAAGAAGACCAAAATATTGAAAGAAATTCTTTTATCAATAACTTTTCAGCAGCAACATAATTAGAAGCAATTAGTCACCACATGCATAATGTTTTCTACCTCAACATACAAAACAACCTCTCTAAACAACTGATGCAACAATCTAGTAGTCTTTGAGACATCTGATACATACACAAATTTTAAAAATATTATTCCTTTAGGACAATATACCAAGAATTTAATTAAAGTCCTCTTCTTTTGATTTGTCCATCCATCAACCATTAATGTGCAACCAGTTTTCTTTCAAATCTCTCGATAACTCTCAACATAAATCCTCACTTCATCAACTGCTTTTATCAAGTAATAACCATGAATAACATGCAAGTTTGGTCCTTTATAATTAGGACCTATGGTTGTTAGAGCGTCTATGGCATGTTGATAATACACAGAGTTAACAACATTAAATTTTGTTCTTCCTATGCTACCACTTGACATGGAAATTGAAGGTTGAGATGACTGGGCCGTTGAAAAATCACAATTTAAAGTACTACCATCACGAAAAGATATTTTAAGGACCTATATTAAACGAGAAAAAAAAAGCTCACAATAAGAAAAATAAAGTTACATAATGACTAGTAAGGGAGATATCAACCCCATTCAATATTGTAAAAATATAGGAAACTAACAAAAGAAACAGAAAACAAGGTATCCCAGAAAATTAGGATGATGATCACTGAACATAAACAAAACACGCATCATGCAATTGTTGATTTCATTCTTTAAAGTTAAAAGGAAATAAAAATACATCTGCATTTGCTTCCATAATTGTTTAACACAAGTCAAAAAAAAAAAAAACTAGGATCTTTACTGAAATAGGATTTATCAAGGAAAAAACAAGTGTGGTGCCTGCATCAGTTTGGTTTTTTTTTTTTTGCGTGTGCGAATGGGTTTTACTAATTTGATTTCTTTTGATTAGATTTTTGGTTTCTATTTAGTTATGTATTGAGCTTACAAAGAAATAACTGAAATAAATCAAGAAAAATAAATCTTTTGTATACAGTTATTGCTTCTCTAGTAACAATGAGACAGAGGCTTTAGTAATTTGCAGAAAAGAAAAAAAAAACGAAAGAGACCAAATTCCTCGAACATATAAAAAATACAACAGATAGACATACCTGTGGTGTGAGATGTTGCCAATCCAAAATAGAACCCTGTTCGTTTCTTGGAAATAATAAGAAAGAATCGATGCCAGATCAAGAACTGCAAGTTAAAAAAAAAGGTAGAGAATAAAGGAGAGAGAAAGTGAAAAAAGAAGAGTCATGAGGAGCATTAATTAACAAAAAGAATCATACTATTCTTTAACCTATTTATCCAGCAAGTGCTTTATTATAAACAAAAAACTGAAGAGAAACAAATAGCATCACCTTATTCGCAGATCTAAACTGGTATGGCTTGCCTTGCAGTCTTTTGCTCCTCTGCTTTTCTTCGTGAATCACAGCTGATATGGCTTTGAACCCTGAAGATTGTAATTAGGTTTTCTATCCTCATCATTTTAGCCTTTTACTGTCAAACTGTTTGACAGTAAAGAGCTAAAACGATGACATTTTACTTATATATATATATATATATATATATATATATATATATCAGTCGGGTCTCAACTGGGTTTACATGGGTCTTTCGGGACCCAGATCGACCCTCCAGGTCGACTGGGTTTTGCTGGGCCAAATCCCAGACCGACTTTTTCTTAGACCCGGCCCAGGTCAGCCGAGCCCCGGGTTAACTCGCCGAGTTAGGCTGAGTTTTAAAACTATGAGAAGGAGGCGAAGGCGAATCTTCTCTGAGACCGGGTGGGTGATGAGGTGGACACATGTACCACCGAGGTTTGACAAAAGCTCAACGTATAATCACCCAAGTTTGTTCATTTCGGCACTAAGCTGAGTTATCTCAACACTAAGCCGAGCTATTTGAGCATCAATTTGTTCTCATACAATCACCTGGATGACTAGAGGTTGAGAACTTGAACCCAATTATGAGGAACCAACGATCAATACACAATGGCTTGTCCGCATATCCTTGGCCATAACATTTGAGATACTATAAACATGATTTTTATCGGGTTCACTAGATGATCCAACCTCCAATCACAAATTCAAATCGAGTTCTTAATGGGTCAAATGATCATTCTAGTATCTCTTATGCAATTGGATGGTATATGTTTCCTAAAAAAAATCAGTCAGTTATTTTTTTAAAAATAACTTAAGAAAAAATTGTTGAAATCTAACTTACCATGAACTTTTAAACTCGACTATCCACGAGTTGCTGCACCCCTTTCTGAAAGTCATCATTTTACATGTCAGTTTCTACAAAAACTTGCTTTGATTTTAGTTCACTTCCAAGAACCATAGCTTGCAAAATGAAGCTATTGTTAGTTAAATATCTTCATATATAACAACACTTTGGAAAAAAAAAATTATGTAATAAAATATAAACTTACCATCCACTTTGCATGTGAATCAAACAGAATGGATCTACTAGTATGCGTGGTAATTGAATCATGAATCTTCCTGTTTTGGTTCTGTAAACCAAACTCTCATAACCACATGAAACTCTCAGACATCATGTGCTTGATATAAGCTTTCGATATAGCTTTCAAGATGTACAAAGATTTAAAATCCTTTTACATAACCACGTCTCCCCAGCTTGGAAGACCTTTTTCTTATGCGTAGTTTTATGCTTGTTTTTTACACCTCATACTAAAAATCACGTAACTCATATGGTATAAATAAATTATCGGTTAAGATAATGAAAAATAAAATTTAAACATTTTAATAAAAAATATAACATTTTTAATAAAATCTTACCTAGTTGCGTTGTGATTCTCCCAAATCCTCTTGACAACAACGTTGTTAGCTCTATCATAGTAAAATTCTTCCTTGCATGTCTATTTTTTAAGATAATTAGTTCACTAAAATTAAAAAACTGACCAAATTAAATAAAAAACTTTTTAATGTATATACTAATCTTGAACGTTTTGAAAAATCCATCAATTATAGGCTTCAATTCATAATTTTTAGAAACTTGACTCCATTGAAACAAAGCCACTTCCATCAATGATTTCATCGTCAATGTTATCGTGCAAACAACCTCTATATTTGTACCTGAAATTCCATTTGTTCATTGAAATTAATTATTAAAAAATTATCCATTGTTATTTATTTTTTAATCGTGTAGGAAATGAAAGCAAACTTACATTAAGTGGTCGAGCTTCCATTGAGCAATGTACTTTCTAGTACATACATCTCTCTCAGATTGACACCCCTTCCATAAGGTGGCATCGCACTTAACGAGCATATGTCAAAAGATGGTGCCTGTGCCTCAGGTGCTTGGTCATGGTCGGCACCTGGCAACTCATGGTCATCAGAAGTGTTGCTAGAAGAACTAGCAACAATCATATTCGTGTTACTTACTAATGACCTTTTTTTCATCATCTGAACAAATTAAAGCATAAAAAAGGTAATAATATTCTTATTTTTTAGAAATAATCAGCAATATCTTCCCTATAAGAGAGACTACTCAAAATCTTATTACTTATAAATACACATCAATAAATAAAGCCAAAAACCAATTTATTTTATTTATGACTAATATGTTTTTATAAATTGATTATTTTAAAGGTATAAACATTTTTGACTAGTCTTTGCAAATCAAAACTTATTTTATGTTAAATCACACAATAGACTTACTTTTAATCAGAAGCAACAAAACAAAGGCAAACCAATATTGATAAAAGGTATAATGACAAATGCTTTAATTAATGGAATTAGTTAGATTTTAAAACCAAAAATTATGGATTTAAAGTTGCATAAGCTAATTCAAGATCTAAAAAAAATCAAACTTATTCTTTAAAGAAATAAAGATAATGAATTAAACCCAAACAACAAAAAAACCCAAAACCCAAGAAAACAAAACCTCAGAAGATAGGCAGATACAAGACAAAGCATAAAATTGAAAATCAATAGTGAATTAAAAACTTGAGAGAATCAGTGTGACATAAAACCAAGCACAATGACCCATCAATAAAATCAATTGACAAACTGCAACACTAGAGGAAGACTTTTGAATCAAAGCAAACACCAAAAAACAACATTAATTCAATTCCCGTGAATCCTAACTAAAGACACTAAGAACATAAAAAATAACGCAAATCAATCAATCAAAACTAAACCCATGAACAAATATGCAGTAAAACACACAATAGAACCATGTATAGATCGATCATTAGAAAAAACCTAAAAAAAGAGAAGAAAAGAAAAAGCCTTACCATGGTTGTTGTTTTTTTTTTTTCCTTTTACTTGGTTAATCCAACTCAGCAGGCATGCTTGCTTGAAGGGATAGTGAAAAGATCAAAGCAAACAAACAAACTCAGGAGCATATCATCATAAGGCAAAAAAAGTAGTTTTGAAAACTAAAAATGATGGGATATTTACCTGGCAAAGTAATAGAGGCGTGGAGGATGAAGAAGTTAAGGGGAAAAGAAGGAGAGGGAGAAGATATTGACAGAGAAAAGAAACTTTTTCTAAAGAGAAAAGAGAGCAAGAGATACGAAGAAGTTGTTGTGTTCTTCATAAATTATAGATTCTGGTTTTTTCATTAGGGCTTGTTATCGACAACATTATCGATAGATAATTAAATATTTATTTTTTTATATCCGTCGGTAATTTTGTTGGTAATTAAAACTTAAAATTTTTAATTAAACTTGAAATTTTCCAAGAATCCCCCAAAAACATTCTTCAAAGAAATTTCAGTTCAT
>Ga0325403_1001288_pt1 | contig 20521 bp, 9 predicted proteins | sample PopdelMetagenome_19_FD_205665 | JGI IMG/M metagenome (GOLD analysis project Ga0325403, IMG submission 205665) | Populus deltoides microbial communities from Bellville, Georgia, United States - Xylem-PdKOR-R4 | ecosystem: Host-associated > Plants > Phyllosphere > Stem > Wood/Secondary xylem... | reverse complement strand
GCCCGGAATCATAAATCGCATGGTTCTAAAGATATATTAAGTATTATAAGGGGATTCTTGCTAGAAATAATTAATGAAGTAATAACTTAAATATTTAGATAAGAGTTAACTAACCAAAGGGCTTCAAGATAATCAAAGCGCTGAATGTCTACAATAAATTCAAGTTATAATTAGTTTAATCCATAAAATTATGGGCAGACAATAAATTAATCTTCAACTGATAACTCGTATCTCAATTTGAATTTAGTTTTTGTTTCTGTATTGAATTTTTAAGTTTCTAAGGATTCAAAAAAAAAAAAAAATTATGTGTCTTGTGAAAGTTACAATATATTAATTTATACTTGTTTTGGGTTTTAATGAAACTATATTTTTTATTAAAAAAATTCAAGAACTCTTATTAATTAAACCCCCCATCCGTATGTTCATTACTACAACTAAAACAGTACTTAGATAACTTGATGGAGCTTCACTGGTTTTTTTTTTAAAAAAAACTTTTGAACTTTTTTTCTTCTTTCAATTAGATCATTTTACAATACAATGGGATAAAATTAAGCTTGAGATTATGATTAAAATAAAAAAAAATTAAAAGATACAAGACTAAAATCTAAAACAAGTAGAAAATATATGGCTAACTCAAAATTCATGATAATTTTCATTTTGGTACACCAATTCATTATGTTTATTTTTTTCCAGGATCAATATTAGAAAACCCTACAGAATCATTTTTAGAGGATCAAGATTAAAACTTATCACAATCTTTTTCAAGTTTCAAGATTAAACCTATCACTTAATGACTCTCAACCAAAAATTATCCAAGTAGTTCAACTGCCACTTACACTGTCATTATAATTATAACTCTCATAAGAGTTATCTCACTTCACAAGATAAGATTACAAAGAATTAAGTTCAAGTATTTATAGAATTATAATCTAACTCAAAAATATGAAAGACAAATTTGATGAAATTTAGGGATTAAATCTTTAAGAGAATAAAATGAGGAATAAAAACTTTAGAAGAATTAAAGTATCAAGAGTAATATAGTAAAAGAGTAAGAGCATAAAAATGTTGAGAGAATTTTCTCATAAGATCAAGAGGGTATTTATAGGAGAAAACTCATTTTGGTCGTTACTCACAAAGAAGAAGAAAAGGGTAAAGAATTTTTGCTCATCCAAGTGTCAAGTGTTCTTCTAAATATTAGAAACAACTATATTTATAATTTTGAGAGAAAAATAGTTGTTGTAAAGATAACTTGAGTATTGAGCACCCTTCTTCTAAAATTACAAGTTTGTTAATTTACATAAAAATAGATAAAAGTGTAATAACACATGTGATGAGTTTTTTTAGCTAAGAATTGATAAAAATCCTTACTCTTCATTTTAAAATAAATTGAATGATAATACTAAAATATATGATAAAATGATTTTTCATCATATATTTATCACTATACAAGTTTTGGCAATTGAAATTATGTGGAAGATGAATTTTGAGAATAATAATATTTTGGATAAAATTCATTTTATGATGCTAGGTTAAATTCTATAAAAACTTGATTACATTAAAAAGAGTTTAGGCATCTTTAAATTCATTTTGTCTTTGTATTTAATGAACCATGCATATATTAAACCACATTTTCAAAGACATCATGCATCGATCACGAATCATAAGCATGTAATAACAAATCATAATCTTCTCTCTTTTTTGCACATCATCATAATATTACAATTTTCTCCTCATTTGTCATATCAAAAAGGGAGGAAAATAAGGACCATAATAAATCATAACCAAAAGCAAATAGATCCATAAATAAAGTTTACAAATAGCCAAATGACAATCTACACATATTACATATTACATAACCAAGTATTAAAAGCATAAGTTCAAAATAGAATGAAGGTAAGTTAGAGCATGAATGAGATGATTGCACAAAGGGATGAAAACGTGCTTAATAGTCGGAAGGATCACTTTATGTGGTAGGAGAGGATGCTTTCTTTTCATTTTCCTCCTTGTCATTGTCACTTTCCTGAAGAACTTTGTCAATGTTAGGATTGAATTCAAACCAGGAATTCCTTATAGCTAACCATACCTTGATATTTCTTAATGTCCACCTATACCGTGCTTGATTTATATTCCGAGGAAAAAGGTCATCTCTCTTATCATGTTCATCTCAAATTCTTTAAGCATAAGTTTTTAAATTCCTTAGACAAAGATTTGTAAGTAGCACCAAATAGAATATCATCAACATAAATTTGCACAAAGATGAAATCATGTTCTTTGTATTTTATAAATAATTTTGAATAAATTTTTCCCTTGTTAAAAATTTTTGAAAAAAATTCTTAATCTCTCATTCCAAGCTCTTATAGCTTGCTTAAAACCATACAAATCCTTTACAAGTTTAAAAACATGATTTGAAAAATTAAGGCTTTCAAAATCAGGAGGTTGCTTAACATAAACTTCTTCTTGAATGTATCCATTTAAAAATACACCTTTTATATCCATTTGAAAAGGTTTGAAAATCTTAAAACAAGTAAATGCAAGCAACATACAAATTATTTCCATTTTAGCTAATGGGCATAAGTCTCATCATAGTCCATGTCTTTTTCAGGGTTGTAGCCTTTGCTAACCAAATGAGCTTCATTTCAGATAACTTCTCCAAGTTTATTATGAAAGACCTATTTGGTTTCAATAATGGACTAAACTTTGAGCCCATGGATTAAATGCCATTTTTTATTTCTTTTAAATTGATTAAGATTCTTGTATTAAGAGTATCCAATACTCATCACTCAAGATTTTATCATTATTCTTAGGTTTAAGTTTAAAAATAAAAACACTATTACCAACTTGATTAATCATAGAGGTTCTTGGTCTTACTTCACTCATTAGATCACTAATTATAGCATTTTAAAAAAGTTTTTTTGGTCATTAAATAACTTTGGGAAGCTTTCCCTTGCCCATGTTGATTATGTTGAGTCATAACTATAAAATCTTTTTTTTGATCAACCTTAACTTTTTTAACCTATTAAAGATAACATCTACACCAACATCTTTAGAATTTTTAGTATTAAAAGGGTTAGACACATCATGTTGTAACCCAATTTATGACCTCTTTGTTTTTCTAAATATTTTCAACATACAAAAAATTAAAAATATATTCTTGATGTATTTGCGTTATTTGCAGCATTTTCAGCGTCGTCTAAAAAAAATTCAAATTTCAAATTTCTTTTGAACGCGTTCAGCATTTAACACATCGTTTTAAAAATTGTTGATTTTTCTCATTGAGACGACGTTGATGTTACCTCTTTAAAAGAAAAAAAATACAAAAAAAAATAAGAAAAATAAAAATATATGGATAAAGGGACTAAAGAAAATGAGGAACCAAAGGAAATTTAGATTGCTTGGGAACCAAGCAATTGAGAGGAAAAAAGATAAAAAAAAAAAACCTATAAATAGGTGGTTATATATACAAAAAAAGGGGTACAAAAAAATAAAATAACAAAAAAAAAACCCTAGCAGCCATCTACCTCCCCTCCACACACATATAAAAACCTTTCTCTCATTATACCTAAACCATGTCATCAGCCAACATTAACCAACACCCTAACCCTATATTGACAAAGGGAGTCATCAGCTATACAAAAAAAAGGCTATCATCTTCAACCCTTGATCTTCCCTAACAAAACCACAATACCAACCTCCACGCCAACAACTCATCAACTAGTAACAATTTCCAACCACACATGAATCGGCCCTCCCCTTCGTCATTCTCAACTCTGAACCACCACTAGAACAAAGATCAAAAGTAGCCACCACCCGTGACTATCTCCTCTTCTTCTCTAACATTTTCCCTAGTATACACTATTCACTCTATTGTCCAGTCAATCAACCCATATAAACCCATTTTCCTCTCCCTTTTAGCATAGCTCTTTTTATTTTTTAAAGTGAATGTTTTTTTCTTTTAATAACTTTGTTTTGTTATGGAGTTCTAGAAGTTAAAAATTCATGCTTAAAACCATTTTCTTCATAAAAAATTTCAAATGCATGATTTTCAAATTCTCCATCATGATCACTTCTAATTCTGAAAATCAAACAACCTTTTTCATTTTGAATTCTTTTGTAAAAATTTTAAAAAGCTTGAAGTGTCTCATTTTTTTTATACAAGAAATAAAACCTATGTAATTCTAGTATAATCATTTATTATGACAAATGCGATTCTTTTACCACAAAGACTTGAAATACACATACGACCAAATAGGTCCATACAAAGAAGTTATAGTACTCAATTATAAAGACTTGATTCTTGGCTTTGAATGGGATTTTGACTTGCTTTTCATATTGGCAAGCATCACAAATCACATTCTTTTTCTACTAAAGTTGTGGAAGTCCTCTTACAAGCTTTTTCTTAGATGGCTTTTAAATTAATTCTATTTTAGCATGTGCAAGTCTTCTATGTCAAATATAAGGTGAGCCCACCAAAACACTTACCATTATAATTATTATCATGTAAATGAATCACATAAGTGTTTCTAAGTTTTTTACTTATGAAAATTATTTTTTTATCAATAATTAGTATTACCACGCAATGTAACAACTAAAAAATAACTCTATTACCCCAATACATAAATGACTAATGCTAAGAAAGTTATATTTGAAATAATCAAAAGGTAAAACATGTTCAATATTACCAATACCTTTTACCTTTTTTGTGGCATCATCTCTGAATATCACATGTCCGACATTCCTTTCTTTGGAAGAGGTGAATTTGGATTTATCACCCATCATATATCTTGAACATCTGTTATCCAAATACTAATTGTCTTTATTTTTCTACAAGAAAAGATCTTAACATGTTGGTTTTGGTACTCATAATCTCATAGGTTCACTATGGTTAGTAAATGTGTCTTTTGGCACCCAAATATATTTTGTTTTAGTTTAGATAATCATGAGCATGCAATGTATTTCATGTAAACCATTTTATCCATACGAATTACATATGCTTAAAGATATTGATGCTTTAACAAAGTTTGAGTAAAGTTTTTCATTTTTCATTGGTTTATACCCCAAACCTTTTTTTTCTTAAACATGCATCTTTGATTACCTAAAAGTCTATCTAGGTTTTCCTTTCCTTTTATAAATTTAGTTAAAGTTGAATTTAAATCAATAACTTGAGTTTTTGAAATCTTATTTTCTTTAACTAAATTTTCATTCCATGGATTAGATTTATTTTTCAAAGAAAGGAAATCAATGGCCTTTTAAAACCAATGTTCATTGTTAACAATGCATCCTTTTTTTTTTGCAAAACATCAAAGTCTTTTGAAATACTATCAACTTTACTTTGAAGTATTCTTATGCACCCTTTTATATTTATTAAAAAAAATTATCAAATGCATCTTATAATTCATCAAAAGTAATTAAGATTCAAGTTTATTTACCTCATCAATATCAAGTTACTATTTACCTTTAAATAAATCTCTTATTTGTTAATGTTAATATTAGCCATCGAAGATAGATTGACTAATTTCTCCAATTTCAAATCATCATTATCACTTGAAGAGGTTGCCATACCATTCTTGTCATCCCAAGTAGATGCCTTTAATCTATTTTTCTTATATTTGAACTCTGATCCCTTTTTTTTTTTTACATTTGAGCAATCATACTTCACATGATCTAGTTTCTTATATTTATAGCATATGATGGCATCCATATTGCTTCATTCTTCCTTGTCAACTTTTTTCTTCTAAAATTTCTTTGATTTCCACCAAACTTATCATACCTAAAGAATTTAGTGAAATGTCCAATTAACATGACTATCTCATCATCTTCTTCTTCACCATTATATTTTTTCACCTTATTATCATTCATAAATTTTAGAGTTAAAATATCTCTTCTTGATACTACTATCTTCCACTCCAGCCGCATGGGCCGAGATGCAAACACGACAAGACCCTAGATTTTATTAGACAATAAAACAATGCAACCTACCTTAGGTAGGGTGTATTTGGGGTTTTAATACCTTTCCTTTACACAATCAGTCCTCGTACCCGATCTCTGAGACCAGTTAGGGTTCCTAGTGACCAAAATATTAGTTGGCGACTCCCATTCCTTTTTCACTAATAAAAGACAAGAATTCCTTGTCTTCCCATATTTTCCACATTAAACATAACTAAATAACATTTTTTCGGGTGGATGTTTTCGCCGTGACGCCGCACACGTGCGACACTACTTATAAAAGAACTTGAAAACCCTAAAAATAATGAAATATTAATTTATCCCTTAAATAATATCACATATATTATTTTGAGATAATTTTAGAAATTATTTAATTAAGTCCATACTTATATTTTTTTTCTATATCAAGAAATGTAATCCACTGTATTAATTATATTTTAGTCCATAATTTCTAAAACTTATTTACAATCAAGTCAAACTTGATTAATCATTCTATTTTAATTTATGACCAATGGTTCTTATGTATGTGACCCAATAAGTTTTAAAATAAGTTGGATCAAATATAAATTATAATCCAAAATAAATTAAATTAAATAATTTAATTTATTATCAATTCAACTATTGATGTACTTATATTTGAAAATCAAGTATGATGTCTAGCAACTTGTCATGAGTACCCAAATATTAGAAAAGTCATAAGTGGTTTAACTTAACTCTTTAGTGACTAATTTCTTAATGTAATTAATATTCCTTCATCAAGAATATTCTGATTTAGACATTATAGTATGAAATATGTTTACTTTGTTAAATTATTTTTTGTTCTCAACACTATAGTCATTGATTCTTTAAATAATATTTGAAACTCTTTTCAAATCTTATTCCACTCTGGCCAAAGATTTCACAATCAATACTATTTGAAAATAGATAAAACATTTTCTTGAATTCACCTAAAATGATGAATTCTCTTGATTACTCAAACACTTTTGTATAGTTTATGTTATACCCAATATTTGCTCATTTGTTACTCTTAATTAGAAAAACATGTAGTTAGGATCAAAACATAACACTTCATATATAAGATAACTTAGTGATCTCAAGTTTAAAGATCATTTACACAACTGTCACATGAGCTTTTTCATAGACATAAGTGATCTATCCATATGGAATTTTCATGTGGGTCAGTTCAGTGTACATGTCATCTGACAAAACACCTATATATTAGTTCCAAGTATCTCTCATACCTCGACTTATAAGAGTAGTTATTTCCTATCATAAATAAAAAAACATAATATGCACAAGTCTTAACAACTCTAATTAATGTCTAGTGTTAATAGAGCATGAACAAGAACATTTAGGAACAATGCTTTGATGCAATAAAAATCTCATAATTATAACAAGTTTATAATTTTCTTTGCAAGACATTTTTATCCTATAAACTTTATATTTACTCTAGATTCATCAATCAAATATAAATGAATAGTAAAGATAAAAAAGCCTTCATTAATAATAAATATTTTTTACATGAATAAAATAAGTGTTATGTTTAACCAATTGATTGACTACATGAGATATTCACTAACAATCTCTCACTTAAATTAAAGTCAATCACTCATGTATCGAATACCATATCTCTCTATATGGTGATCATGTTTCTGCTAGGATAACGCCTTTGTGAGAGGATCTACAAGTGTTGGGATAGTGCCATAGTGAGAGGATCTAGAAGATGCTCTTTAGTGGGTACTCACTCTATCTTTATTTCTTTTCTTTCTATAATTTCTTTAATCAAATGAAATGATCTAAGTACGTGCTTAGATATTTGATGAGATCTTGGTTCCTTTGCTTGTGCAATGACTCTATTGTTATCATAATACAGGGCTACTAGATCAACAATTTTAGGAGCCACACCTAATATAGTGATGAATTTCTTGATCCAACTAGCCTTTTTTACCGTGTCAAATGCATAGATGTATTCAGCTTCAATTATAAAATCTGATGTGGTCTCTTGTTTGTAACTTTTTCAACTCACAGCATCGTCATTTAGAGTAAAAACATATATTGACTGAGATTTACTATAATTAATATCTAATTGAAAACTAGAATCAAAATAATCATGACCTTTTATTTCATGTGCTCCATAGACCATAAAGACATTTTTAGTTCCTTTTAAGTACTTAAGAATATTTTTAATTATCATTTAGTGACTCTCACTTAGATTAGATTGATATCTATTCATTATGCTCAAAGCATAAGATACCTCTGATCTTTATATAACATCACATACATAATGGATCTCAAAATCAAAGCATAGAAAATCCTTTCCATCCGATATTTCATAATTTGTGCTTTATGACACATATCTTTGGAGAGACGTATTCTTTATGAAATAAGTAAGTATCAATTCTTGAATTTTTCCATGCCAAACTATTTTAGCATTTTGTCTATATATGTGGATTGGGACAATCCAAGCAACTTTCTAGATCTATCTTTGTAGAATTGTTTTTCCAATATATAGGTTGCTTCTCACATATCCTTTATAGAGAAATTCTTGAACAACTAGATCTTTACTAAATAGAGTAAAGGAACATTATTTCTTTTTAAAATATTGATTTGATGATTTATTGGATGACATTGTTTTTTAAAAATTAAGATAATAACATATTGGATCGACCCAAGTTATCCTGTAAAATATATGACCTGAGTCATGAAATTGTGATAACCATATAGAAAGGAAATCAAAATAAGTAATGAGGGTCAATTCTCAATCAACTCAATGTTGAAAGATAAAATTAGAAATGTTTTTTTTTTTATTAAACTACCCAAGTCACCCCTGATTAACCTTTCAAAGCTGCAACCCGAGTTGTGAGAATGAGATACCTCTATAGGAAGAAAATAAAAAAAATAATTATGAAGTTTAATTTTCAATTAACCCAATGTTGAAGGATGAAATAAAAAAATCAATTAAAAAAAGGACTAAGAAAAACAACCCAAGTCAACCAGGGCTAATTTGTTAAACTGATGACCTAGGTCATGAGATAAGAAAAATTATATAAAAAACAAATAAAAAAATTATGAAGCTCAATTTCCAACAGATCTAATGTTGAAGGTTAAAATCGAGAGGAAAAAAAACTAAATCTATGAGACCAATATAACTTTACAAAAAGCAAATTATGAAGCTCAATTTCTAAACAACCTAAGAAAAAAAAAAGACTGAGTTGTTGGAGGGATTGAAAAAAAAATAATTAAAAAGGACTAAAAAATAAATCAAGTCAACCTAGATTAACTTGTCAAACCCATGACATGGGTCATAAGATTGAGATGACCCCATATAAAGCAAATTAAAAAAAATTACAAAGCTCAATTAGAAAATATTCAATTAAAAAAGGATCCAAAAAATGACCATAATTAACCCTTGTCAAATTGCTCATCCCGCAACCCAAATCATGAGATCGAGATAACCTCAAAGAAAAAAAAATTAAAAAAATTATGAAACTCAATTTTTAATCAACCCAATATTGAAGGATGAAATAAAAAAAAATAATCAATTAGAAAAAGTGGTTTAGAAAATGATTATAGTCAACCCGGGTTAACTTGTTAAATCCTCAACTTGGATAATAAGATCGGAATAAATTCATATAAATGAAATGGAAAAAACAATAATGAAGTCTCATTTCCAACGGATCTAATCTTGAAGGATAAATCGATAAAAAAAATCAAATTCATGAGACTGATATATAACTCAATAAAAAAATATAAAATATAATTCTCAAAATAACTCAATATTGAAGGATATAAAAGAAAGATTATTTAAGGGTAAAATTAAAAAAAATACAAATCACAAGACTATTAACAATATTTTATAGATGTTGCTACAATGATTTATTGTTTTTGTTAAATAAAGGCACAGTAAAATAACTTAGCTATAAATTAGAATACCTCTAAATAAACAAACGAGATAATCATGTTTAAGTCTTGATTAATGGGTTGCCGAGGCATATATGTAGCGCCATGGGTGGGTGGGTGGGTGGGTGCGTTGAGGTGTAAAGAGAGCCTAGATATCACCTGAATAAAAAAGAAAGAAAGGTGGGATTGTGATTGGTACAAACAAGACAAGGACATGTTCATACAATTAGTCTTTTGGCCTTGCTAGCGTGCCTTTGCTAAAGCTATTTCTAGTAATAGTAAAACACTTTTTCTACTTGGACTATGTGTGATTTTGGTTTCAGAAAGTATTATTGAAAAATTATGAATTTTTTTATTTTTTTTCTTTAAACTGATATTTTTTTTCTTTCGGGTATGTTTATGTGCTGATGTTAAAAATAATTTTTAAAAAATAAAAAAAATATTATTTTAATATATTTCTGAACGAAAAACACTTTAAAAAATAATCGCTGCCGGACTTTTCAAATACTTAAAGTTGATTTTGTTCCAAGATGGACAGGAATATAAACCATACAGTGTAACCCATCTAAACCACATTTTAACATGTAGACTCTACTCATGTCTTGACAGAAATAATGCTAATTGTCCTACTTACGACCTAAATATCCTTCTCTCTTTATAGCGCACACGATTCTGATACCGCCAAGCGAATCACCATGTACTGTCGAAGGTGACAAGGAACTTAACTAGCATCTCACATATTATTACAAAATTCAGGAATTTTTTTTTTCCTGATCAAAATCATATGCTTCTGTAGCTTTGTCACAATAAATATTTTATTGACTTTAATTAGGTCCAACACAAAATTATATTCTTACCGTTAGCCTTTTTTTTTTCTTTTAATACTCGAATTGTTTTGTGCAGTAAGATAAACCTTCTTACTTTACTGTGCTCCTTCCCAAAATATCAAAGAAATATCTCTATCAAATAGCTTAAACTATTAGATGAGGTTCTATGATATAATTTATATTATTCTCTAACATATCCTCTAAATTGAAAGTCTTTTAAGCTTGAAATTTGCACTTACTCATATTATCTTATGCTTGATTTTTATCAAATAAATGAGGGTAGTGAGATTTGAACTCATGACCACTTGATCATCAAGGCTCTAGTATCATGTCAAAGAACCATCTCAACCGAAAAGCTTAAGCTGTTAGATGAGGTCTCAAGATATAATTTATATTATTTTCTAATACAGCATATTTTAGATTTTGTAGAAATGTTTCTTAGGAAATAGAAAATTTTTGTGGAAGAGAATTTACTAATTGCTATTGTTTTGGAACAAGTGCTTGTCATTTTCTGAACAAGAAGAAACACTAATTTCTCTACTTTAGATTAACAAATCAGTATTTAATCTATTGTCATTTATATTTCAAACGCTGTCCGAAATTTGACTGAAAAATTATTAATTGGCAATATGTTTTTTTAATAAATAATTCTTAGACTGAAAACATAAAATGAAGATGAAAACTAGAAAATTATTTTCTGGATATCCAATTGACTTATCAAAGTAAGTTTTAGGGGGAACCCCAATTCAGTTCCTTGACTATATTGTGAATCTCTAAATATTCAAATTCCTTTCAATGATACTCGTGTTGCAGATTTTTCACATAAAAATCAAAATTCCTTCAAGAATTTTTTTCAGTTCGCTATGCTTTACACATAAAACTAGTTTATAGAACCACTGATTTACATTCTTGGAAGCATTACTAATGTGTTTTCTATTTATAATTTTTTTTATTATGAACTAAAAATTTAATGTAACCGAAGTATATTTTATTTTAATTATCAAGATGATGATATCTTCAATTAAATCAAGACCTAGACTATTTTAATAAACTCATGACTCAACCTAAGCTATCAAGCCAACAATGCAGCTTATCTTATCCAGACTCCGAGACCAGTTAACGTTTCTAGTCATTAAAATACTAGGTGACGATTGTATCTTTTTTTATTAATAAAAAACAAGAAACCCTTGTCCTTTTCACCTAAACCATGAAAATCTCAATCTAAAAGGATCATTGTCGCGAAGCCGCACACATACGACAAATACAATACAATTATCACTATAAAACAAGTAAAACACTTAAATATACATACAAACTACAAATTCAACAAACAAATTTTGAATACATTAACTTTAAACACAATTGAGAGTTACAACAAAAACGAATGAGTTTTCTTACATGATGGAGCTTGACAAGAAATGAAACAAAAAAAGAGAGCTCACTACAACACTTAACAGTTTTACCGACGGAATTTTTCCATCGGCGTAAGACACATATTCTGTCAGTAATTAATTTACCAACGAAATCACAGACGGAAATGCTTCGTTGGTGAATCTTTCATCGGTAATTTTTTGTCCGTCAGTAAATTCGTTGGTAATAAAAAAATATTATTACCGACGGATTTACTTATGGAATTGACGTGTAAAAAAAAAATTACCACCTTCATTCTGTCGATATATCCCTCAATAGTAATATTTTTTATTACCAACAGATTTACCGAGGGATATACCGATGGAAATTCCATCGGAAAATATTTAAAAACATTTTAAAAAAAATTAATTTTAGAAATTATAAAATAATTAAATTAACATAAATCAACACTCTATAATATATACTCAAAATGCTTGGAAAAAAGAATAAGAAAATTAACTCAAACAAATTTACAACAAATAAATAAAATGAAAAAATAAATTCAACTAAAAAAATTCATATGAAAAAAAATGAAGTTGCAATTGCTAAAAATTTAAAAATCCTATAAATAAATCAACTAAAAATTGATCTCATATGGAAAAAAAAATCTCACAACATTTATACAAATATTAAGAACAAAAACAATTAAAACTAAATAAAAAATAAATATAGTGAAAAAAATCATGAAAAAAGAAGAAGAAAAAATCTTACATTAATATAGTTGCAAGTGAAGCTAAGGAGAGAGAAAACATTTCGTAAAGCATATTAATTAAAAAAAAACTAAGAGGATAAAAGAAGAAAGAAGAGGAAGACATACTCGAGCATGAAGGAGAAAAGAAGGAGATGAGGAGAGAAAAGAAGAGAAAGAAATAGATATTGATGTTTTTTACATATAATGAAGAAGAAGAAAAAGAAGAAGAAGAAATGAGTCTGTCTCTTGTGAAATAAGGGGATTCAGACTTTTTATTGGGACGCGTTAGCGATGAATTTACCGATGGATAATTAAATATTAACATTTTTTAATTATTCTGTCGGTAATTCCATCGGTAATATTTAATTTAAATTTTCAATTTCGTAAAAAGTTTTCAGAAACCACCAACAATTACCGACGACTTTTCAATCCGTCGGTGATTCTGTTTGTAATATTTAAATGAAATTTTAAATTAATTGAATTTTTTCAGAAAACTGCCAAATAACACCGACAACTTTTCAATCTGTCGGTGATTTTGTCTGTAAAGAAGAACAATTAACAATGCAATTGGAAAGTGAACAGTTCTAGAGCTCTCTGGAAATTACCAACGAAAAATTCCGTCGGTGATTCCTTTTGTAATTAACATGATGAACAGTGTTCACAGTTTACCAACGAATTTATTCTGTTAGTAATTCCGTTGGTAAAAATGACACGTCATCATTTTTTTTGCTTTGTTTTAATTTTTTTTTTCCACTGTAATTCCCTCGGTATATACCAAGGGAATATTTGCGTCGGTAAAATCACTCAGAAATTTACTGACAGAAATATTCCTCGGTATTTTAGTTATTATTTATCGATTTTTTGGTAGTGGGTTATCTCAGGGTCGACAGGTTAGGTAGTTGAATTTAGAGGGGGCTGTAAAAAATTTAAAGAAATTAGGTCTAGGTTTTGAATTGAACTAAAAAAGAAGAAAGGGGGGGTTTAAAAAGATAGGACTGTTGATTTTTAATTCCTTTTAAAATTATCTATGAAAATTTCATCAGCAATATGAAATGTCAGAAATGTCAATGAAATTGCCAAAGAATTTTTTTTATTTCTTCAATATTTTCACCAGAAATTTCTAACAAAATTGTTTGTCACAATTTTTACTGATAAACAATGATGAAATATTTTTTATCAACAATTTTTTTTCTTTTTTCCAATTTTTTAGTAGTGGATGAATTCAAATGGAGAGGTTATTCTAAAACCCATAAATGAGTGGGATAATAAACAAAAGAAAAGGTATAGTCATAATGCTAAGGCTATGAATGCATTTTTTTATGCTCTTAATCTTGTTGGGTCTAATAAGGTTAAGAATTGTAAAACGACCTTGGAAGATTTTAGAAATTACCCATAAGGGAACATGTGAAGTAAAAGTTTCTAGATTGATGACCCTTACTATAAAATTTGAACTCTTTAAAATATAGCCAAATGAAAGTATTTGAGAAATGCATACTAGGTTCATCACTTTTATTAGTGAATTTTTTAGCCTAACGAAAAAGATCACAAATGAAGAAATGGTTGGTTGAATTTTGAAATCTTTTCCTAGAGCATGGAAACCTAAAGTCACAATTATAAAGGAAGCCATGAATCTTAAGACACATGACTTTGATGAGTTCATTGGATCATTAATAGCTCATCTGCTTCGGGTTGGTGTGTATCCCTATGTTTTTTTCGTTTACTCTCCTCTCTCTCTCTCTTTCTCCTTTTTCTTTCTTTTCCTGTCTGTTCTCCTCTATTCTCCCATCTCTTCTTTCTTCTCTTTAGTTTCTTAAGCTTTTCCTCCCTCTGTTTTCTCTTTCTTATGTTCCCCTCTCCCTTTGTTTTTTTTCTTTCTTCTCTCGTTGCTTTCTCTCCTCTCTTTTCTCCCCTCCCTGGTTCGGTTCCTCCTCTAGCTTTTATAGCTAGGGGACGCAGGTGTTTCTTGGTAACAGCCAGCATGCATCACGGTGGCGAGGGACGTCAGCCGCGAGACGTTCTCCCTAATTGAAGCGGCTTCACTGCTAATGCCTACATTGCCTTTACTGCAGAAACCGTTACAGATGAAGTAGATGATGAACAATTGAAACGACGCTGTTTTCTAATTCAAAATGAATATTTCTGATTTGGTCCTTGGCTATTTTTACAATTTTGTAATGAAGCCCCCAGATAAATTATAATTGGATCCCTTGATTTTAATGCCTTTTCCGGTTTGGTCCTTGGTTTCGGATTGTTTCAATCAAGTCCCTAATTGGCCATCAAACTTCAATAATTATGCAATTAAACCCCTGATTTGACTAAATCAACTCTTCAAAATTATAATTAGACCCCAGAACTTTAATTTCTTCCAATAAAAGCCTAAATTGAGTTAAAAATTAATTTTTCTTGCAATCAAACCCTTCATAAATTCAATTAAACCTTAGGTAAAAATTAATTAAGTCCATAAACATCTGATTTTGAACTTTTCTTCCTCAAATTGAATTTTTCTTATCAACAGGGCTCTCATCATTAAAAAATATACTGTTAAATTTCAATTCTTGTATTTTTAAATCTACTCAACCAATTTGTAGTCATTTTATGGGCATGTCAACATCCTTTTCTCGCTCATATTATTTTTTGAATTTCTTCCAAATATTTATATATATATATATATTTGGTATTTTTTATTTTTATGTGGGAACCCAAAAATGGGTAACAACAAGTAGAATGTTCTGCTTTTTATTTTCTGCACAGAAAAAAAAGTACATTAATTACATAAACACATAAAACACATAAAAAGAGTTAGCACTTAAAAGTATAGCAATCCTTCTCTCCTAAACTCATATTGTTTGACTGAACTCTTGGATGACTTGTGGTTTGCTGCAACCCTCTCTTGAAATAATTGTTCAAAACCGAAAAAATACATGATCTTCAAGTAATCTTTATATAAATCTTAAATAACTTTAAATCTTTATAATGAAATCCTTAAAATTTTAAAAAAAATTAAATTTAATATTTTTGCTTCATACAAAAAAAATTATTAAAATTTTTTTAAAAAATTAAATTTAATATTTTTACTTCGTACAAAAAAAAAATCAACCACAACACCTGCAAATGATCTAGTGACATCCTATTCCTAGCAAGCACATGCCAAGCCTAGCTAGGTACTTTATTTTTTCTTTATAGGACCATGCCTAGGTACTTCGGATATATTGAAATTGACATCATATATAATCTAAACCTAAAGTTGCTTATATAGAAAAAAAAAAAAAAAAAAAGCAAAAGACGAAGTTATCCGCAGAACGAACAAGCAATGTTAGGCCACTTATAAATTGACACAGAATCCAGCTTTAATCATTCAAATCAATACAAGTTGTCAACCACGAGCTATTTGTTACTCACCACCACTGTATTATTTTAAGCGATAATGCGTAGTCAAAATTAATATTATCACACCACCTTTCCATAAACTTATTTGATTTTGAGCTATACAGTAACAAAGACTGTTTAATTAACATTTCTTACGCCAAAAGATTTTGATTATCTTCCTTTAATTATCACAAGAGATTATTATGAAAAAATAATTAAATTAATCATGATTTAACATATATATATATATATATAAAGTCGAATCTTAAAATCCAATTAATTCCATTTGAGTCAATCAATCACACAGAAAGAAGCAATTTTATGCCAAATCCAAACAAGGCAAAGCCAGAATCAGAATTGAGTATCAGATGTTCATCTCTAATCAAACATATATGCTAGCTAAGGCATGCAGCCTCCTTTTTCGTGCTCCATGTTACCTTGTATCTGTGAAGAACAGCCTTTTGCTGGCTATTGATTTTACGTTATCAACGACAGAATTCTTTGAGATGACTGCATGCATGTCTGCCAGCTTTCGAATTCATACTTGAACAATGTAAACAGAATTTGTATTCTTTCTTTTCTTTTGGTAATATAATTTGTTTGTTTTCCATTGTGGGATTCTTTCCAGAAAAGTATTTCTTGGAAGAGAATGATATAATCCTATGTTTTTATCTTCTTTTTAACGAGATTTTATGACAAACTTCTTATTTTTACATTACTAGATTTAATATTTTTATCGATCAAAATTTTTGTTTGTATTTAAACTCACAATTCATTAATATTTTCGTTTATATTTATCAATTTTCTAGTATTGTCTTTCACACAAATAGCAAATTTACTTTTTTTTATCTTTTTATCATTTCAAAAAGCATGAAACATCAAATGATATCCTTACCAGCTAAACTAAAAATTAATATAACTTTAATCTCAAAATTAACGAATTGCACACATGCATTTAAGATTTATAATCATCTAGTAGATGGTCTAGTGATAAGAGTTTGGAATTAAGAGGTTTACTCCTCCTGTGATCTTAGGTTTGAGTCCTGAGGTTGCTAATATTAATGGCCACTGGATGTTTACTTGGTCGTTAACTTCAGGGCCCGTGGGGATTTAGTCGAAATGCACGCAAGCTGACCCGGACACTCCACGTGAATAAAAAAAATATTATTACACGTGCTCATAAATAAAAAGTTGCCGATATGAACTATAGCTATAAACTAACTTAATTCATGAAAAAATTTACATAATTTTTTTTTCAAAGAGAGATTTTATTAAAGAAAATTGAGGAAGGCTAGCTTATGTATCTAATTTTGAAGTCAAGTAAACAACAAATCCTCTGTATATGGGAATGGAAACGTCATAAAGGTGTTCAAAAGCATACAACGAGAAATCAATAGAAAAACCAGGATTTAGCCAACTCTTTTACCACTAAAATAAGTTATGTAGTGGCAGTATGTATTAGTCAACTATAGTCTTTATTTTATTTTATTTTATTTTTTCCTTATGAGTGATTAGAAAAGAAAGAGAATGAGCGACGAATTTAAAGGAGACCAGCAGCTTATTACATAAAGCACACAACCTTGTGACTAAAGCCCCAGTTAAGTACTGTTGTTGTGGGGCTAAAGATCATCTCAATCTTATATAATATTCCACATAATCATATATATATATATATATATAACAGAGAATAAAACACTCGGAAAGTGAAAGATAAAGTTGAGAATATCATCGGACGGTTGGGAAATGATCAAACAAAATATATTATTAATTATATAATATAATGAAATGAATTATACTAACTCGAGGGGGCCTTCAGAGAAAGGAGCTTTGGATTCAAATGGACGGGTAATTAATAAGAAAATCATCTACAAACTTTGGTTTGGGCTCCACAAATTTGACTTGCGATAAACAATGAGCTCCTTCTGTGCAAGTTGCAACCAAGGAGTTAAAAAAGTGTTAAGAGATAATGTAATTTTAAAAAAAGTTGGGATCTGACAAGTTTTCGATAATTTTTTTAAAATAATAAGGGTTAGATAAATTGGGTACTTTAATAGTTGAAAACGAACCCATTTAATGATATAAGATAATACTGTAAATATATATATATATATATATATATATATATATATATGGAGAAACAATATTTTTAGCAGTGGAACCGCACCATGCCGGTGTATTTTATTTTTTGAGTTAAAAATAATATTTAGCTAACACAAATATGTTTATTTTTAATTATAATTCAAGTTATAGAACCGACTAATTTAAATAAGTTGATTTTATTTTAATTAGATGATAAAAAAATAATAATAGAAAATGGACTACATTAAAAAATGAAAATGGAAACGATAACCTGAGAAAAAAATATTTTTGTAAAACAGAACAAACAATGTAGCTTGATTCTCAACTCATTAAATACGAAGAACAAAATTGGATAAATAAAAGGATAAAAAAGCTCGGCTCAAGTCAATCTGAGCTAGCGTGATAAATCTGTAACTCGAGGAATAAGAGGTGACCAAACACCGATTAACTCGCAATTCAGGTCATGAGATCATGATAACTCAAAAAAAAATCGTACAAAATCACAAAGCTGAAAAAGAAATTAAGTTAAAAAAATAATGTCACGCAGCGTTAACTTTTTAAACTCGTGACCCGGGGCATTAGACTAGAAGCACCCTATCTGGAAAAACCACGAAATTCAATTCTCAATCAATTAAATATTGAAAGATTAACTTGGAAAGGGAATATTAATTACACAAAAGGATCCAACCCAAAAAAAAAATGGCAATTAAAATAGAATAGGGTTCAAAATTGAAATGCAAAATAAATTTTATTTTTTATTGTATGGTGAAATTGAAAAGAAAAATTAATTTAACAAACGGACCAAATAAACAATCAAACCACTGAGAATCAAAATTAAAATAAAAAAATAAAAATAAATTTTTGTTAGAATTATGAAATTGAAAAGAACAATCAATTTAACAAAAAGTAAAAAAAAAACAATAAAAAAGGACTAAATTGGACAAAATAACATATCACAAATTAGAGTTGAACGATGTAATTGAAAATAATTTAAAATTTTACTAAAGAACCAAGAATAAAAATTAGAAATCAAAAAAATAAGGACCAAAGTTGACATCCTCATAAATCAAAGGATAATTATGGATTCTTTCATAAGCAACGCAATTTTTAAGGTGAGGAGAGAAAAAAGTGGGAGGATAAGAAAAAAAGACCATCGACATCACTCTGCTAACCCAACACCACCTCAAACCTCCTCAACAGGAAAAGGATGATGTGATGCTTTCAATAACATGACAAAAGTTTATTTTTATTCATTGAGAGGCATCGCACTTGCCACCTAAAGAGTGTAGCTGCCTCTCACTTGCAATACATACGCTAACCACTTTTATTTTTTAATATATTTTATATTCATTCAAAGACAGAATCTTAACCAACATGATTATTAAAAAAAAAAAGACCATGAAAAGTGAAATTGTCTTTAAACTCAATCTTTAAAAATTTTGCATATAAGAGTATTTTATTCCTTTCTCTATAATTCTAAAACACAAAATGATCAACTTACCCTTAAACAATATAATAATGATCGAATAAGTCTTGTGCAATGACTATTATTTCCTCAATAGCTAATACAAGTTTTTTTTTTTTTTTTGAAATGATATAAATTCATTATTTCATTGTTTAAATAAACAATAATTATAAGCAAGCATTAACAATATTTTTCCAACCCTATTAGGTTTTTTTATCTTTTTTCTTTTGTAAGAGAGCAAAAGGAATGGGTTTGGCTTAGCCGAATTTGAACAAAATAAGCAGAGCATGATGGGCTTCAGAGTAGTAGGCTGGCTTGGATTTATAATATCGATCTCTAGCTAGGGGTCTGAATTAATGTTGCTTTCACAGGAAAATTTTATGGTTTTTAAACTCTACTTATCAATATTTATTTAAAATAAATATACACAAGCTAGTAAAATGAAAATCACATCTTATCCTTGTGAGATCACTTTTTTCAGAAATTATCTGAGAGTGGGATGGTCAAGATTGTCAGAAATCATTCATCAAAAAGAAAAAAGAAGTCTCCTAAACAAGAGATGTAAATTGTTGTGGTAGTAGCTAGTAGTACACATAGAAGGAGATAGAAAATGTAAAAGTCAGTACAAGTTTGCCTTGAACATTTTATCCATGGCTATAATTAAGCTACGAAATCCTCGACACTTTCTTTAAAAGAGGTTCTACAAGTATTTGTGGAACTACAAATGAGCTGCTAGAACGTTTATCATCATGGGAAGGAGGAAAACTCAAAGAACTCAACAATATTTTTTATTATTTTTATTATTGGAGAAAAACAAGTAGCAAATGAATAAGTGTGTGG
>Ga0325403_1001287_pt1 | contig 20537 bp, 13 predicted proteins | sample PopdelMetagenome_19_FD_205665 | JGI IMG/M metagenome (GOLD analysis project Ga0325403, IMG submission 205665) | Populus deltoides microbial communities from Bellville, Georgia, United States - Xylem-PdKOR-R4 | ecosystem: Host-associated > Plants > Phyllosphere > Stem > Wood/Secondary xylem... | reverse complement strand
GGGTGCAGAATTCATCATTTGTGCCAAATTCTTTTCATTTGTATGATGTAATTGACCTATTTTGGTTCTTCATTCAATTTCTCAGTCCACCACGTTAAACAACAGTCGACAAACTCGATTAACGTATGCACTCATTGAATGCATCATCGTCCAGCCAGTACTGCACCGTTAACCACTGTCGCTATTTGAACCCCTCACCACCCTCAACCTACCAACACCAACTATACCCCTGAACGTTACCGTTGCCAATGGGAAAGTGATGCCGTGCAAGGCTAAAAGATTTTCTTGGCAAATGCACTGCCAATTTGATATTTCTGAAGCTGGTTGGCAGTGATATTGTCCTTGAAGTGGATTGGATGAAACGTTTCAGTCCCATTTCTTTTTTTTACTTTGTTGAATTGTCCTTATTATTCAAGAAAGATGGGAAGGAGGTACTTTTGAGAGGAATGACAGAAGAAGCTGAACTGAAGTTTATTTCAGCAGAGAAGGTGTATAAATTTTTGAAGTAGAGCGTCAATGGGGTTATAACTCAGTTGTTCTCTATCTCTGGGGAATCCAGACCTACTGCTGATGTACACTCATCAGTTAAAGATATATTGCTGGAATATCAAGATATCTTTGCAGAACCCACTGGTTTACCATCAACAAGGTTTTATGATCATAGCATTCCATTAATTCCTGGTTATAAACCAATGACTACCAGGCCTTGTAGGCACTGCTATGACCAGAAGAATGAAGTAGAAATGTTGTTTAAAGAGATGATATAGTCAGCAATAATTCAGCCCAACCATAATCGTTTTGCCTCACCAGTTTTGCTAGTTAAAAAGAAAGATGGAACATAGAGATTTTGAGTGGATTATCGTCAACTCAATGATATCATTACCAATGATAAATCTCCAATTCCTCTAATAGATGACTTATTAGATGAGTTGAATGGTGCTAAGGTTTATTATCGAATATTTGTCAAAAATTATGGAATCATCAGCATGCCACTAGCTGAGTTATTAAAGAAGCATGGCTTTCATTGGAATGAAGAAGCTGAGGCAGCATTTGAGAGACTAAAACTTGCAATGAACACCACACCAGTGCTTTTATTACCTGATTTTTCAAAGCCATTCGCACTGGAAACTGATGCTAGTGACTTTGGCTTAGGAGCAATTCTGGTGCAAGAAGGGAAACCGTTAGCCTATATCAGTAAGTTCTCAACAATAAGCATTTTGGGCTATCCATTTATGAGGAGTATTCTTAGCAATTTTGATGGCTGTGCAAAAATGGAGGCACTATCCGGAACATGGGAAGTTTATTATTAAAACTGACCATGAGAGTTTGAAATACAGGCTAGAGCAAAGGATTAACTCTTCTATTCAGAAAAAAGGGGCTGAAAAGTTTCTTGGTTTGAATTATGAATTTTTGTATAGAAGTGGCAAGGAAAATGTGGTTGTGGATGCATTGTCAAGAAGGGATGAAGGGGAATGCTTGGCTATAAGCATGGTGATTCCTGAGTGGATTACAGAGGTGTTATCTAGTTATGAGGAAGATACTGCAGTGAAGGAATTAATTGCTGCTGTGCTTTTGGATAAGAAAACATATCCAAATTATGAGTGTACAAGGATGGGGTTATGAGGAGTTATAAGGGAATAATTTTCTTGCAGAAGGTGCATGAAAGTGCTATTGGTGGGCATGCTGCTGTGCATAACACGTACAAGATAGTGAAGCCACTCTTTTATTGCCGTGGTCTTAAACAACAAATAAAAGAATTGGTTGATACTTGTGATGTGCGTGCTAGAAACAAATCAGAAAACGTGGCTAGTCAAGGGTTGTTTCAGCCGCTACCCGTTCCATCACAGTACTGGAGTGATATATCCATGGAGTTTATAGAAGGCCTGCCCAAGTCTGAAGGGAAAGATGTGATTTTAGTGGTGGTGGATTCATTCACAGAACTATCCTAGCAAGGAGGTTGTGAAAAGGCATAGCAAACCAGTGGTGTAGGATCTGGTGCAAAGGTCGAATCTTTGTGAGGAAGAGTCCACTTGGGAAGATATCAAGTTCATACAATCTCAATTTCCTGCTTGAGGAAAGGATTGCTTTGAGAGGAAGGCAATGTTACTTTTCATTTGGAAGCAATTGCTTGGTTTCCAGCTGTCATGATTCTACTGGTCGTGCAAGGCCAAGTATAAAAGCAATTACTTTTGTTGTGAGTTTTTCTCCACTATTCCTTGATTTAAGCAGCAAACAACTGAAGGCCATCATAATATTGCCTGTAATAATCTCATCTGAGGACAATTACATGAAGCACGTCGTGAAATAGAATAGCCTAATCATCCATTGTTTTTTCTGCAGTCATCGCTTCATATTAAAGCATAGTAGGGAGACTTCAGGAAGCAGATTTTTGGGCCACATACAAAGCACCCGATAAAAGTACATAGTTTTTTTTAACGATCTCGCGCGTTCTTTGAGTTGAACACAATTTTCTGTTAGATTCTTGCTAGATTAAGAGAAACATAAAAGACAAACTTTGTTAACAAGATGGGAGACCAAGCAGGAGACAGGGTCCACTAAGCCCATGAAGTAAGTCCATGGTCTAGGGCGTTTTCAAAGCTTCTTGCAGTTGTAGTGTGAGAATCAACCACTTGTCAAAACCCCATTTGATGAATCATAGGAATTTCCATATGATGAAGATTAACCATGTGAATGTCAATAGCCTAATTCAAGGGGATGGAACCAAAAATCCTTTTATCTATTCAACTGCAATGAATAGTCAAAGAATGGCAGAAAATTTCTTGTTTTGTACTGGAGTTGAGAGACCCTGCTTTCTATAGTTATTGGATTAACAATCAGATCACAGCTCAAACCCACATGGGCCTTTGAAAACCATAGTTAGTAGGTGAATGCAAGTGGAGATCTAAGCTTAAAATATAGGAAAAGGAATATGAGAAACCCACTAACTCTAAAAGTCACATGTTCAAAGAGATGTGTTTGAGATTGCGGCACAAAAAATGATCGGCTAAAATTTTTTTAAAAATTCTTTTTAAAATTATTTTCTCTATTTTCTTTAAAGAGAAAAACTCTTGGCCCCCATGTTTCTGGTCCTGGATTCGTCCCGAGGGAGGCCTTGTTTGGATATGCAATTTGTGTTTTAAAAGGACTCTCGTGGTTAATGGTCAAATGATCACGAGTCCTTTTAAAATGAATGCTGGCTTGATCTGGCCGCATCAAGCAGAGTATTAGGATCATAATGGTCTTATCTGCTTGCCAAGCATCACTTGCATGAAGCCTACTGAGCACACACTAGAGTCAATAATGCTAGCTTTGAACAATTGATTCATAGTGATTAAATATTGTAGAATTATAATACAAAATGTATTATCCTCATCTTTAATCAAGAACCGACAAATTTGAGTAACATGAGATGTCTGCTAAGTGTACACATAAAACAATATTACCTCTATATAAATGCAAACATCTACATGTGGATTCTAAACAGTGAAAGAGAAGGAACAACATAAAAATACTCAAATTTTGTTGGTTTGAAAGTATATGGCATGGTTGAAAATGTTCAACGGTGAGCAACAAAGCTTTTACTTTTCCTCTATGGACCCAAGAATTTCCTTCTCCAATGATTTTGCTGATGCGAAAAAAGCTAACAAGTATGAAAGCAGTTATAGAGAAGCACCAGTTTCCACAGATTTCGAGTTCTCAGTGAAAAACGACTCCATGATTCCTGCAGATGAAATCTTCTTCGAGGGTACAATGCTGCCTTTGAAGGATAACTGCACCAACCAACAGCGAAAAATGACCTTACGAGATGAGTTACTTGTCGATGATGAGTATGATAATGCGTTCCCAGCACCAAAGATTTCAGGCTGGTGGAAGGAAAAACTGGGCTTAAAGAGGGGTCACATTGCACCTAAGAAGAGCGATAGGGTCGCTGGGGTTTTGGATAGAGTTGTTGAAGAGATGCCTATTTTTGTTCATGAAGAGGGACTGGCTAACAAGAGAACACAGGTGCGACAAAACCTGTTTTCTTTCCTTTTCCTTTCGATTTTTTTTATTTTATTTTTTTGATATCTGAAGTTAAAATTCGCAACAAGAATTAACGAAATCTAATTTGGCTTCTTTATATGTTACAGGAAGTGTTGGTTGAAGGAGGGTTAAGTTGTAAAGATGGTGCAATGAAATGTTATCCAAAGTGAAAGAGAAGCAAATCCTGGGATGTGAGGGAGAGAGACATGGCCATTTTTTCGAAGGAGGGAAATTTCATTTATCTCTGCTGTGCACTGTGAGACTGCAACCGAGCTGAGATTTTGTCTAACTTATTCTTCTTCTTCTTCTTTTTCTGGTTATTTCTTGTGGCTTTACTTTTTTGTTCGACTCTGAACAGCAATCTCTCTCCTTCATACTTCCCCTTTTAGTAAAACCCTCCCCTGTGCTCCCCATGGAACCAGTGGTATTTTGCTGTTTTGGTATGTACAAATGTTTGCTGTTGAATAACTTCCACTAAATCAAGTAGTATTGGTAATGCAATCTGTCGTGTTATGATCTTTATTTCTTAACATGAGTGTGTTTCATTTGCGCTATTCTTATCTATCCACGAACTGGGTGCTGAGATTTCATGGGAACTTTGCAGTGAAACACACTTTTTCGTGATTTAGTTATTGAGTGGTTCTGATTTAGTAGTTTACACGAAGATTAGTTTACAAGAATATATCACGGAAAAAGGGAAACGTGGCGTAGATGGTAAGAAAGGTGCAAGTTGCTTTTCCGGCTTTTGAAGGAAAGATCATAAGCGCAGAGGAAGTAATGGAAGTGTCCAGGCGTCTTGGCAAGAGATGCAGCCTACACAATTGCCACAGAATGGTGGGCGCAGTTCACATTGATGGGTTTTCTTTTTTACTTGACTTGAAGTTAATTGACTTCATCAAATTTAATTTGTTTTTTACAACGGAGTTACATAAAATAAGTTTTTTTACTTACTTTTTTGTGAAAAAAAAAAAAATGAAGTTGCCGTAACTTGAAGCCAAGGTGACAACTGACAACCACCCACTGGTGGCGATGGCGATGGCGATGGAACACTTCTTCAATCCGTGGGTTCCGGATTATAACTTGGTGCTCTGTGCTTCCACTGATCTCCTGATTCGCATTTTATTTTAGTTATTTTTTCTTCTAAAATAGCATTTGCTTATGAGATGGCCCTCATCAATACACACACAAAGGTCCTTCATTTATTTCGCCAAATTTATTTTGCTCAAGTCACTGCTGACTCAATGAGACAATTAAGAAAACGTGGCCGTCAGACAACGCAATATTTGGCCATAACTTCAGCAACACGAGCTCGTTTAGCTCCGCAGCTGGCCGTGCTTTTGTTATAATTTAAATTTATTTTTATTTATTTTTACTTTTTTTATATGTTAATATTAAAAATTAATTCTAAAAAAATAAAAATATATATATTATTTTAATAAATTTTCAAATAAAAAGCAATTGTTATCATAATACCAAACACTATCTACAATTTTTTTTTAATTCATTTAATATTAGCATCAAAAACTATTTAGAAAAGCTAAATGATTGATATAGGTTCTTGCATAGTACAAATATAACCTTTGTTTACGTACAAAAAGTCATTCTAACAACTCTTGTGTTCCTTATATATATCTAATATTAATGCTTTTAGTTTTTTTAGAAAAGTATTGAGAAAAATTATGGTGATGAAAGAAAAAAATTTTAAATAATTTGTTTTAATGTTTTTGATTATTTTAATAGATAGATACGTAGGAGGCCGCGGTAAATCTCCACCACCACCCAGTGTTGATTAATTAAATCAAAGAAAAAATAAAGCAACCCGAGAACATTCGATACATCCAAGCCGATGATAATCTCATCCTTAGTCTCTTAATCTAATGGTGGTTTAAATCCGACGGATCGTAATTGGAGGGTAAAACGAGGCCTGGACGGAGATGATGGATGGCCTACTCTAACTGTAGTTTCCACCTCTACGCAGGATTTTCAGTCCCTTTTCTTTTTGTGAAGGAATAGATGTTTGGGTCTTTAGTCATTTTAGCTCTTTCATTTAGAGAAAATCAAGGGGAAAAAGCTAAATAAAATTGTTTTTTATTTTTATTTTTGGCTAGGAGATGAAAATGAAGAAAAGTTATTCTTACATATCTATTAAAAAAAACCAAAAAATATTAATATTAAATATATTAAAATACAAATGATTTATTAAAATATTTTTTCATTGAACTGCACATTAAAAAAATCATATTTACACTATTTAAAAAGCTATATCAACAATTTAGCTCTCACATTTTTTTCTATTTAAAGATTTTTTCTTTCATCTCCACTACTTTTCTCAATATTTTTCTTAAAAGAGCCAAAAAGTTTTAATATTAAATATATTAAGGTACAAATAATTTCTTAAAATATTTTCTCTTTGAAGTGTACATAAGAAAAAAAATCATATTTACACTATTTAAAAAGTTATATTAACAATTTAGCTATTTTTTCTGTCTAATTGCGTGCGGACAGTGCTTGCTTAAGAATAAAAAATACATCTTATAATTAAAAAAATCTGCTTTTTATAATTAAGCTTTCTAAAAAGAAATAATAGAAATTAAAAAGTTCTCTCCAGTTTTAAAAAGTTCTAAATATGCCGCTGAAGGGTGGAGACCCTATAAAGAGGTTTAACCGGATGACTACATTAAATGATCAAACCTTGCAATTCTTTAAGCATTAAATGGATTATGTACAGTATTTTCCCCAGAAAAACACTAGAATTATGTACAAGAAATAGAAACAACATACCTTGTGGTCATGGAGATCAAAGAATATGGGTAATTTTCTCTATCACCCGCTAACCAATTTGGATGGATGGCTATAGTTACAATTCTCAATCTGTATGGCTAAAATCTTAAAAGCATCAGTGACTAATTACAAAATGTACGATGTTACCAAGTCATCCAGATGGAAAAGAATCTGTTGGATGATCTTGTCAACCGCGCACCTGCAACAGAAAAATAAATCCAGAGTGAATGACTCTGATAGTAAGGACAAGGGGGCTTGGGAATAAACAAGTTATATAACCTACAGGATGACTGTCTTTCTTTTTTCATTGCAACAAGGAGAACGTTTAAAAACCTAAATGCTTGTCTTTTGATTTTATGCACTGCTAGAGACCCTGCAGCAAACAATGGATATATCAAAGCATAGTTTCTTGTATTTCTAACTACCATATAAAAGTTTGATACTGAAAATTTTTAATTCTAAACCTTGATAGATACTTGAGCGATGAAAAATAGAAAAAGTCACAAAGCACAATTCACAGGTATCAACACCTTCACAGCTAAATAATCATCAGCAGAATGCCAAAACCAGAAATTCTATGCCATGTTTACTTGGACCACCGACATAAACGGGTTGCTTCTCATTCCATTGAAGCAAGATCCATTTTATTTAGTGTTATAAAGTCTTCAAAAAAGACCAAGTGGTAGAGTCCTCAACTCACTTTATACATGTTGGCTATGATGATGACAAACAAGATCTCCAGTGACCTTCTCTTGTAAAGAGGGCAGCAAGAATCCTTCTATCCTGTAGTCATGCAATGGTCTCTTCAGGCATTTTAATCAATCCCAGTCATTTGGCTTTGAAGAACCCAGATACTTCTCCATGGACTCTTTTTTGTGTTCAGGGTCAAGGCTGCAAGCATCCTCACCAGAGTAAATATATGATTGAAAAGATTGCATCTCATTAAATTGGAAAATGACTAGATCTAATCAGAATCAGAACCAAAAGGTAAAGTAAGAGGAACTGACCTATTTCTAAGGCCAAGAAGAGCATTATGCATTGCACCTGCACAAGCAGAAACAGGAGCTATGGCAGCAGCAGGAACAGCCCGTATAGCAGTTGCCAGGGCAGTTACTGTGCTGGCTCCATGCTGATATTTTTTCAATGGAGTCTGCACTAAAGCAGAAGCGGACCTTCCCAGGCCATCACTGAGACTCTCATATGCCTGCCGATTTGAGAGAACAACTTTATTAGGGGAACAAACACTGCATGCATTGATACATTGTTTTATTTCCTCAAACATATGGATGTATAATGCTCTTTATAGCAACTAAGCCTTAATCCCAAACTAGTTGGGTCTGGTCAGCTATACATCCTCTTACACCATTCCATGCAATCAAAAACCAACTCCAATGCACGATGGTCTTTAGGGCTGTAAAATTCCTCTGTTTATTTCTAAAAAAAAATGCACCCAAAACTACATGATACCAGCATATAATTTTTCAAGTGTTACAGAAAGCATAAGGAGCAACCATGTAAAAAGCAAGGCAAGTTGAGGAATTTACATGTTGAATTCCTTGCTGGGCATCTTTTGGCTGATTGCATCTTACATTTTCTTTAGTTTTGGCTTGTACAGACCATGACACAGGAGGAGAAGGTATATTTGTAAGAATATACTCTGCCTGGAGCAAAATATCATGAGCCCCAGCTGCCAAATGCACCCCAAATCCAACAGCTTCAAGCGATATACTTTTTAGAAATGCACTTGTACCTGGGAAAGAGAATTAGCAATAATGATTACTTTCATGTATTAAACTTGGAGGTCAAAACATTCTAACCAGAAATATATGCAAAAACACAAATTACAATTAGTCTAGGAGGAAAACAGTATCATAGTACAATTGAAACAGAGACAATTCAATAAAGCGCCAAAAGAGTTATAATATTAATGACATGCTGGTCAGATCTAGCATGTTCTATTATTATTGAGCAACCTAGCAGAAATTTCATGATCAAAATTTTATCTTGCAAACAAACAGCGAACCAATTAGACAGGATGTGTGTGTGTGTGTGTGTGACAAATAGAGATGTTCACCACAAACATGCAATATAAGCACCTCATGTCATCATGTGATACACACAGTGATCTGGTAACATTTACAACATAATGCAACAACCCAAATTTTACTGCCAGAGAGTAAACAATTGTTCAACACAAAATGACTTGCCTCTTTGCATTCCCTTGATTATTTTATGATCCTTACTGTAGCTCTCAACAGGCAAGGAAACAAGCTTTGCAGCACCAGAACCAACAGCAACCAGGGACCGGATGGTAGGAAGGCCTTGCAAGATTTTATGCATCTACAAGCATGAGAGAGATAAATAAACACCATAAAACATTTTGATAGAAGAAATGAATCATAAGAGCTCCCAATAAGTAGTATGTCTGATGTTACTGAGACCTGATTTCGAGAGATCTCCACCAACCACTCCCCTATAATTGTTTCACATACACTGCCCCAGCCATAGACACCAACGGCATGAACATGTTTTAGCTGTAGTTCAACCCCCTGCATCAAAATTTACTGGTAGTGATGAGAACATCCAACTGGCAACTCTCAAAAGTTATATTTTGTGCAGCATTTTTTTGTCTAGGGAATTGACTGAATAATAGTTTTTCTAATAATTGTTTAAAAGGAAATGATTGGAGATGCAAAACAACAATATTTGAGTGAGAATTATTGATCTGCTGTCATCATTTTACGAACAAAAAAATCCCTGCCATCTGAAATTGTAACAGACCTCTATCTATTACTGAATGGCCATAAAATGCACTACACAGAAGGCCAGGCATTTTATACCAATAGCAAGATACATGCGGTGTAAAAATTAGCTTGTGCCCTACCCAATCCCGCTGGAAAGCATTTGAATGTTACTTGTGTCTTTTTATGATGAATCAATTACAAAACTTATTATCAAATGTACAAGAGTGGAAAGAAGAACACATAAATAATCAGAGCTGGTAAGCAGGACTTGTCCACAAAACTGATTTTTTCCATCAACACTAATAACTACCAAACAGAACTTCATAAAATTCAACAGGAATAACAAAATATTCACCTTCCAGGGGACAAGGTTCACAAGTTCCACATACTTCCCGCTGCTCAATGCTGCTAGATCAACACGATGAGGACTGTAGTCAACTCGAAGAATAATGGGCCATATTTCAAACTTCTGAAATAAGTTAATGTGATCAGCACATAGAATTGACTTTAAAAAATCAAACTTGGAATATGATAAAGAACTGAAAACAGATAAAATCAAGAAAATCGTGGCCTAGCTCAATTATTTATAGTCAAACCCATCTTTTTTTTCATGCAATAATTCAATGAAAATTCAGGCCATCAGAGAATAAGCATGGAAGTAAAACAATCCCTTGAGTGGTGGCTAGCCATCTCCCTGGCCAGTTCACATGACGGCACTCAAATGGTATCTTAACACAAAGGACATGTAATGTAATGATATCATGTCATTTGATGAATGGCATGCATGGTCCCTATTGTACTGGCCTGAAAAAAGGGAAGCAATGCTTCATTTGCAATTGTATGTCCTGCAAGATTACAGCTATTTGTTGCAGAAGTCTTTACACCATCTGAGTTATGATCTTGATCCGAAGACTGGCCTGCTGAAAAGCTTTTGGGCCCAAAAAAGCTAATGAGAAAATCGAGTTGGCTTTGATGAAGATGCAATAGCAAAGGAAGGAGAGTTATGCGTAACCTGGAAGGAATAAATGTGACGATTAACACTGAGTCAGCACTTTTATAAACAGTGTGTTTCACTGTAACAAATAAAATAAAATAAAAACCACGGTTATAAGGTTGGCTCTAGTTCATGAAGTGTAATTGTGATATAATGATGCAGAGGGCCAATATGTACATCAATTGATATTTTGAGTAAGATCATAAAAGAACACATGTATAGGATAGGGTGGATTGCCAACCCCATTAAGACACTATAACAAATAAAATAAAATAAAAACCACTGTTATAAGGTTGACTCTAGTTCATGAAGTGTAATTGTGATATAATGATGCAGAGGGCCAATATGTACAGCGATTGATATTTTGAGTAAGATCATAAAAGAACACATGTATAGGATAGGGTGGATTGCCAACCCCATTAAGATATTTAGGAATCGAACACATGAAACAAAACAATTGCTTAAAACATCTATATTCCCATTCCTGACTTGTCATGAACACTGACAGCCAAAATTCTCTATAGCCTTATCCAAAAAAAAAAAAAAAAAAAACACCACATCAATCGTTGCATGTTGAAATTTTTTTCAGATAAAAGTATGACAGTGCTTTCCAAAACAGAGATGTAACACATCAAAGCATCTACTAAAACAATACTCAATAATCATGACTTGTGAAAAACATACCGGTATTCCTCAAGAGGGATTAGAGGATCTGGTCTGACAGCTTCCAAGTCCAGCTTGAATGCTTTTGAAGTGGATTCCCTAGGATGATCTTTTGAATGATAATATCCAAGTACCTTTCATTGCAAAAAAAACATACATGTATATTAATTCAAACATCATTTATAAGAAAATAATAATAATAATGACAAAATAATTAAATATCATGGATGAGAATTTTATATTACCTGTTTCCACGGTGCAGTTTTACTCTTATCAGAAAGATGAAAATCTTGAACTGTGAGACAAAGCTTAGATGCACATACTCCACCAACTGGGAAGACATTGTATTGAAATTGCATTCCAGACAATGCAAGCTCTAGACAAACAGTTGTATCCCTTCCACAAGTATGACTACATGGATCACTATTATTTTTATATGCCTGCCAGTCAGAACCAGCATACATTCTCCAGCTCACATCAATGTTCTTAAAAAGTACACGTCCTGTGGCCTTCCCAAAATCATCAGATCTTGCAGAATGCAAAGTTGGAAGCTGGTCTTCCAAAACCTGATTCACACTAGCTTCACTACTTGCTCCAGAAATGTGATTTTCAACAATGCTCAAAGGGACATCCCCATACCATCCACCATTTCCTCTTCCATGATATGCATTGCCAAAATTCTTGGATATGCATTTAAGTTTTTCAGGTGGTGACTGCCTGCCCATGGATAATTCTGACAAAGGGCGTAAATCAGACACACAATAGCCTTCTATAAATTCTGGGAAAGAACCACTCTGTAGAAATGTGGTTTGATTACTTTCCAGGCCTATTAAAGGCACTGGCCAATCATAAGAGAGATCATTCGAGAAGAAGTCAGGAGTTTCAACACTTAGGCTGCAAGCTTCTCCGAGGAGACTTTCATCAAGTGAAACACGAATTTCTGATCCACTGGAATCAAACCGGCATGCCTGAATCCCATGCAAGTGAAATGCATCTTCAGATATCTCATCCATTAAACCAACCACCCCAAGGTTACTCTTTGTATCTGCAGTAGGGGCATGAACTTGGGAAGTCGAAGGCGCACAATCATGATTGAAAATCCGACCTTCATCATTGAACTCGTTTCTCTCTTGGGCCTGACAAACACCATTCCACCTATTCTGCAAGTGCACAACTGATTCCTCCAAGTCAGGGGCATAGAGCTGTTGGAATTGAGCAGCCAGGCACATGAGACCGCGAGTAGTGTCATGGCAAGTTTCCACATAAATATGGGATTTTGTGCATTCTACCTCCCAGAGAAGGCCATTCTTACAGTCAGTTCTCAAAATTGCTTCAACCAGGGCCTCATGGGCAACTCTCACATAACCCATCTTATGAAGATATTCCACACTATGAGTGCCACCAATATTCTCATGTGCTGCACCAAGAAGAAGCCCTACATCTTGCACTCTAATTTTGTAATCACTATCAATAGAATCTTCCGTTGTTGCATTGGAAAGAGAAAACAAAGATGCAGCTAATAGACAAGCAATGTGCGGCTCACCTGTTTCTTCTATGGAATATGAGGAGCCAGACTCGGAATGAAGATCCCTAACCACTGACTTCTTCAAGTAAGGCTCATAACTTATTCCAATATCAACCAACTTTAGAATGAAAGAAGTTTCAGAAGGGGCATTCAAATCCCCCTTTGCCAGATTTTCATTGTTCGCCTTCTCCACTTTAGGAGAGGGCAAAATGAAGAAGGAGGATATTGCATCCAGCCAATCCAAGCGACCACCAACAGCAATAACTGTGGCACATCTGACACTAACAGATGTAAAATCATGTGAGCTCTTTGGATCCCATATGTGTATAATTTCAGAACCAGCCAAGCTAGAAGACAATGCATTGGAACCTCCTCCATCTCCACGTTTCATAGTGGAGTTGCTACAAGAAATCAGAAGAAACTCTTGATCTGGAACTCCGGTGATGGAACCCCATAATTTACCTTCTCCATGGGCTAGCCAAAAGAAATTGGCACCCCTGATACCTCCAATATTTGAGACGGACAGCATATCAAATTTTTGAGTTTTCAGTTTTAAACAATGCCATGATCCAGGAAGTTCACTCTGCAATGAACTTTTTATGTCATCCTTTATATCTGGTCTAATTGAAAAATCTACTGATTCACACTTCACAAGAATTGATGTTTGACTGGCTGGAGACAATTCCCTAACACCGTCTACATCGCAGGCCATGCCTGATAATCCATTAATCATCTGATCTAGAAGGCAATGCAAATTTCTATACTGAGAACTGCTAAGATCCACCACAACAGGAAGCAGATGAACATGCAAGAAGAATGCAGAGCTCAAAATTAACTCTTCTCTGGTTTGCAAATTTATGTCTCCTTGATCCTTTGCAGCAGTTGCACTAGCAAATTCATATCCTTTCACCTTGATTTTTTTCCTGCTCCTGGATTCCTCTGAAGTTGCCAGAGACTTGGCTTTCTCAGCTATCCAAGGACCAGTCACGGGGTCTTCCTGCCAAAGCATACTAATTGTACATAGGCAACCAGCTCTATTACTCACAGACACAATCTTCTGTGCACAAAATCTATACCTTGGCATCAAAGTAGACAAGGTAGTTCCATCATCATTACATGCTGGATTGACCAAGTAAACCTTGAGATTACTAACATTCAAATGCAAAGAACATATGGTCCTTGGTGCATGCCTTTTCCACGAACTGGAAATCGATGTTGGGCTTTCCAAGTTCGACGGTGAAGAAATATCAACAGCAATAAATTGATTCCAGGGAGAGTGGCCTCCAATATCTCCACCACTTACAAATGGGAAACAAAGTATTACCCTCGCCTTAAGGACTGATATACTACCTTGCAAATTTTCTGTAGAGGTCAATGTTGAAACCCTAGAACTTGAACCTTTTTTCATATTTCCATGAAATGATTCATGCTTCTTATTGACAGATGGAAATCCATTCCTCTGGATACTCCTTTCAACAGATTTTTCAGCATCCTTCAGAAGATTCAGTATCACGTTTACTGAAGCAAAGTTCACCCAGAATATTAACAACGGCAGTTGCAATGAAAATGACTTTGTTCCAGTAAAATTTCCATCTGACGAATCAGAATATACAGTAAATTGGCACCGAGTGACACCTGAGGTACCAAACAGTTTCATCTTGGTCGCATTTCCAAATGGAACTCCTGGTGCTATTAATGTACTTAATTCATCTGAATGAGGAAATGGAGGGAGAACACTTTGGACTTCAGATTGCAGATTCTGGATCAAAACAGTTTGACTGTTGCTATCACTACTAAACTCCGTCGAGTGACTATTCATGGCATCATTTTTATTGTACAAGTAATCAATAACCTCAATACACTTCACTGTTCCTTCAAACCTCATTTCTTGAGGACAAACCTGTTGACCTTGCCGAATTATCCAGTTAGCATGGAGGAATATCATAAAAAACCAATAAAGATTAAATAATTATGCAGATCATAGTAGGATTCTAATTCTTCAAGGAAAATATTACCTGCAAAACAACAAAAATATCTTTGCATTCTGCACTAAGACAACGAATCTCCAGTCCAACAGTATTCTGATCACTCTTTTGACCATACAGATATTCCTGATCTTCATCCTGAAAGGATAGCAAGACAGAAACTCCAGCCAAAGTCGCTTTAAGGGTGGTTTGAACATGCTGGTCTTCTGCACATGGTCAAGAAGGAAAGGAAAATTATAGTACTGGTTAGATATCTGAAAAAAAATACCATTGAAGTCTGAAAACCTTATCATGATAAATAAGTATCATCAAATACAAATGTTGTACTGGAAACATAGCAATGAATATCTCCTGTGTCTATAGCAAGGCATTAACAGCACAACAGTCATCGCTAGTAAGAAAAGATATAACACAACAAAATCATTAGTCCACCAACCAAAAGAGCTGAATGGATGCACTTTATATGTATTAAGAATGTATATGTTCTAATAAGCCAGATATATCCCATGAAACAATATGATGCCAAATGGAATAATAAACTAGATTCTAAATGAGAATGAAAGTTATATCATAATACGGCAATGCGGGAAACATGCTATATCCAAGATATTACATGAGGAGCAACATACATGATAAGATTGAAAAGATGGTGCGCAAAATTTAGACTAAACATGGCAACAAGTGCACATACCAGAAGGGATTTGAAAAGATCCAGAAGCAAGGCTGGATGCTGCAGTTAATGCACTGAAAACAGAACATGTCCAGTTCCACATCCCGCTGCTTCCCAGAGCTGATTGTGAACTTCTCATTCCATCTAAACATTCAAAAAATTGGTCCACACTGCAAATAGGCCAAGAAACTCAGATTACCAAAACTGCATAAAGAAAATACAATATGGAATTAAAGATGCAAAAGATTTTATGGACTTAAAGATTGATATTTATTTGCAGAATTACAATCCTCTTCACCAAGCATATCTCAAAGCTGAATTCTAAAATTCCAGAGTACTAGGGGAATTGTGCAATTTGATAAACACCCATAGTGTTTAGAAGATCAGGTGCTTGTGTACCATAATTCCATGTGGTAGAGTGATAAAAAAAGTGTATGGAACTCAATAGCAAGAAATATACACTAACCTTGCTCCAAGGTCTAATTCTTCTTGGATACCATCTTTCTCGTTATGAATAGAATTTGGCACCCAGTCAGATATAAGATGTGATCCAGGTAGCATTGCTTCACTAACTGATTCTTTCCCGGTGAAAGAAGAGAAGGCAGATGTAAGGCTACCACGAACAGGGCTCACTTTATCATTAGCAACCACACCAGGGATAGATAACGAAGAATGGAAATGAGAAGAAGAATTAAAGTAGACTGGTTCGGTTGATTTATAATGTGCATCCCCCCTGCCATCTTGATCGATATTCTTATAAGTTTCCCATGAAAGTAGGAACCACTTGATTGTGCTTGGTTGAAGTCTTAATTCTACAGGATCCACACAAACTTCTGCATCTAATTTGTGAATATCTAATGAACCATTCTTCCAAGGAATACTTAGCTTTAAATTCCCTGAAAATCCACCTTTTTTCCCTGTCACAATAGGAGTTGTAGGTTTTGATCGGCAGCGCCCTGAAAATTGCTCACTAAAACTTGAATCTGACACACATGGACTGCGACTTTGATTGTCAACACCATCTGTTTTGAGAAGTTCAAGCACTGCTCCTTGAAACTTAATAAAATTCATTAACTGACTAATGCCTAGAAAGTTCTCAACTCTTTCATCAGAACTTAAGTTAGCATCTTCAGAAACACAGGTTCCACATTCTATTTCAGGTACTCTGAGGACCAAAGTTTCTTGACACCCAACCTTCTTTTCATCCTTCTCGAAATATGGCTCATATGCAACAATCAACTTCTTAACCTTTACATGGAAACTAGTCAAAAACCACTTCACCACCTTTGCGATTGTCTTGACGCCTTCATGAACGTCAACAAAACTAGATTTTTGAGCATTTTCCATCAAATCATTCCCAAACCTCCCCACCTCCTTGTGCCCATGTCTACTCTCTTGACTAGAACTACAAGTCTCGTCGTCACCTGGTGAATTCCTTTTCTTCAAACAGGGTGCAAGTACAAGCTCAAGCTCATCCACCTCAACCTGAAAACCTTTACCCTTCCATGGCATTTTGACCGACAATGAGCCAATTGACCCTTCTTTTATCATCACTGATGCCGCTGCCCCAAACTAGAAAACTCAATCCAAACAAATAAAATTGCTCCAGTGAGAAAACAACCTTCAAACCTCAATTAAAAACAATTCAAAAACCAAAAATTATATATATATATATATATCATAAACAAATATAACAAATTATTAAACAAAGGACCCTAAAATGTTATCTAATTTGAAGCAACTAATAAACATGACCAACTGTTTATGCAGCTAAAATTAATAAAAAAGCATAATAAGAAACATGTAACTGAAAGCTTTACCTTAACAAACTTTAAAAAGCAAATTTTGCAGCTTAACAAAACTTGAATTAAATGTTTTACCTTTTCATTAAGACAATCGACATTGAGAGCAAGATCACTGAGTTGAATAGTGCCTTCAGCGAGTTGAACATCGAGCTGGTCAAGATCAATATCTCCTAATATAAACTTCCCTAATTTCTTCTTCAATACAAACTTACACAGCCTTTTCATCGCCCACCGCGACAGTACCGCCTCCGCCGATTTCGCAAAATTCCACGAAAACATCGTGAATTGTGAATTTGGGCGGTAAATTAAGGTTTGTTAAGTTAGGGATGGGGATTGGTTCGTGATGGAAGATGAATTGTTAGAATTATCTTCCATTAAGAGACAGAAGGAGAGAGATAGAGAAGGATTGGGTTTTGTTAGAGAGAGAGAGAGAGAGAGAGAGAGGCGGGTATGACTGGAAATTACAAAAAGAAATTGATTGATTTACTAGTTGTTTGTGTTTTGGTCTTTTTTTTCTTTTTTATTTGTCTTGGATTTTGATGTTGCGTGTGGAGTTTTTGTTATTATTATTATTATTTTGGTTTATAGAGCTCATTTTTTAATGTTTCACGTTTCTAATTCGCACGGCTACGGGTACTCACGGTAATTTTCTTAAGTCGTTTACGTAACGGTAATTTAAATTAGATTTGCTTCACACTCCCGAGGCTTCCTTCAGTCGAACAACTGAAAAATCTTCTAATCCCTATATCTGATTTCTTTGAGGTTTTTTACCAAGGAGTATTATTATACATATACTAAACCGTTTTTCACTGTAAAAATAATATAATTAAAAAAATAATTTTTTTTTATTGTAACGGTTCTGTAGTGATAGTAAATTTGTTGTTTTTTTTCTTAGAAGAAAAAAAAAGGTAGTTTTCGTTTTTATATTTTTCATTTTATATTTAGCCTATTTATCAATATTTTGTTCTCGTGTTTATTTTTTATAATATTTTTTTCTTTATACTTTTTTTTAAAAAAAAAAAATTATTTTTTTATTCTTTACACTTTAAATATTTATCATTCTACACTTAACTTATTTATACTATTTTTTTATTCCTATCTTCATTTTTTAGTAATTTGTTTTAGTAATTTTTTTTGTGATTTTTTTTCCTTACACTTTTTTTTAAAAACATATTATACAAAACTAAAAATAAATAATATTTCACTGTAACAATTGCAATATTTTTTATTTTTATATTATGTTAAAAATTAATTTGAGATCTTATGTGTCTTTATTAACACATATGATCTCTACTTTATTTTATTATATATAAACATTAATTTTTTTATTTATAATTATATTTTTTATTCGATGTTAAAAAATATATTAATAATATCTCCATATTTATTTATTTTCTTTGAAAAAAAGATATTCAACAGTAGAATAGAATCATTAATATTTTATTTATTGGTATATATGATTTTTGATTTATTTAATTAAATATATATATAAATTTTTTTTATTTATAATTATTAAAATTAATTAAAATAGCTATTTAATCTGCATTTCGTTGCATGTCAAATAATTTAGCAAAAACAAATATGCAGTTCTTTCCAACATGACATGTTAGTTATCTTTGATACAAGTGGGTCTATGTATCCCAAATAATCTTGATTTTGTTATATTTTAATATTTTTTTCATTCAAAAATAAAAAGAAATAACCGAAAAACAAAATAAATAGTAAAAAAAATTAATCAATTAATTAAGTGAATTTATATCTCCATTAATCGCTAGTTATGGTTTGATATTAGATGATGATAGAAGTTACTACTCTGACTAATGAATAGCATATATAAATATAAATTCACCAAATTAATTAGTTAGTTTTTTAAAAAAAAATTTTGTTATTATCGAAATAATATAGACAAGAGGTGGATGATTTTGTCTGTCTTTATATAATTCTACAAGTCTCCAGCAATACCCCTGTATTTTTAATTATGTCTACGATATTTTTATGTAGTATCTAATTTTTTTTAATACGTTATTTTGTTAAGGTTTTTTTTCCACATGTTTTAAAAGAATTATTTTTATTCTAGAAATACCTTTGAGTTATATAATGATACAATAAAAAAGTTGTTCAAAATTGCTCAAAATATTTTAAGAAACGAGAACAATTAGAATTAATCGACTATTAAAATTTTAAAAAATAAAAATTTTAATTTTTTCAAAGGTTTAAATTGTGTTCTTTCATAGCTCAAGGGAATTTCTAAGATAAAAAAAAAAAAAAAAAACATGTATTTATGTTCATTTGGATGGAAAATTTTGACAGGATGATATTGAAGAATTGTAATTAAATCATATAAGGACATAATAAACACAGTTTAAAATATAGAATTGTTGGAGATTTTTCCCTTTGTACAAGGATAGATTGAGTCGTTTATCATGAAAAAAATTACGAAGTATAGGCTCGTGTGCCATTTATTTCCAACATTTTTAACTAGTTGAAGTTCTCAAAAAAAAAATATTTTTTAAATAAAAAATATTTTAAAAATATTTATTATTACAATACCAAATATTATATATTACCCGAGGTGATTGATAATAGATCTCAAGGTTTGTATAATCAGCTCATATAAATGTATTAGCATCATCTCATGTTTTCTTTTATCATGATTTATAGTATTCGATAAATACAAATCTTTTATTGTGAATCTAATAAACGTGATTTGATATATGATAAAAATAATAAAAAAACTTAACTTTTTATTATTTCATTTCTCATACTTTTCTCGCTTGACTTGAAGGGGGAAAAAAAGTAAGAGAAACTTCTAATCACTATTTTCTTTTTATTTAATGTGTATCAAAACCGGCGAGTAATGTCATGCGGACATGATAATCTAATAAAAAAATCATATAAAAAAACAAAGTTTAATTTTAAAAAGAATCAAATTTTGAAAGACAGGGTAAAAAAGTGACTTATACAAAAACCTGAGCTACTCAGATAAACCTCTCACTCATATCATGAGATAGAGAGAATCTAGTGAAAAAGAAAACTGAAGAAAATAACAAAGTTTATCTTTTAAAATGAACAACTTCGAAAGATGTAATTGGGAGAGAGAATGACGTTAGCCAGTGTTAACTTTTTAAACTCATGATTTTAGATAGTGACTAAACTGGAAGCACCACATCCAGAAAGCAACTATTTGAAAACTTAGCTCGACTCAACGGGTTGACCAATATCCCAGGTGATCTTTGGTTTAGAGTTTAGACCGACTCAGGTTTTAAAAGAAATTGAAGGAGAATTGATCTAGTGTAATACGATAAAAAAAACCTGGGTTGACCAATGTTTCAGTTAACTCGGAGAAA
>Ga0325403_1001286_pt1 | contig 20540 bp, 12 predicted proteins | sample PopdelMetagenome_19_FD_205665 | JGI IMG/M metagenome (GOLD analysis project Ga0325403, IMG submission 205665) | Populus deltoides microbial communities from Bellville, Georgia, United States - Xylem-PdKOR-R4 | ecosystem: Host-associated > Plants > Phyllosphere > Stem > Wood/Secondary xylem... | reverse complement strand
TGACACACATAAAATTTATTAAACAATAATTAAAAAAAACAATGTAAGGCTGTATACATGAAAAATCTTACAAAAAACCAATATTAAAAAAAATTGATGTGTATAAATTTTTTTAAAAAAACCACAGAAGAATTATACGTGCCAAAACATAAACCAAAAATTTATTTGAAAAAGTATACACAAATAATGCATTATTTTTTAAACTGAAAAATTAAAAAAAAATTAAAAAAAATCAGGCACTTACAGCTCTGGCATGCATGCCAAACCTATGATACTTTTCAATTTAGTCCTTTTATTGTTAATTTTTTTTTCAAAATTCTTATAATTTTTAATAACCTTTAAATCAAATTTATAGGTTTTTTTATAGTAATAATTTTTTTAAAATTTTATTATTAATAATAAAAATAATAATATTAAATATACCTAACTCAAGTTTACTTGAATTTAGACAAGATTACAATCACATACAAATCCACGGTATATGCTTGAATTTGTCTTGTTGGGGGCTGATGCTACCTTGAACCACGCACTGCTTTGAAAGTTTTAATAGTTCAACTAATTATACTGATTAAATTGAGAAAATAAAAAAAAAAATAAAAATATTGAATTATAAAAAAATTAATTAAAATTTAAAATAAACTGACTAGTTCGATTTCAGTTTTATAAGTCTGAAACTAAAAAAACTAAACCGAACTCAAACAGAGCCAAACCAAAAAAAAATCGAGCCAGATAAAAAAAACCGAGTTAAACCAGTTTGAACGAGTTTTTGTTCTAAAAAAACCGAACTGAATAGAAACCGGTCAGTTTGAACTGGTTTCGATTTTTTTTAAATTCGATTTGGTTATTTTTTTGATAAAAACCGAACCAAATCAAAAATAAACACCCTTAACTAATCCTATGGCTAATGCATCCATTAATAAGAACACAACCTGATTCGTGATGCACATGAAAGCAGTGATTCCAAAAACTAAGGTATTACAAAACATGATTCCAGCTTTAAATGGCTACACACACACCTCTCCCCTCTTCAATTTACCATAGCTTCAAGGGTTAGTTTTAACTTTTAAATTATCTTGTGTGAGTTATTTTTTTATTTAATTTAATCTTTTTTTATTTGCCTTCTAATTAATGTTTTTTTTGTCACTCTTAATTTTTTTAGATAATTTTGTATAATTATTTTTTAAAAAAAAATTCATCTTTCAATATTTATTTTATCAAATATTTATCTTCATGTGATTTTATTATTTTGTATTAGTTTTTTTAAAATACTAGTTTTGTAACCATCTTTAATTTTTTTTCAATAGATTTATTATGATCTCATAATCTAAGTCACGAGTTTTGCATGTCATTTTTTAATATAAGATTTTTAAGAATTGTTTTGTTTGTGTTTGATTTTTTCAAGATATTATTTTTAAAAATAAAAAATATTTATTCTTAAATAATATTGTTGATGTGTTGGGCCTTAGTAATATTTTTAAAGGGTATGAGTTCATTCAATCAATTTCATTTATGATTATTTTTTAGGTTGTGAGTTTTTTAGAGTATGAATTTATCTTTTATTGATTTAAATAAATAAGTTCAACAAATACAACCAGGTGAATGTTTTATTTTGTTTAATTGAATATCTTAATCTATGTTCATCTCTCATTTTTTAATTCTCTTTTGGTTATTGTTAACTATTTTTTTGTTTATTTACATAAATAATTATTGATTTATTTAATTAAATGCTTGTATTGAGTTTTTAATTTATAATTTTAATTTTTTATGTAAGAAAATATATCAAAACAATCTGCATAACCGGTATTTTTTGAAAAGTATTTTATTTTAGTTAATTGTTAGATAGCTAGTATGAGTTAATTGTTATGTCATTTGCATTAATGGACCTTTGTTCTTAAAAAAAGAGTTTTTATTTTTAATTTTTTAACCACATGATATTTTATTTTTAGAATGCTAAATTCCTTTTAATGTATTTTTAGGTGATAAAAAGTAGTGTTGTGGTCAAACGCATTGTATTTATTTGCCTTCTTAAGAACACCGTTTAGAAATTTCTCTCAAACAAAAACCATCTTCTCTATCGCAATTGCACCCAAGAGATAAAGGAAAATACACAAAGTCGCACATCAAATCAAAAGAAGAAGAAGAAGATCTAGGAGAAGCAAGAATTGTATTTGTTTATTTTTTTTGGAATATAATATTAAATATTGTTAGCACCAATAATATAAAAGAAAATAAAAAGAACTAATTCAATAACCATGGTAAAATAATTCTGAAAGGAAAAAAAAAAAAACAAACATAACAACTTATTAATGTTTTCCCCCCTTAATTCTTTAAGGTCCCGTTTGTTTGCTGGAAAATAGTTTTTTTTTTAAGTGAATTTCGGGAAAAGTAAATTTCAGGAAAGTGAATTTCAGGAAAGTATTTTACGATATTTGATAGTGTAATGAAAAATAAGTTGGAAAATACTTTTCATTGTTTGATTATGTCATGGAAAATAAGCTGGAAAATAACTTATTAATATTTTATATTTTTCAAGTTTATTAAAATAATAAGGAACAAATCTTACGGATTAAAAAGTTGAATGAAAATGAAATTGAAAAAAATATAATTTCATAAATTATCTCAAATAAAATAAATAATAATCAAAATAATAGAGATCAAATCTAAAAAAATTAAAAAAATGAAAGATGAAGAAATTAAAATAATAATAATTAATATTTCATAAATTATTTCAAATAAAATAAGTAACAATCAAAAGAATGATGACAAAATTTGATAGATAAAAAATTTCAATAAAAAAATGATAAGGAAAAAGCAAATAGCAATTATAAATATAAGGACCAGTGTTAATATAAAAATTAAATTTTAAGAAATGAAATTGAAAAATAAATATTCAAAACAAATTATATATAGCAATCAAAAGTTTGAGGATCAAATTTGGTATAATCAGCAAATAATAACATTTCTAAATTTTTCACAACTTCCGGAAAGTATTTTCCTCCCAAATTTTCTAGGAAAATACTTTCCTGAAAACCAAGCCAAATTTTCTTTTGATTGGAAAGTGTTTTCCGTTGACTAACTTTTCTAATGGCAAACAAACACAGGAAAGTTTGGAAAGTGATTTCCCGGAAACCATTTTCTAGAAAACAAACACAACCAAAAAGGAAAACACTTTCCTAGAAATCAAACCAAATTTTTCTTTGACCGAAAAGTGTTTTCTGTTGACTGGAAAGTGTACGGAAAATATTTTTCGTTGATCAATTTTTTTAATGGTAAACAAACACAGAAAAATTTGAAAGGTAATTCTTCAAAAACTATATTTTAAGAAACAAACATGATGTAAGTTTAAATTTTGAATCAGTATTAAACAAAATTTATAATTTTTTATTTTATTTTCTTAAAAACGCTTGAAAAAAAAAAAACTTAGTTTCTATTTACACTTAATGATACCTAAAAAAATATCATAATAAAAGAAAAACACTCTTTTACTTGTGTATATATAAAGACGGAGGCTGGAATGAAGCAAAATCTCTGATTATAGCAATAACAAAGATTAAAGAAAAATGTTGGGTGTTGCTATAGTGGGTGCGTGTGAGGGAGAAGATCTTCTTGTCCTCCGGTAGCCCAACCCTAATCGCCTTCAAACAACGGCAGCGCCACCAGGTGAATCTGCCGCCGACTTAACCTTGAATTATATATTTTTCTCTCGGTCCTCTTTATATTAGGTTAGGAGATGATTTTGTTTTTCATTGAGATCAAAGATTTACGATCGGCTGAGCACATAATTTACTGTTCATGCTCGTTCGCTCCTTTTCCGCGGATAATCTTAACCCTTACTAATTTAGCTGGTGCGTGTGAGCGAGAAGATCCTCTTGTCCTCCGGTAGCCCAACCCTAATCGCCTTCAAACAACAGCAGCGCCACGAGGTAAACCTGTGCCGACTTAACCTTGAGTTATCTACTATTCTTTCGGTCCTCATTAGATTAGGTTAGGAGATGATTTTGTTTTTCATTGAGATCAAAGATTTGCGATCGGCTGAACAAATAATATACTGTTCATGCTCGTTCGCTCCTTCTCTGTGGGTAATCTTAACCCTAACTAATTTAATATCACATAGGATCTCTGATCATCCATCTTGTTTTATCAATTTATTATTGTCCAAGCTTATTAGGATCTGTCCTAATCCAGGTGAGGTCTAAGGAGAAACATGGTCTCCTCAACACTCCTCCTCGAGCAAGAAGACGATTTCCCTTTCTCCTCTAGAAAGAGGCTGAAAATTTCAGATTTTCAGCACCAAGAACAACAAGATGCATATATCTCCATTGGCAACTGTGATGACGTCACATTCATGCCGATGAACAACGCAGAAGAATGCTCATTCAATGGGTATTGCGTTACTCTCAATCGTTTTCTTTTTTCAACTTCTTGATTTTTATTTATCTAATTCTCTCTCTGGCTGTCTGTGTCTGCCACTGCTGCTTCATTTATGATGAAATATTTAGTTCAAATTCCCTACCAGAGATGAGTTGCAATTCTAATGGAAACAGTGATGGTATTCCTGAGTTGTCTATTACGGGCAGGGCTTCATACCAGGGAAATAGTTGTTCTGGCTACTTACCACCTGCTTTTGTTAGTGGATGGATGTACCTTAATGAAAATGGACAAATGTGTGGTCCTTATATCCACCAACAACTGTACGAGGGCTTATCTACGGGTTTTCTGCCTGAGGATCTTCCTGTTTATCCCATTGTAAATGGAGCATTGATCAATCCGGTTCCTCTCAAGTACTTCAAGCAGTTTCCTGACCATGTTTCCACTGGTTTTACATATCTTTCTTCTGGTACTTCAGGCACAACTATGCCAGCAAATAATTCCATAGATTTGGTGGCATATAGGCAATGCGTTCAATATGCTACTCCAGTCTCTACTTATCCTGTTGCAGAATCGGTAACTGATTCTTGTGTTCAACACCATACTTATGGCTCCAACCAACCAACCCCCAACCCTGAAGCAGCTGGCTATGCTACACCAGTTTCACTTGTGGTACTGTAATTTTTTTTTCCTGGATGGTTGCGGGTTCATACCTCATTCCTATCTCTTTTCCTCCCTGACTCTTCCAGCTCACTTCCACCTCTTAAATGCTTCTCTACTTTTTTTTCCCAGTCAGGTGAGGATTCCTGTTGGCTATTCAAGGATGATGAAGGGAGGGGACATGGGCCACATTCTCTTATGCAGCTTTATTCTTGGTATTGGTATGGATATCTTAAGGATTCTTTAATGGTAAGCAGTTGCCTCAAAGTTGTTCAACCGTGTTTCTCACCATATAATACATTTTTGCTTGTATTTTAACCATCGCTGTGCATTTCATTTGGCAGATATATCATGCTCAAAATAAGTTTAGACCCCTTCCTTTGCTATCTATTATGAATGCTTGGAGATTGGATAAACCTGAATCTTTCTCCAAGACTGATGCAAACACTGAAACTGGCTCATCTCCGAGCTTCATGTCCGTAATTTCTGAAGAAGTTTCCTGTCAACTGCACTCTGGAATATTGAAAGCTGCTCGTAGAGTTGTATTAGATGAGATAATTAGCAATGTTATTTCAGAGTTTGCTAATACAAAGAGAACAGAGATATATCATAAGCTTGATAATCAGGCTGCCATAAGTTTTTCTGCAAATGGTAGAATGGTAATGCTTAGAAATTCTAGGGATTTTATACGTGCTTGAATTTCTTCATGCCTCTCCATGCCCTACCTCACTAATGTCTTCATATTTTTTTCAGTCTCAATTTGCCAGTGAGATGGATTATTCTATTGCCAAGTGTGAGGCCGCTGTCTGCAATTATAACCCTGAACAGGCATGTGTTGATGAGTTGTCCACGCAGTTACTGAGAAGTACAAAATCTGTTGGTAACATCGATGATTTTTGGGGGTCTTATGCGGTTGTTTGTAGATTTCTTTCTGATTATTGCATGGAAGTCCTGTGGAATGCTGTTTTTTATGATACCATAGCAGAGTATACAACTTACTGGAGAAAGAGCAAACGTTGGTTCAGTCATCCATATTTGTGCAAGAAGATTGAAGAATTACCCAATAAACCGGTATGTTGGGAGTTTATTCAGGTTTTCTTTTTCCTAGTTCCATGTATTTAAAAAATCTGAAACAGTTTTAAATGGTTTTGCAGTATTTTTCTTGTCAAGAATCTCCTGCTAGTAGTGTTGACTGCCCTCCTGGTTTTGAGCTTCTCAAAACTGAATCAGATCGTACTGCACCATCATCTATTGGATCTTCATGTGCCTGTATGGAAGAAAAGCCATGCAAACAGAATATCCTGTCGCTCAAAGAGTGTCCAGATGATGACATGAAATGCTTCTTAGAAAGTGTAGCAAATGAGTTACATAAGTCCACAAAGGTGTCTTTGGCTGAGTATGTTGAAATTCTTGTGGAAGAGGAAATGCATAAATTAGTTAATTTTTCAGAGGAGAAGAGATTAAATGAGGTAACATTAAGGATATTGTGCTCTCTCTCAATTTTTTTCCATCGCGGTTAAAGAAAATAAAGGGATCTTGATTATGGTTGTCAATTTGCAGCTTTATCTCTATTGTTTATGCCTTTTACTTCTGCTGCAGGAAACTGTTAACTTTTCTATTCCATTCAGCCAGGCAAGTGAGTATGGTTCTATTGAAATGAAATATGAGCGGATGATTGATTCCAACCAAATTTTGGGCAAGATAAATTTTTCTGGTGATTCTCAAAGTTCTCTACAAGCAGAAAAATCATTTTTTCCATTTCAATCTGGGAATGCTATATCCAATGTTCTGGCAATTGCTTTTGAAAGAACACATGCTTCTGTTGACAATGCAATTGATGTTGAAAACATCGATGAGCCACCACCTCCTGGATTCAAAGATAGTGCTATTTTCCCTCCCACTATAAGTAAATTCCAACTTTCAAAATCACTTGAATCGACTTCCAAGAATGGAGCCTATGTTGCCATTGCAATGTGCAAGCAGAAGCTGCATGATGATGTACTTAGTGTTTGGAAATCGTTGTTTGTCAATGATGTTCTTCATCGATTTCCTGGATTATGCTGTACTTCAAAAAAGCATACTGAGCCTGATAGCAATGAGGTAGGGATTTGTTAGTTTTGACTGAAGTTCTTTTATAAGGAAAATAATCAGATTTTACATATATTGCATTTTTGTTGGTTGCTGTATTTTTATGGCATGCCCTTTGGAATTTTGAAGTGTTTAGATTCTTTGAATTGATGTGTATATCTGTTTTAAAAAAATTTAGGAAGTAGCATTCAAATTCACAGAAGGGTCAAGGAAATTTCACAGTCCAGACTCTTCAGTGTTGTCATTGGTTTCGAGTAAATACACATATCACCGGAAGAAAAAGTTGGCAGGAAAGAAGTGGGGTTCATCTTCTCATTCTACTACTACAGATGCTGGGTTGCAGAAACGGCTCTTGGAGAAGTCAAGAAAGCAAAACTTTCTTAGAAATGTCTCTGAGAATGTAGTCGTTCAACCTGTAGGGACTCTTAAGAAGAAGGAAAGAATCAAGGGCCAGGCTGAATCATCTGTTAATGGCAGGCCTTCAAAAGCCACTTTCGCAGAATTACCTGTTAATGCCAGGTCTTCAAAAGCCACTGTAAAAAGGGTTCAATCATTGCCCAAAAATGCTGGTCATCGGAAAGTAATGAAGATTGCACAAGCAGTTAATGGTATGATTCTTTCTTAAAACTTCTTGTTTCTTTGTAGATGAAAAGCCTTAAAAATCATGAAGTCATATAATTTCAACTGTTAATGATTTATTATTCAGATGATAAAGTTGCCAAAGAAACCATAAAAACCTCAAGAGAGAGGGCTGGGAAAGTTTTTGATTGCAATGGCTGTGATGTTGAAATTGAAAATGCAGAGACTACTGAATGTTCTAAGAAGACTCTAAACAGTAAGAAATGCTATGATTATGTTGTGTTGTGCATAAAACATTTTTCTTTATCTCCTTGTTATTGATTGTTTCATCTTGTGTATAGCAAATAAGGTGTCAAAGTTGAAAAGGAAAAGCACAGTAGATGGTGGATCTGTATCACATCCTATGAAGTTTCTAAAAGTAGAAAACAGTGCTATCAAGCAAGCAGCAAGTAGACAGGTTTCAGTTCGGAAGACAAAGTCCAGTAAATCCAGGACATTAAATCCCTGCCCTATATCTGATGGTTGTGCTCGGTCTTCAATTAATGGTTGGGAATGGCATGCATGGTCAATTAGTGCTAGTCCTGCTGAAAGAGCTCGTGTTAGGGGAGTGCCACACATTCATGCCAAGTATTCATTTCCCGAGGCATACACATCTCAGTTGTCAAATGGCAAGGCCCTTTCTGCAAGGACAAACAGGGTGAAGCTTCGCAATCTTGTTGCTGCTGCAGAAGGTGCTGAGCTTTTGAAAGCAACACAGTTGAAGGTAATTGAAAAATGAAGCTCATCTATGAACTGCTAATATTATGTTTTTTCAAATTATAATTATTTCATGTTTCATTTAGGCAAGAAAAAAGCATTTACGTTTCCAGCGAAGCAAAATACATGACTGGGGTCTTGTTGCTCTTGAGCCAATTGAGGCTGAGGACTTTGTAATTGAATATGTTGGTGAACTGATTCGTCCACAAGTAAGTTTGACTTATTTTAAATAATGGTTGCAGTGTGTTAACATAATTTAATTGTAATTCCTAAACTTTTACCCCATTCCTTTGAGCTTTTAATTATTCATTTTCTTTTGCTATTTTCTCGCAATTTCATGGATGGCCTTTCATTGTCTTTCTACTTTCCACAGATATCTGATATACGTGAACGTCTTTATGAGAGGATGGGAATTGGCAGCAGTTATCTTTTTAGACTTGATGATGGTTATGTGGTAAGTAGATCAAATATTATGTCATGTCTATGATTTTGCTACCAAATTTCAATTTTGTGATTTTTAAGGCTATTTTTTAGCAAGAAGTGCCCTCTTTCCCAATCAATTTATGTGACCATATGTTGAGTTAATGACCTATTCATGTGGACCAAGTCTATAATGTACCCCAGATCTCTGGTATACTGAACCCCAGGATTTTCATATAGCTTTGTTTTCTTCCCCAGCAATGTTCATATTAATGGACTGCCTAATGGGGCTTCTGGTTAAGGTTTGTTGGCGGGTGGCATCAACTGTTGATTACAAAATATAAAAACCTAATTGGAGATGGATGATCTTTTTAAGACGTGTTTTCATGTTATTTTATTGTTGCAAAACTGTGCTTCAATTTATTTCTGGCATGTGGTCCCTCTAGTGAATACTACCATTGTATGCAAACCACAAAAGTTTATATTGGGATTGGAGGGCAACTATGACCTGCTGTTATCACCATTGAATTTTCTTCTTTGATGCTTGTTATGAACTATGAGGGCAAATAAGTTATTTTTGTATGCCCTTCCTAAATTGTATAGGTTGATGCCACAAAGCGTGGTGGGATTGCAAGATTTATAAACCATTCTTGCGAGGTAGGTACATAAATTATTTTGCAGATGATTTCTTTTACTAAAATTGTTGTTATTTATCAATTCTTATGATATGAATTGACCGTCATATGTAGCCCAACTGCTACACCAAGGTTATAAGCGTTGAAGGTCAGAAAAAAATTTTCATCTATGCAAAACGCCATATAGCTGCTGGTGAAGAAATTACTTACAATTACAAATTTCCTCTGGAGGATAAAAAGATACCTTGCAACTGTGGTTCTAGGAAGTAAGATGTGACTATAACTTTGTTATCTTGTTTGTGTTCTTCAAGTTTGATCTTACATTTAATTCAACATCTTTTTTGTTCAGGTGCCGGGGATCATTGAATTAGGAATTATCCTGAGATGCCAATTATTGTAAGCGTAGTTTTCATTATTGTTTGTTATGAGACATGAATTTTGTTCATTGCCTTCTGATGTCATATGATCTATGTATTATTTTGTAGGCTGTATTTTAGAGTTTTGTCTCACTTTGCATGGTTGACAGAATCAGTATATAGGTATGTTATCTTATTGATTTATCTTCAATGCATGTGCATAGTTTACTCAATTAAATTTGTTCAGTTTAGCTGCTGCTTCTTTTTTCTCTTTCACCTCCTGCATCTGATTAAGATCTACTGTAGGATACAGCTGATGTGGCTATTATTATTATTATTTTTTTTGTAATCCACATGACAGATAATTGCCCCATGGATGATCACATTTTGTAAAATTAAAAATAGGACATAAATGCAAATTTTATATTATTTGAAACGTAGGGGATAAATAATGGATTTGCAGTAATTTGACTGGAATGATTTCTTAGTTTACAATTTTTTTTCCTTTCAAAACTGGAATGGGGAAATTTTATCTAGCTATTTCATTTCATGTTTTAGCAACTGAGAATTTAGCAATTCAGTTTTTTGTTGTAGTTTGATGCTTTTGGAAGAGCCGGGATTGTTTTCTTGAGATTTGAAACCCTTCACAAACTGTTGCTTGAAAGATTTCTTTGGTGTTCAGATGAGATGAATGGGGGTGCAGACTAGCAGCAGAGAACATTAGCATGGTTTATCTTCCATTGTATGTTTCTAATTGCTGATCACTTTGTGTATGAGTAATTTATAGTACTCCTATTATCGACCACTTTACAATTTTTTCTTGGCATCCTTTTCTGGTTAATGAACTAATTTTGAGATCAATAATAACTTGGAATGTTACATGTGATACCTGCAGTTTGTCTTGCGTGAGTTTAGCTTATAGATGTGAGGTTGATAAGTGCAATTTCAGAAAGCAAATGTGAAAACAAGAAAATATGTTGGCATTAAGGCACGATGGCATATCCCCTGGTTCCAAAGTGCTATTTGAGGATGAAGTCTGGACTTGAGGACAAGCAACTGGGAATGGCTGACGGCCAAAGGAAAAAATAAAATGGTATCAAGGCATCTTGAGTTCAGTCGCTTTTATATCCTCAATTGACACCAAGAATCGGTTAATTTTGCCTCTTGGTTTATCTATTGAGAGGATGATGCTTTTTGTGCATTTCAATCATTGATTGAATTATTGTGTTGTTTCAGGCTGTGAATCGTAGGTATTGATAAAAGCTGGATGGTGTGATTGTGGAGATCTTTCTATGTTGAATTCCCCTCCCTACTAGTCGAAGATGAATTAGTGACCTGTGCATTCTTGTAGATCTCTCTGCTGCAGATGAGTTTCTCCTCTTAGAAACACCAAATCAATATATTGTTTCCGTACTTTACATTTCTGGAGTATCAATTTGTTGTACAGACATGCATTATTTTTTTTTATTAATTCAATACAAGTGAAAATATAATATAGATGATGAATCTTGTGAATAAATTTAATTTTTTCTTCTATTGGTAACAACGTTAGTAGGTGATCACTGCTTCAACATGTTTTTTTGTTGCAAAATTAAATTAGAGAAACAGAAGAGTTTTTGGAGCATGTGGTGCTTACGCCCATTGAACCAAATATTGACTACAGGAGGGACCTGGTCATCAATGGACTAGCTGTCAGTTGGTGAACATTTTTTCAAGGGCATGGTTCTCAGCTTTTTTTCTGTCATTTCAATACTCATGAGTAGCCAATTTGAGGGCTGACATGAATCCTGCTGCATGATGGAACCAATTTTAAGTTTCGCTTTGCCATTTACTGAATCCTATCGGTCTTTGTGCCTTGACTAGCGAAGTTGTGAGATAAAAACTGACGCCACCCTAGCAGTCTAGCTTTTAGATTATAATTTCTAAATATTTCAAGTCACCGTCATGATGAGAGTTCCATAATTTTACCAGGTAAATGGAACATCTAGGGTAGAAAGACGCTGAAACCAAGGGAAAAATTGTTTAGGATTTATTGGTCACAATTTGAAGATGTGGTTAAAAGTGGCGATGCACCAAAAAGAGATCAAATGGGAATGTTGATTACCATTGTCCCACGATAATTTGGTTGTTTAATATTGAAATTTGAGCCTTTGGTACATGATAGTTTCATGCAACAGCTTTTCTTTGGTGTTGGGTAAGTGTTTGATTGTTCATCTTTTTCCTTACATTTCTTTTTGGCTGCAGGAGTGCATCTGGTAGAGATTCACTGTAGCTGCTGGGTTGGGGCGGAGGTTTCCTTGTGCCCCCTGGTATGTGTCTGCTTCTCCTCTCCTATGTATAAAAGCTAACGCCAGTGGCCACTACCATGTTGGTTTGTGCAGTTATGGAAGGTACCAACCAATGGCAATTGCTAATTTGATAACAATTTATAAAATCATGGTCAAACTTCATGCATATACATACTTCTCTTATAATTAATTACTGCAAGTGTCGAGAGCCGGGGTTCTTTAATTAATTTTTAAACCTAATTTAACTCAATCAAATCTCAAATCCAAACCAAGTTAGGCTTGACTAAAAGTTGTTTTTTTAGGCAGACATTAGTTGATGGGTTTTTTATTTTTATTTTTTTTATGACACTTTGTAACCAAATCATACGAGGAATTCAATTGATAACCATTACAAAGTTTGAAATAAAATACTAAACCATGGAATTTAATTTAATTATATTTTTTGTGATGCATTTAGAAATGAATTAAATTAGTAATCTTGATCATTTTGCCTTTAATTCAGAAATAATTTTTTTTTGTTAAAAAAACATTTTTTTTACAAGCACCTTATATTTATTTTAATGATATAAAATATAGATATTTTAAAGAAGATATAAATGGATCTATTTCATATTAATTTTTTTTATTATATATATATATATATGTATTTGTTAAAAAAAGTTCAATCAAATTAATCTTTTCATTGAAATTTTGAGAAAAAAAATTCCAGAAATATTTCAAACAAAATTCTAACATTTTTCTCAAATCAAGTTTAAATAGATAAATATCAAATCAATGCAAATCACATTACTAAATAGACAAGTTAATGACGAACGTGATTTTAACAATGTTAATAATTTATAAAGAATTATAATTTTTAGTTCTAATAATTCAAAGATCACCGGATAAAATAAGTTTTTGACAATTGTATAAATAAGTTTGTGAAAATTATATAAATGTTAGTTTTAATGTTCATGCTTAACTTTAACTCTATAAAATACTATCAACCCATCTTTTTTACTAAATTTTCAATGAAAAATATTCCAATAAAATCAGAATGAACCGCATCTTTATTGAATACTCTCCTTGTATGTTTCTTTGTTGCACATTTATGTTACCTTCTAAAAATAACCGATGCACCAGTGAATTTGGTTTGCTCTGTCGAGGTATTTTAGGAATTTTCTTGGTATTGTTTACAATATGATCTCGTGCTGAGTTTTTTAGAATCCTAGTCGCTCTGTAAACATGAAGAGATGATGGGGTTAGAACTTGGAAGAAGAGAAGGAAAGAGATGGTTGGGGGGTTTTGTAAAAAAAATAAAAATGGTTTGTGTTATTAAGGGTATTTTTTTTTAATATTGTTTTTATTGTCAATTCCAAAGAGAGATAATGTAGCAAACCCGCTTATTTGCTTTTACATATATCTTTAAAATTGAATTCTATTCGGAATTCAAATCCATACCCTAAAACAAAAATTCCAAATACAAAAATTGATTTAACACTTGAATTCAATCCCGGTTCACAATTAATAATTATGTGATCTAGTAGTTAGAGGAACAGGAGAATTGTTTCACCACGACAGACATTGCCACGACAGATGAAATTGGCCGCTATTGTGACGAAGTTGAGGGACTAATGTGGCTTCTTTTATTATGAGACATTTTTTAAAGCTCTGAACATTTGACTTTCTTGCAGCACAAAATAAGGTGACCAAGTGGTTCAGTGGTTCGAACACTTTGGGAAAGCCCAATATACATGGTATTTATTTTCGTGTTGTATTGGTATAATGTTAATAATGAATGCTAGCAGATATTGGCAACGAGGACACTCTTTTTCTAGGTCGCCACATGGTGTCCTTTGCTAGGATTAGTTCCAATGCGAGATCAAAAGGGTTGCATCAATACCATGGTTCGTTGGTGGATAGTCCTTTCCCCGAAAGGAGTACATAGTTACGAACCTCCATGGCAATGCTCTGGATTTGAGAAAAGGAGAGGATTTAAAATACATTAGTCTGTTCCATCATCTAGAGTTCGGTTTTCCTCGCACAATGTTTGCTGCCCATTTTAATAGCACAAGAGTAACTCCGCCTGTGTTGTTTCATGGTTTGTCATTGCACATCACAGCCGGTCCCAAGCCCGGACAAAGGAGGAGGGTGTGGTTAATAGATGATGAACCTTGCAACAAAAACATATGCATGCATTTCACTAGCCTTAAAACTTGAATCATGGTTCAATTGGATTTTAAAAGATGATGTGTTAAAACTTCAAATGACTTGGCAAATGAACAAATTTGTTAGGAACAATGTCAGGAAAGCTAACAATTTTAATAAATCATCGTTAGAAGTTAGTGTTTCTAGGCCTTATTCATAATATGAATTAGGAAAACGTTTGATTATTATATTTCGTTAAAGAAAGACGTTGAAACATAAAATAATTTTGTTTTTTTACAATTTTGAGTGAATTAAAAAGTACTGGAGGCATGTATGATTTTGTTTTGTTTTGTTTTTTTTTTTATAGTAACTAAAGTTTATTTTGACGTTCCATCAAGTGTGTTTTGGTAGTTTGGTGGTTTCTAAACTACCCAAAAAACATGGTTTTGATATTACAAGTTGGATCAAAATACCTAAAAATGCTTTATGGGGGTTTTTTTTTTGAACTCTTCTTCCGGTGGCTTGAGAGAGAGAATTGGAATGGTTGAATTAATTTCCCTTTATTGGAGTTGGGGACTTGAGAAGACTGGAAGTCTAGAAGGGTTGAACCTTTTGTGATTAGGGGTTTGTTTCGTAGCCTTGGAAGATCGTAGCGTTGTGCAAGTGATTGCCACGGTGATGATCGTAGTGCAAATCTGGTCTTTTAACTTTTTTTTATTTTTTTTAAGCAAATATGGTTTTTAAGTTGAGATGTCCTACCCTTTCTTGTAATTCACCGTTGTAGTGGGAATTTCGAGAAGCTTGTGCTATTGCTGAGGCCACAATCCACAATATAAGAGAAGGAATAACTATAGAACAAGCCAACGATTGTTAAAGCAGAAACCTTTTTGTGGCCCACAAATCTACTGATAATAAAGGAATGTTGTGAGTTGAGAGAGAAGAAACAATTGGGGTGATATATATATAATCTGCATGTTTCTGTGTTTTTAGACCCATACTCTGCAAGTTTTTGACACAGGTAAGAGTGCTGATTGGTTTTTTATTTTTTTTTATTTTAAGGAATGCATAAGTGAAGATGGTGTGTAAAAAGCTAAGCTTAATTCAAACTGAAGATGGTGTTCGGTTTTGGTTTCAGATGAGAATCGTAAGCAAATGCAATGCCAAGGGAGAAAGGGGCAAGTCTGGGCCAAAATGGAAAAGAGAGTGGGGCTGGGCCTGGGGGAGGTAAAAAGCAAAACATGCAAGCACGGGATATTGGTCCCATGCGAGGTGGGCCAATGTCCATGAACCCCACATCCATAAGCATTACCATACCAACTCTAACTTCAATGCTCCTTTTACTCTCATTATTTTATTTTACCTGCATTTAACTCTTACTCCCCTTAGGCCTTAGCTCTTTCTTTATTTTATTTTTTTATTTCCTGGTTTCTTTTCTTTTAAACCTTTATTCCCTCAAATAAGAGGTAAAAAAAGGCCGATCGTCTCTTTTGAAGGATAGCGCTGAGGCGCCTCCACTGGGATGGCGTCCTTTTCATTTATTTTGTGTAAAAAAAAAAGAAGAGTAAAAATAGGTCCGGTGTCGTAAAAAATAATAATGATAGTGATACTTACGTCTATTTTTTTCTTTTTATTATTGTTGTTAAAAAAATAGAAGAAGAGAAAAGACGAAAAGCATATTACAACTTACATGCATTCATCAACAAAAGAAAAGCATACTACAAGTCTATGGTGAGGGGTGAGGGGTGAGGGGTGAGGGAAAAGTGAGTTTGTCTGGGTCTGTGTTTCTCCCTTGTTAAAATCAGCAGAACAGCATCTCTCTTCAATCACTTCAATCCTTTTCGCTTTCTTTTCTTTTGTCTTGCCTTGTCTTTCCCTTTATTGTTTTTATCTTACTAAAGAGCAAAACAAAAAAAAGAAAAAAGAAAATCTTTTTGACAATTAAATAAAGGAATGCTAGATTATTAGTAATTTTGTAGTACTTTCATATTTTTTTTCCAGTTCTCTCTCTCTCTCTCTCTCTCTTCCTTCCTTCCTTATCTCTTTGGTCCTCTTTCTTTACACTTTTTTTTCTTCGAGTGCGAGTACTATGGATAGAAATCTCTGGGTTGAGGGTAAAATCTAGAGGGTGGCAGCATCTAGGTTTTGGCGGCGGCGGCTGTTGGTAGCAGTAGTAGTGGTATTGATGGTAATAGTGTGTTGAAGGGAGGAAAGAAAGGAGAAAGAAATGTTGTTTAATAGTAGTATTTGATTGAAAATTGATCGAAATCTAATACATATAAACTACGTAGTATATAATATAGTATAGTACAGTAGAGTACAGAGAGGAAATATGAAATGTGTGCGAGAGAGAGAGAAAGAGACAAAGAGAAAGTGATATTTATTTGATAGGGTGAAGTGAAGTCAGCGATCTTTCTTTTCTAAATCCACGACCAATATTAGTAATAGCAACTTGAAGAAGAAGAAGAAGAAGAAGGAGGAGGAGAAAGAGTGTGTAGTGTGTAGAGTTGAGAGTTGAAGTCAAAGGTGCAACTAGTAGTGGTGGTGGGTGGGTGGGTAATCTATCAGACTCGGTTATGGGGTCGGAGCAGAATAGATTCCCTCAGCAGCAACAGCAGCAGGAACAACAGGTACGTCTTTCTTTTTCTTTCTTTCTTTCAATTTCCAGTAGATCTGGATCTGATGCCTCTATACCATCTTTCTCATAAATGCCCTTTGCCTTTCTTTTTGTTTCAATCTTCTTTTTCCTTCATTCCTTCCTCAGATGAATAGATAGATCTGTAATCTTATTTTATTTGTTACTCAGTGCTTATCGTCTTCTTAATCATCGAGCATATGAAATTTCGCAAATCATATGTATCGAATGAAAAAAAGAGCACAGATCTGATGATAAGGACCATCTTTATCTACTAATTGTTTTCATTATTGTATTTCCAGATCAAACAAAACAACACATGCTATCACTATATCACTAACGTCATCGGATAGCCTTCCTTTCACTCGGATTATCTTTGTTTAATTACCCTCAGAAACCATGTATGATTAATTTATTATGTTCTATATATAGACACCAAGTTTCTCCATTTGACATTGTGGTGCGTGCGGTTGGAGATGCTACTCCACTCCACTTCATGTTTTTTTTTTTGGTTTTCATTGCTTGAACATGAATTTCATCTCAAATTATGGAATAAACTTGTATTTGAAAAATGCTACAATTTGTAACTTTTCTTAAACCCTCCTTTTTTTCTCTTCAAATTACAACGCGAAAGCTATCACAATGCCAAACACAAATTGCTGGTCGCTTTGATGAAACTGTAGTACCAAGTTGTGATGAAGCTCTTTTTCCCGCATCTTTTAATTTTCTGGGTAATAATGTATAATAGAATTGGATCAATTAGAAAAATTTATCTTTTGATTTTTGATTTTATTTTTCATTAAGTGATGTGATAAATACTATTCGTGTATGTATGTGTGTGTACAAGGTGATTCTATATCTATTTCATTTGAATTTTCCTTTTGAATTACTCGCTACACAAGCTCTTGATTTCTAGCATTTGGATTTGATTTTCATTTTTCACATTTGCAATTTGCCATCTAGTTATAATTTGTCTTGACTGTATATTTAGCAGAGCAAGAGATGGGGAAAATGCTGGGGGGCATTGTCTTGTTTCAGTGTGCAGAAAGGTGGAAAGCGCATTATGCCTGCATCTCGTATTCCTGAGGGCAATGCATCAGCAGCCCAGCCAAATGGACCTCAACCTGTTGGCCTAACCAATCAAGCTACAGCGCTAGCTCCATCACTTCTAGCTCCTCCATCTTCACCAGCCTCATTTACAAATTCTGCTCTCCCATCAACTGCTCAGTCTCCTAGCTGCTTCCTTTCTGCTAATTCACCTGGGGGTCCTTCATCCACAATGTTTGCCACCGGACCTTATGCTCATGAAACCCAACTGGTTTCTCCTCCTGTCTTCTCAACCTTCACAACAGAGCCGTCTTCTGCTCCTCTTACACCCCCACCAGAGCTGGCTCACTTAACTACACCCTCTTCCCCAGATGTTCCTTTTGCTCAATTCCTTACATCATCTAGGGATCTCAAAAGTGCTGAAAAGAACAATTACATCGTTGCATCTGATCTTCAAGCAACATATTCACTCTATCCTGGAAGTCCTGCAAGCAGTCTCAGATCACCAATTTCTAGGACTTCAGGTGACTGTTTGTCAGCATCTTTTCCCGAACGAGATTTCCCCACACACTGGGATCAGTCAGTTTCTCCCCAAAATGGAAAATATTCAAGGAATGGACCTGGCAGGCATTTTGGGCCCGAGACTGCCGGTGCCTCCATGGTGTCGCAAGATTCAAATTTCTTCTGTCCTGCTACATTTGCACAGTTCTACCTGGACCATAACCCACCATTTCCTAATACTGGTGGGAGATTAAGTGTTTCCAAGGATTCGGATGCTTATCCTGCTGGTGGAAATGGACAACACCAGAACAGGCATAATAAAAGTACCAAGCAAGATGCAGAAGAATTAGAAGCTTACAGAGCATCCTTTGGGTTCAGTGCTGATGAGATTATCACTACTCCTCAATATGTAGAGATTTCTGATGTAACGGAGGACTCATTTAGCATGACTCCTTTTACTTCAACCAAACCTACAATGGAAGAAAGCGAGGAAGCCTTGTCTCCAGATGAGGGCCAAAAAGCACATGCAAACTATGAAGGTGAATTCTCTAACTTTGTTTCTTGTTCTGAAAATCATGAAAAGAGAAAAAAATTGAAATCTCAGAACAGTGGCATTGAAATGTAACTCGACCTAGGTTCCCAAGTATCGTTTTATCTATGTTTTCTCAACAATCAACTATTTGATTATGTTTTTCCAATTTGCTGTTCGATGTTCTAAACTTTAAAATGTAGTGGGGAAAGGTCCTGTTAGAAAGATCTGTGCCTTCGGGTGGATAAGAAAGGGAGCATGGCAAGGGATATTCTCGATGATATTGGAATGTTAACGCCAAGGCTTTTGTTCCCTTCATGTCTGTGAACAGAGCACCTTCATCTCCTCACATGTCTCTGTGCTTTTATTTGCAACTATAATGCTGTGACCATGTACAAAACATCCATTTTTTTAAGATGTACTCTCATAGTCATCCTTTGTTGTATTTAACTCAGATCCAAAATCAAGACGGCAACCTGGGAATATATCTGGATCAAGAACACCCGGCAACCATGTTGTGACTGATGATGACATATTCTCAAAGATGGCATCATCCAAAATTAGCCGGAAATATCATTTGGGATTATCGACCTCCGATGCAGAAATTGACTACAGAAGGGGAAGAAGCTTAAGAGAAGGCAAAGGAGATTTTGCATGGCATGACTAGAGTAGAGAAAAGCAAGCTGCCTTTTGTTTTCCATGTGTATTAAATTGAAGGTTTCTTTGTCATACTCCTCTGTTTGCGTTCCTGTGACAGGTGGCATGATCTAACCTGTGATCTAACCTATTCTGTCTTCCCTGCTGCTCTTTCAGGTGTGTGGCCTGGTATCTCTGATTGATGAGTGTATTGCTTTTGTTCCTAAAATTCCACTTCTCTATAAGTTATATATATATGCGATGCCTAATTATTTACACTTAGTGGTGAAAATGCAATTTTCATCTCAAGTGAGCTTCGATGTCATGTCTGCTGGAAAATCAGTTTAGCAATAGCAACCTTCTGGTGGATATCTTCATCTATCAAGTGTCGAAGAGATCTGTGCGTATCGTATGATTAGCTTTTTATTTGATAACATGGAAAACGAGGCGTCAATCAGCGATACCTGATTATACACGAGGGTGGTGGCAGTATTTTTTTTTTTTGAATTTTTAATAAAAACAAATGCCTAGGTAAATGAATTATATTTTTTTAATCCAAAAACCTTGCCTTTACTTGGCAAAGAAAGGAAAGGGCTTTATTCCTTCCATCTCCTTTCTCTGTGCTAATTGTTATCATGGAAAAGAGTCATCAACGTGACAAGAGGAAGTAGTGGATTTGTTGGGGATTTTATTTTTTATATGGATTTTGTTTCGAATATTGCAAGCAATGGGTTGAATTGCGGACCCTAAACCCAAGATTGTAGCAATATATTAACCAACTAATTTTATCAACGAAAAAAAATAAATGAACAGAAACTTGTAATTTCAACCAGAAATCTGTTTGAGGAAATCAGGAGTGACGAGGGAGGAGTTTTGCAAAGGCAATGCGTGACGAAATGAAGACGGGGGGGGGGGGCG
>Ga0325403_1001284_pt1 | contig 20545 bp, 8 predicted proteins | sample PopdelMetagenome_19_FD_205665 | JGI IMG/M metagenome (GOLD analysis project Ga0325403, IMG submission 205665) | Populus deltoides microbial communities from Bellville, Georgia, United States - Xylem-PdKOR-R4 | ecosystem: Host-associated > Plants > Phyllosphere > Stem > Wood/Secondary xylem... | reverse complement strand
TCATCAAAAGCTTTGGGTGCACATTAGATTTCTCTGGCTCTGCTTCATCTATTTCAGGGCGAGAGAGAGAGGGAGACAGCGGGTGAGGAAGTAGAAGCAAATTAGATGGAGTGGCAGAGAGAGCGTGATGCTTGCAAGGCTTCACTCTCTCTTTTGGTGCTTTATTTATTGGTGTGCATATTTTGCTAGCTACTGCTGCTTGCCCTGTTGCCAGCTTTAGATTTTCTAACACTGCCACAATCTTTTCTTACATCTTGACTAAGAAGCCATTGAACCATTACATGAAGGCTTGGCTTGGCTTGGCCTGGCCTGGCTTGGCCTGGCCTGGCCTCTTCACTCTTCAGTTAGTTTTACCACGTGAGAGAGAGAGAGAGAGAGAGAGAGAGAGAGAGAGAGTGGTAATAATTAATGGGGGGCATGGTATGATCAGATTTGTTTTTAATTTTTGATAACCATTATCATCATACGTGAATGATCTCTTTTTCAGATTCTCTCCCCAAATCGGGTGGCTGTCTTAAATATTGCCATTTAATTCCTTGGGGCTTTTAGGTTGCTTGTAAATTATTGTGCTTCAACACTGCATTCGAGTATTTATCATCACATTAGGAGGGAGTAGTTTATCGCTAAGGTTCATTCTTGGGTTTTTTTATTGTAAATTTTAAAAATAAAAAAATTTATTTTAATATATTTTTAAATAAATTTTAAAAACAATACCCACTACTTTAAACATTTAGCATTGACTTTTCCAGCCAAATCACTAACACACCGTCTTGCATAATGTTTTGGACTGGGATATGTTTTCTTGGATTTGGATTAATGTTTCTTGAACCCCATTTAGCTCATTCTACAACTATAATTGTCGAACCCGGTTTGATACTTGGGTAGATTAGTCCTAAAAATTATTAGATTTTAACTTGATATAAATTGAATTTGATAAAATATTAATTAAAGGTTTTAATGGTGTGATTGATTAAGTAAAATCCAGTTTAAATCTGAAATAACATCAATAAAAAAAACAATATTTTGATTATTTTTTTAGTTTATTTTGTTTTTTTTAAATATTAATTTTAAGCTTTCTACTTTTTTAAAGTTAAAACAAAATACCCACTGATTTGGTTATTTGCTTTTAAAATTCACCTGTTATGTCATCATTAAACTTCGAATTGTTAGCAAAAAAAAAAAAAAAACTTTGATCTGAATGGTAATCAAGATAACTCCATTTTACTTTAAAGTCACTTGAAGATTCTTGGATTCTACCAAACTTTGGAGAAAGAATGAAAGATATTCATTACAATTTTCTTTTTAAATTCTCTCTATCTTCGTGTCAATAGTTAAGCAATATCAAAATCCATGTATAAATAAATTTAATTGCATTTATTTGGAAAAATAAAAAATAAAAGCCCTAAATCATGTGCAAAAAAAATATTACATGCTGGCTGAACTTGATCTACAAATTCTGGAGATTCATGCACGTTGTCTGCTTTTAGACAAACAATCAAAGATAAAAATCTGTTTTTCCTTGTTGTTTTTATTCGTTTGTTTGTGTCTATTGTACTCAAGATTTATCTTAGTGTTCATAATAATTGGTCTTCACTATTTCTTTTTTCCCATTCTTTTCAGATATTCTATCATTTATTAATGAATATCAGCTTACAAAAAACAGTTCAGAAAAAGAAACAGTTCGTCAACATAGAATTTGATTAGAATTGATTTTAATTTTTTAATAAAAAACATAAAAATAGTTTGAATTGATTCATCAACCCGCGAGTCATCCCATGATCCGAGTCTTAAATCGAGTTGAATTTCGAGTTCTATCTTGTAACTCCAACTCCGGTCTACATCTGGAAGGCCTAATCCCAGCCCATTCGTTGCTTTAACCCCATGCCATTTAAGTTCTTAAATATACCTGTGCAGGCCTAATTTTCATGTCACCACGAACAAAGACAAATTACTCAATTGGATTTGGTGTTCGAAGCTGTCAAGAAAATGAAATCTTCTTGTAGCAGTACAGTAGTGACCCCTTTGCTTCAGCAGTGACCCCTGTCTCTCACTGGTTGTCGCAGCACTGACTTCTCTCAGCCAACAAGGCACCGTCAATATTAGTAGGTACATCGGCCTAATTTTGAAGAACACTCTCTGAAGAAGTACATGGATTCAATCGTGCTTATAACTTGATGACAAGCCAAGAAGGCTATGTTTTCGAACCCACTTGTACGATGTGTTTCCTCCATTGATTCTTCTTCAATACATCATTTATATTCGAATTGATACATGGTGAGAGGATCCGATCTACAAATAATAATGCTGTACATTCCATAAATACATATATGTCTACTTACTGTTCAAACTAAGCATTCATAAATTTGTTTGTGTATGATTCAAGTCAAGAAGCTTTAAAACGATGTTTTTCAGAGTTGAAATACAATTTAAAACGGAAACATGCACGTAGAGACAAACAGGCACCGAGAGCGTTAGCCCTTTCTCAAGGTGTAGATGTGCCCGTAATCATACTATATTATACATGCCGCTATCAACTTTTACAGCTAAATTTCTTCGAAAACGATTTAAGAATTGCTTAACAAGCTAAAAGTTGGCTAGATATAATAGATAGCACCAGTTTTTCCTTTATTGATTAAAAAAATGGATACCAGGTCTAGCAGAGGAGGACTGTTAACATGTGATTGGCAAAGAAAATAAAAACCAAGCATACTTATCTTGTTGAGAGAAGGAACTTTTAAAAAGAAAGTGGCCATGGTCAAGTTAAGTAAGTAATGAAAGCTCTTTTGGTTTAATCATGTCTTACTTTGAGAGCAGTTAGGTGAAGAAAGCTATTCCGAACTTAGCCTAAAGATGAAAACAATATCACGTTTGTAGGGCTATTCTCTTTATTGTTTTCAAGTCTTCTTTTCCACCAAGCTGTTGCTGTCCTTCTTAATAGCATAAATCGTGATGTAACTAAAGTTTTTTGGTTTATATTCCGGTCTAAAGATTTGGGTCATAAGTAGAACGGGTTAAGTTGGATTGATTCGGATCAATACAAAATAATATTAACTGGATGAACCAGGTTCAGGATTGAATTCTCAAGGCTGGGCAAATCAACTTCCATCCTGTTTATTTTAAAAACCGGAGCAGCAGGTGACCAAGGAGTTGAGCTCCTCAAGTCGGGCTGGGATTGATAGGGATGTAAGAAACCCTTGTGCAACTTTACCTGAAAAAAGGTTCTTGAATGCCGACAAATGACATAAACCAGGTATCTTTCCTGCCCTTGTTTAAGCAAAAGAGACGCTGCGTCCTGGGTAATTACACATGCTAAAAATTATGTCGTATTGAAGAAGGTCAAAATGTATATACTGTATGTTTATTTTTCATGTGTGCCAATATGTATCCCTTTTCAAGTCTTTAAACAAGCCACATATCCCACACCCACACCCACTTGGTACGATGAGTGTTATATTTGGGAACGGTTGTTGGGTAAATTTGAATGAATTTAAGAACCCTAACAGCCATTTCTGGGCTTGGCTTTACTTTCTTTTGTCTCTTTAGTTCTTAAGAGGAAACACCTAGGCTACTAGGCACAGGAACTGCTATTTATGTGCAGGGAATCACATGGTGTGTGGATAATGACTGGTTGATGAGAGGAAGAATATGTACGACTATATATATATTGATGGATGGCTTGGAAGGCCATATTTATTTTGGATCTATAGAGGCTGCCATGACCATCACATGCATGATCCCTCTACAATCTTTCTTCGTTCTAGCTCTAGATTTTTTGTCTATATGGGTAAATAATAATAGAGGTACTACAAGTTTTGACCATGTATAATGGAAGTCTTTAATTTTCCGGACTCTAGTTTTTTGTCCTCTCCTTTTTATGCTCTCTCTCACACTCCCATTAGGAGTCATATCACCAAGAGCCACAACCCTTAGGCATAGCCACTCTTCAGCATCATCATATGAATCCAAGAAATTAAAAGCTTCCCATAACATTATGGTAAGAGAAACTTAATGGCAGGTTTGACTTATATGTACAAGGGCATTGCACACTGTAACTCCATTATCTTCCTTTACATCTTTGCCAGGACTTGTCACATAAGGACCCTTTCCACCATGCCCATTTTGGAGTACATTTCCCACTTTTATCTATTCCTTTTTAGATACCTATCTCCCCTAGATATTTATCTCAGTGATTTTTCCATCATCCCTAGCTGATTCAGACAAACGCATGCATGTCAATGGTGCTCAGATGAGCAACATCAAGAAGAGCAACATCTCCCATCAAAATGGCATTTTCCACTGTACTGTGGGTGGGGGAGCGAGTGGTACCGAATTCAAAATTAAAGTTAAATTGTTTCCATGATCATTCCTAGCTAATACTATAATTTTGTACCTCCGAGCCTTTTTCTCGAAGTAAATGATTGTGACTTAAGAACAAATTCTTAATAATGACCGACTCCTCATGGCAAATTAATGCATTGTACGTAATTCCGTGGTTTGGAAATGGCAGAAGCCAAAGATTAATTTGTGGGAAGGAATGACAGTTGCTTGTTGCTTTCGTTCATTCTTGATGCTGATGGCACATAGCCAAGTGAAAGGAAAATGCAGTCATTGACATTCTGATTGGCAAATGGAGGGGTATGCTGGGTTTTGAATTGTGCGTAAGAAATAGTACTTTTTCATTCCAGCCACAATTTCAACTGTGGCATAGACCTAACAGTAAAATAACCTTCATTCTTGTTCTTTAATCTAGATGGTCATGAAAGCAAAGAAAACATTGTGACAATTTTTAGCGGAATATCAAGATTAATTAAAGAAGGAGAGACTATTTTATAGCTTTAATAAAGTCCTTAAACAGAGATAGAAAACAATTTCATGCCCTTCTTCCTTTTTCCTCACCCTTTAAACAAGTTTATGCCCTTCTTTTTTAGCCTTACCCCCACCACTCCCGTGTCCTCTTACCTCTCTTTCGAAAGAAAACAGATGTAAAAAGAAAAAGGCGCACTGTGTATCAAACAGCATAATGCAGGGCAGAGCAAGTAGTTCAAGACTTCATTTGGCATCAACACAAGACTTGTTCAACAGGATGAAAGGAATCTGGATAAGTTTAAATGAAGTGCAACAGAGGTCTCCTGATTCCCTCCATAAAACGTTAACCATGTCCTGAATGATCTAAAGTATCTTGCAAAATTAAAGAAATAATATGAACTGCATGCAGATCACTTATGCAAAACCATACGAGTGCAATGGTTAGACCAATTAACACGCTACAGGTACACACCAGATCTTACAAAACTTGAGAAGACATCAAAGGGAGAGTTTCAAGGTCTAAAAAACTGCAGAAAAATGAGTCCAGTCTGGCGTTCTAAAAGGCACAATTAATACAAGACACCTGCATGCATAATCAAAGCAATTTAGGAGAAATATCTACATCCTTCGCTGGCAAGCAATACTGCGCAAACAATGATATCAAAGCATAGCTTTTGTATTCTCTGATCGTTAACATATCACTAAAGGTAAAAAATAAGCTTTGAAGATTCTCGATTTTTCCCCTTCAATTCTATCTTCGATGGCAAATATTCCCTCTCAGCCTCTCTTTTCGGCTGTAAGCTCAAAGAGAAAAGGCTGCTACTGTCGACCTACAGGCTACAAGTGGGTTCATTCAGTCAAACTGTTTGCAGCTTCTCTTTCTTGCTTTCGAATCTCCATGTTCAACTCCCATATGAAAATAGCAATTTTACAGACACACATGATGGATACATGTCAACAGTAACTGGATTCAATGATGAAGGTTGGGAGTGTGGACTGTGTCAAGAGAAATAAGAAACAGCCACGAATCCTAACTTTAATGCAGATACCTCATATTCATGGAAAACTTCAAACTGTCCTGGCACCGACATGCAAAAACATAGATATTTGATATTCCTGGACTACATCAACCATGTTTTCGGATGAGATGGAAAATGATTGCCACTTCACCTCATGTACATAATGTCCAAATTGATGCATACCATACAATGGTTTTAAAAACACGTTTTGGAAGAATAAGATGATCGAAGTAATAAAAGTGGCTTCATGGACATATAAATAAAGGCAATAATACAAGTGGCTAAAGATTCGTTTAATGTTTACTGTTAGTAAATTCTCTCTTTGGAAGTTTTGGATCTACAAAGTATTCTTGTACAAAGACACAAGAAAATTATATATATAAAATAAGAACAAACAAAAATGATAAAAATATATATATAAAAAAGAAGAAGATAAATTAGAACACACATTCATAAGGGAAAAAAAGTTAACCATTATACCATAAATCCAACTTTATATGAGAAAACACAGTTTCTCATTGATCACTGCTATTTATCTTGATCCCTATGAGTTGCTCAATCGGTTGGCGGCATATTGGACACTTATTTGATTGAAGCCTCAATTCTTTTGCACACTTGCCACACATGCACTGAAAAGATACAACATACATGACTTGAGAACAAAGGAATAGAGGTTTAAATAAAAAGGAAAGGGAAACAGAGATTTGAACTTGTAACAACGTGCAGAGTACAGAAATGTTTCCTCAAGGAATTCAGACACTAGAAAGAAGTAGTAAGAATATTACCTCTTGAGAAAAACCTTTTTGAACAAACTCCATGCACATCAATTGCTGAATATTAACAACAGAGAAAAAACTTTTCTAGTCTAGATTTCCACATAAACTAATATTAATACTGAGCCGAACTTATCGCTATAAATGGACAATGACTGCTCAAGTGAAAGGGAGAGAGGGACTGAGAGATATATCCACTAAATAAACTCTAGAGATCACATAACTTGCACTCATGTGCCTGGAATTAAACAGTCAATTTAAGATGTGTAGTTCAAGCATAAGAGATTCAACCTTCCTGATATCACCCTTAATAGTGTGTGGAATCATTATGCTTGAATGCGAGAGCACTACATAGTGCTTCTCACTTATGATTGATAGCCATGTCTTAAAATAGTGAACAGGATAAAGGGCAGACTCTCACCATATGTCGGCAAGGTAACACGGCGGTATCCTTAGGTTCAATCATGCAAATCACGCACTCCTTCCCTGGGTCACTGTCATCAAAGCCTTCAGCTGCCAAGCTTCCTATTCCGTATATCTCACGGAGCTCATATCGAACTCCAGCAACCCATAGAATCTGCCTTATTACTCTGACATGGAAATTGTCATCATTTTTCTTCTCGAGAACAGCTTGAGTAATCTGCATGTGGCGAAGTGTGTTCGGCACAGAATCATCATTTTCATTTGTTAAGTCAACTGGCAAGTATGTTTCAGCAGCTATTACAAGTGGAAAAACATCTTCTTCAGGTGATGATTTTGAGAGATCATCCAACTCAAAGAAGCCTAAATCAATGCCTGTTCCTGAAGGCTGATGAAATTTCTGGCCAAGACCTTTCTGGAAGGAGATTTTCACAGGCAAATGGGCTTCAGGAAATGCAGGAACGAACCTACAATCCTGCTCTTCCTTGGCAAAGTAGAAAATCGTAATGCTGTTATTAAAAACAAAACAAAACAAGCGGTATTAGATTTAAGAAAAAAATCCTTGCAAGGTCTCTTGTGTGTGTGATTAGAAAACTGGCACACAGCTTCTTGTTAATTGCTGGTGTTTCTAGTGTTCTGAAGGGATCCAGTGCTTTGGTTCTCGTATGAAATAACCCCAATGAGATTCTCATGTTGTAACATTTGGATTTTCTTTTTAAACATGCAGAGTTTGAAGTTGCTACTTTAGAAGTGCAAACTTCTCACCCAATTCCATAATTCAGATTGATGCTATTGAGATTTTAATAGAACAAAATTCACTTCAGAAAATTAACATTGCAGCAGTAATACATCGGTATTGTCCACATATAAATGCTTTCCTAGAAAAGATCTGGGAAAATCAAAATAAATGTAGCTGAAATTTTCACTTATTAGAATATGTGAATGTCTTCCTAGAATAAACGAGTGCCTGTGCTTACATCCGAGGTCAACTGGATTGAGACAGAACATTATAATTAAGGTCTATGACAAGCTCGAGCCTAAGTGGTACGATTATGATCTCTAACTCTTCTGTCCTAGGTTGACTATATAGCTAATTGCCATAGGATACATTTAAAATTACCGGAAAAAAAAAATATCGCTATTGTCTATCATGCATGGAGAATAAACTACTAAAGAGAATCACCATATAGAAATTGCATACATGCAGAATGATAAGTTTCTTCCGGTCAGCACAACAATCCAGTCAAGCCCACCCGAAAAAGGAAGATACTCCTTTCAAAAGGTCAAAAATGAGAGGGGAGAGAGAAGAACAAAATCCAACTAATATCCAGCTAATTCACTAATCAATGTGTGAATATTTCCGGTCATCCTAAATATTACAACTGATTCACAATGCGATTTCATTCATATCGATCTTGTGGTAATCGTTTGGCATGAGTTAATTCTGATATCATAAAGCCAAGATGGTGAAACTTTTACTATATTAACTTTGCCAGTCTTTCTAAAATGAGAAAAAACTGTGTAGTTACACACGCTGTATTTAATACAGATCAAGCAAACCTTGATTACAATTGTAGTACATTACGCTGTATTTAATACAACTGTAAACACAGAATGATGCTGAAACCTAAGGGTAAACTAAAACATTTTCTACTGAGCTTATATAATGAAAAATCAAGGCATCATATGGCACTTTTGAACAGTATTCGGGTCACTATACAGACCAAGAAAGCCTTGATTACAATTGTAGTACATTATGATGTAATACAACCATAAACACAAAGAATGATGCTGAAACCAAAGGGTAAATCAAGCAGTTTAGCTAGGCTAAACTATCTTTCCTCACTAATCACCTCTCAACAAGGACTATTCACCTAAATTTACTAATTTATATCTCAAAACATATGAAAAAAATGGGCAGCTTGTGTAGCGTATAAGCAACCACAGTTCACGATCTCCAAGTATCTCTAGAGCTATATATTTCAACGAGAACATCATTAACGGGAAAAAAAAACTCAGGCTTTGGTTATGGTCTTGTCAGTCTACGTTTAATCCCTTCAAATTTCCCTGTTTGGCTCGTTCTTGCAAATTTCATTTCTGAAACCCTTCACTACTCTCATTTCCACCGTCAAAACCACTCTGGACAGTCAACAATTATGAGATAAAATGCATGAGGTATTGAGGTCTATGGTGTATATCAAGGCCTCCGTCAACCCACACTATCACTTGAGATATCATCCTAAGCCCCAATTACCATCAAAATCACACTGTGAAAACTCAGTAAGATTTGCACAACTCAATGTTTTCAACATAAAAAGGTCACCTGATAATCTAAATTGAGATCATTCCTTATCGGAGATGGTCACTCGTAATCTTGTTTCAATTCATTCAGTCACTCAAAACACTAGAAAATCTCACCCTCAGATTTTACTATAGGGATTCATTATAGTCAATCACCGAGCTCGTAGCTAATAAAAATTACAAGATTGAATCTTGACTTATTTTCTTAAGCAAACAAATCCTCCATGTTAATTTAGCAACAGAAGCAAAAACCTCAATCAAGAATCATGTAACCAACAACCAATGTATCAGAAACCTCTCCTTTAACAAAGCAAAATCAAGAATTCAACAACAAAACCAAGAATCATACACTAGCAAATCAAACACTAACCTCCCATCAAATAATGCATCGAAAACGAAAGAAACCAAGTGATGATCAGGGTTTGAAACATCAATTTCAACCTTTAAAGTATCTTTATTAATATTGACATCATTTCTAACCCTCTTTGCGTTCTGATGATCCACAAAAGGAGCTGGCTCCGGCAGAATTGGTTGTGCAGTAGCAGCAGTAATAGTAGAAGCAAAACCCACGTAAGGTCTGATTACAGGAGACCACCCACTAGTTGGCTGATGATGACAGGTATAATAAAAAGGTTGGTGATTTGCATAGTTGCATGAGTGGTAATGGTGGGAATTGCGGTAGTGGTGAACTGGAGGTGGAATGTGGGTAGGATAAGGGTTGTTGGGTGGAGGATAAGATTGTGAGGGTGGTGGTTGGTGCATGGTGGTGTAGTGACTTTGATGTGGTGGTGGGGGAGGAGGAAGGAGAGAGATGGGTTCCGCGTGATGATGATAACAGCAAGGTGGTGGCGGTGGCGGTGGGTGATAAAAAGTGGTGGTTCTTCTTCTAGTATTGCTCCATGAAAGGCCCATTTTTTGGTGGGTGTTTAATTATTTTTTTGCAAATTGAAGGATGAGAGGAGCGTTGAAAATTGGAATGCAAAGATTCGAGTGTTGTTGAAGAAATGGGTGAAGAGTATAGCTTAGAGAAACGAAACACATTTATACTTAAAAATTTTGTTTGATTTAATGACCAAAATACTCTTATAAACAAACTCAGTCATCAGAACTTGACCTTCAAGAATCCATAGTTGAAAGGATGCGATGATCCAAGGAGATCCAGACCACGCATGGTCTTTATTTTCTTTTCGTAAGTTCGGTTACAACATTTGTTAAGAATAGAACCCTGAGTTCAGGTTAGATAAATTATAAAAGCATACGTTCTAACACAAACACTGTTTCGGGAAATAGAGTGGAACAGAAAGGACATGTCCTAAGTCCTTCGTGTTGCTTTGAAATAACATGATTCACTCCAAAATTGTTCCAAATGCGGCAAATCGCATTGAAGACAATATTATATCATTCATTCTTAGGTATTTATAGGCTCACTTCAACAAATGCCGATCAACCAGTTACATCCAAAGCTACATTTTTATTTGTTTTAACTTTTTTGTAAAAGATTTCTACTGTACAAATAAGCAGAATAACAAATAACAGGCACTAAATGGCAAACTAAAATAAGAGCATTGCCTTTAAATGAGGTAGGAAAAGAATTTACACAAATTAAGAATCTCATTGTTCATGGTTATCTTCAGACGGGTCTATCTTGATAATGAGAGGCTGGTTCAGATTAACAGAAGTATCTGCCACAATGGGTAATTGAGGTGGTGCCAAAATGACATCTAGATCCTCGTTTTCGGCCAAAGCTTTATCCAAAGCAGACTTGGCGACTTTAGTAACACAAAACATAAGAACCACTGCAAAGCAAAGAAACAGAAGTGAAAATTGTAACCATAGGCAGAGTTCAGACAAGATATCAGGTCAAACAAAAGTTGTCATTAGACTTCAATTTGAGGCAATGTATGATACTAAAGCCACCATGCAACTCCCTAACATTCATAAATCTGAGAGCCAATTTTCAAAAGTTAAAAGAAAATTACTGGTCAGTTTCTAAGTTTCACTTGCATGATCACATATAATGGATAGCTTTGAAGAAGAGTTTCATATAAAAATTCTTGAGCACTTCCTTCTGCAATTTTGTTACTTTTTTTCTCCTTTTGTTTCACATGTCATTTTCTTTATCAGTTCATCATAGCACTGAGTTACATCCCACCCAACTATCACTTAATCGGTGAAAAGACTCTGACATGGACACGACCACACAACACATACATTGAGTTCATTTGGCTCCTTGACATATGTTGACAATCGCCAGCTACTTTATAATACCATTATTTCCCTATTGTCCTAAAAGCTCAAAGCCTTGAACCACGTGGCTGTAGGATCCAACTTGATAAACAAATCCCAAGTAGTTATAATTGGCACCAAACAATGTTCACATTTTCAGTAAACAAGACTCAACAAAACCTGGAAACATTCTCCGAGTTCACTTCTATTTAACTCATTTCATATATGATGAAAGCCGCCAACTCCTGTGAGTACCATCATCTCCTCATTGTTCTCAAATCTTGAGCAAAATGGCAAAAAAGATCAAAATTGATAAGTGATCCTGAGTATTTATAATTGGCACTTGACAATTGGTGGTGACTTTTTCACTAAACAGGGCATTAATATTTTGTGACCTAATGATTAAAAAAATTATGACCACTCAAAACTCCAATTGAGCATTCAAAAAAATAAAAACAGAAAGGCAAAGCAAAATAAAGAGGCATGCTGGCGGATCATTGCAACTTACCAGATACAACAAGGCCCAATACAATAAGAACCTACATCCACAGTAAAAGAGTCACAAATATATCAGACTACAGATGAAGTGGTGGTTAAAAACAGGGAGAGAAATAAACAATGGAGACCTATATATCAGAAAATGACTCAAAACCGAACTCGAGCATGTAAGAAAAGGATAGGGTCCTTACCCAACGAGTAGTTGAAAACTCACTCCACCCATGAGTCACATCAGAAAGATCTTTGAGTGTCGTTCCAATGTACACTAAAGCAAGGGTTATTGGCTGTAAGAAATACCATGTTAGATACGGTGAAGTGATTCAAACCAGCACTACCTTCTCAATTATGTTCTTCCATGCATATCTCATGAGCTAACATAATTAGAAGGTCATAACTATTTTGGAAAAGAATTGAAAACAAAAGAAAACCTAGAATTTCACATTTTTTAAACACCAATTTAATTTCTCTCTTTGTTTTCTGGATATACACAGACAAACTAGCCAGCAATTGAAATGTTTGGTCCATAAACTTAACATTGCTTAAGCTTAATGAAAGCACTAAGCATAACAACTGATTACACAAATCATCAAGTACCACCCATAATAATAACAAGTTAGTTGTTCTTCTATGGGTGAGGACTCCCTCCCTTCGGTCAGTAATCCTCACACTAAAAAATTTTAGTGCACAACATGCCAGTAAAAATCATGTCAGAACATGTTTTAATGTTTATATCACATAGGGGCAATCAAAGTGGAGACCACATCACATCAAAAACATGATTAAACAGGCCCATCAAGCACCAATGCTATCCTTCAATTGATCCACATGAAAATAAATCTCTTTCAAATACATATTTGGCATTTCATAAGACTTTTGTATCTCGATACAGCATTAAAATTAATTCACCAAGTACAGTTGGATGAGTGAACATACCATCATTCCTATCCAGGAAGCCAGCATGTATTCCCCTAATGGAACAGGAGTGACGGACAGCAGGTAATTCAGCATGTTGAAAGGCAGTAAAGGAACAAGTCGAAGCAGCAGAACAATCTGCACAACAAAATAAGAAACTTCAGAGATTTCAGAGAAGAGTAAGCCATGTTAGAAATTATGGACAAGAGAGGAATAACAAGGAACTTGCAAATATATGTAGCAACAAAACCACTGAAGTTTTGAGGATCAAATATGAAGTACACAAACCTTGAAGCCAGACTTCTGAATAGCAATTGCAACTGAACTAAACTTTGGGTAATCCTTCAACTTGGAGACAACGAAAGATCTACCAATCTGAAGGCACCAGAATAAGACATAAACTAAACACTCACTTGCAGTATCAAACATGGAAACTACAAATCCTCTAGCTAGTTAGAGAAAACCAAAAGGAAATGAAAATACATAAAAAAAAATTTCCTTTTTTCCCCAAGCCTTTAATAGTAAACAACAAATGCAAGCTCAGGTGAGTGATTAAGCACAAGTAACAAAAGGATGCGCCTTTTCTCCTTCTATGCATATTATGCTGCTGGAACTAGGAAGCATATACCATTGCAAGAGTCTAATAACTTACTGTTCTTCCTAGAAGAAATGCTGCCCCAGCACCAACTGTGGCGCCGATAGAATCGGCAACAAAGCCCACGGGCAACCCGAAAAGATATCCACCACCAAGCTGAAATATGGAGACCAAGTTACAAGAGAAATAGAGCTCATACAGGATAAGTTTTCTTCCACAACTACTTGAAGATATGCAAGTGGAGAGAGATCCAAATCAAAGAATTGGGAGTGCATGATCTTTATAGCAGAAGTGGGAGAGCAAACAAAGGGCGGATAAGCAAAATAGAAGCCAATAGGATGAAAGGATTGATTATTTAAATTATTAAGGAAAGTTAACCAAGCAGGAAAAGGCATCAGAAATGGTATAAATCCTTACAGTAAGCACTGAAGCTGGAACAGCCAAGATTGTTAGAGGAATATATGCAATAGCCCTGCAAGTGGCAAAATAAAAGTGAGCTGCAAGGTCAATTGATTTCAATGTGCTGTGTGACTGGTGTGTCTGACTCATTTAAAGCAACAACAACAAAAAAGGGTTTACAAACATAAATACTCAAGTGATTGATTACAATCTGAGAAATCATAAGGCAACAGGTTTCCCAATGAAAAGGAATTGGAACTATTTAAGGCCATACACAGCGTGGAAAGGAAATCAAAAACAAAACAATTTAATATCAAGAAAATTAAAAAATACAAGGAACATGGGTACACAAAATTGACTTACAGTACGAGGGGACCCCAAGGCCCGAGATCCTGCTCAACCCATAACAAGAAATCCTTCAAAATCTGCAAGGAAAAGCTCTCCGGTAAATACACAAATGCAAGCATAATCAGTATAAAGCATAATCAATCATCATCGGCAAAATTTAACAAAACCGGTGAGATGATCACAGGCCAAAGACACTCAATGTGAGACTTGGGAAAAAAATATCCACTAGTGCAAGACAATGAATCTACTTGTTCAGAACAAAGTCCAGTTCATGCAATCGAACCTCACCACATTTCCCCACATCAAAATAAACAGCCAAACTGAGATGACAGCAGAGAGAATAAAGATCACATTACAGTTAAATACTAAGTAAGAACTAATCTGAATCAATACCGAACCCTATCCATAACAACAGAACACATATTTATAAACCTCAATAAAGCAACAATCTTTTGTCTCTGATCAGCCGGCAAAAAAACCGGTGAGTGTCCCATCAGTTCAAACATTGAACGAAGAATCAGATTCAGTTCAAAATCACATATGCCTACATAAAAATGAATCTGGGACACAATCACATTGCACAGAAACACACCCTAATAACCTCAATTTCCAAGAAATTCCACAAACAGACACGAAAGACCACAACTTTCCCTAAAAGTAAAACCCCCCACAATTGCATCACCACTAAAAGAAACCAACACGCCATGTATCAAAGAAACCCCACAAATCCAACACAAAAACAAAGAAACCCACATCAAAAGACGCGCCATCGGACACAGAAAAGAAAAGAGAAAGCTTAAAGAGAGCAAGGGGACAAGAAAAATCGAAACCTTTTCAACAGGGAGAGTGAAGAAGGCAAAAACAGCAGCGGCAACAAGGAGAAGAAAGATGGTGATCCTGAGAAGAGAAGCCCATGAAAAAGAAGCCATAGAAGAGGAAAGCCTATGACGCCAAGGGCGACAGTCTTCGTCGTCGTCTTGGCAATCCGATATAGCTTGCTTCAAAGACAAGCGGGCTCTCAAGCCTCCAAGATTTGCCAGGTTTCTTGTCGTTTTGGAGAAAATGATAAAAGGATTGGGACGTGGGAAGGTGCTTTCTTTGTTTTATTCTTGGATAAGGATTTTATTTTTATATTATTATTAAGTTAAACGACATATTATCATGATAATAATAATAATAGTATAATGAAAATAATAATAGTATCAACCATCACACATTAACAAAACTCTAGAATTAAGTATAATTATAAAAGGGCGTGGTTTTTTTTTTTCCATCCAATCACTGTTTATCATCTTTGGTATGAAATACAATAATGTATTTTTGAAAGAAATTATTTTGATCATGATTATTTTTTTAATATATTTCAGCCCTTTTAAGCTAAAATTAGAGCTTCATTGTATTTTTTTTTAAGGTGAGGGTTAAATTGAAAGATAAAAAAACTAAGATGAAAAAATCGAGTAAATTAGATGGTAGACCTGCAATTAGTTAAAAAAATTCATTTGCATCCTTCATGTTTTTAAGCTATTTGTTTCATCGATCCCTATAATTTTTTAAAAAATACATTTCAATATCAAATTTTATTTTTCTTTTTCTTCAATTTTTTTTTTATGGATGTGAGAGAGAGGGTTGCCGAAATCCAGCTTAGAGAAAGAAAGTTGGTGTTGGAGAAGATTTAGATCACCAACATGATCGATTGTTGTGTCAAATGATTTCATATGATGAAGAGGGTTATGATTAAGTGTTCTTTTACCTTGAAAACAAGTAAAAAACATATTTAAGCTCAAGAAAATTTTTGGTTTTGGGTTTTGGACCGGTTTTTTGTGTTTTTAGAGGCTATGGATTGGTTTAACAAGGTTTTTTGGGGGTTTCTAGGTTTTTTGGGTCAAAAATGAATTGAGAATAAGTTTTCGAGTAAAAAAAAAACAAATAACCCCATTTTCCAACCGCACCAATAGCCAAATTCTGAGATTTCGAGACGGTGCGTTGTCTAATGATACAAATGACGCGTCATCTATTTTTCTCAAAGAAATTGGGGCGAACGACGTATTGTTTCCCCATTAAACTTAAAAAAATAAAGGCCCGCTTTTGTAGGCCTGGCCTTATAGGCCTGCACGAGCCTTTTCTTGATTAGGGTGTTGGGCCTGGTAAGCCAGGCCTAACATCATCTGACCTCATTTTATTTTTTATTTTTTATTTTTTATATTAATGGTTTTGTATATGTGTTTTTCGAATAATTTTTAAATTTTAATTAATACCCTTTCTCTATGATATTTTTGAATTTTTTTAGATTTTTTTGAATAGCGATTATTTTTTAATTATATTGGGTGTGTTTAGTTATTTTAGATGCTAGCATGATTCATCTGTATTATTTTTTTGTATATTTTATATAGATTAAATATTTTTATAATATTTTTAATATGTGCAACCTTGCATAATATTTTTTTTACTTTTATTTTGTTCAACAAATTTTATGTGTGTGTCAATTTCTATTACAAATTGATTTTCATAAACAAATTCATTAGACACAACTAGGTAGATAACTCGTATTATGATATTAAATATCTTTATCTATATCGGTATCTTAATTTTTCCAATTATGTTTATATTTATCAATGATTACTTTTCTTTTCATTTATTTACACAATGGTTGGTGATTTATTTAATTTAATGCGTACATAAGTTTTTTGATTTATATTTATGATTTTTTTATGTAAAAAACCATGTTGAAAAATTCAACATGTTCAAGTTTTTTTTTTTATCATGTATTGGTGTTTTCAATTTTATTATTATCCTTATGATTTTTTTTTCCTTAACTCTTTTATAAAAGTTTGGTTCTTTTTAATTTTACCTTTCAATCCAAAATGATAATGTATTGTTTTTATTTTGTCCTCATTGATCGATTTTCTTTATATTTATGTTTTCTCGTTTGCTATTGTTGCCCTTTTTTTTTTTCAATATGATTCAAATAAAACCAACTTATTTAGTTGGTTGGGACTAAAACGCGCTAGCGACGCCAAAATATTTTACTGGAAAAATAACACAGACTTGTAGCGTAGCTCGAGTACCAATTAATAGTATGTAGAGAAAACATGTAACATTTATTGTGTATAACTATAAATATAACTATAACTAAATATTCTAAAATGCAAGGGTGTTTAGATCAGTGTCAAACACTATTCAAGCATTCATAAAGCACTATGGACTAAACTATGCCATTTTATTTTATTTTCACTTTGGTCCCTTAACTTTTTTTTATTGTGTCCTTTAGTTGCAAAATTAGCACCCAATTACATCAATTTTATTGGCTATCGACAAAATTAAAAGACAAGGGGCTAATTTAGAAAAGGCATAAAAAATAGGTGGTGTGTTTAAAGTCGACATAAAAAATACATTTAATCCATTTAATTTAAAAAATTAGACCTTTTTCAGTCTTGTATGTTTTTCTAAGTTAATTTTGGTACACAATTTCATTTTTGTTAAGTCCTTGGTTTTTTAAGGAGATAAAAAGTTTTGCTAGATTCTGGCATAAAGAGAGAAAATTATCTTCTTTTTTTATATATATTCTGACCACCAAATTGGTTGATATTTGTGTCTATAAGTTCTATTTGATGAAAGGAGTTGAATGGTGATTGTTTCAAACCTCAATATTACCTAACAAAGTAGATCACGGCCGAAAAAGAAAAATATAACTCGGTTTGATTTCATGTTTTGGGGTTGTTTTTGGAGTTTCTTAGGTTGGTAAATGAGTTTTTTAGGTGTTGCGAGAGTGTTTATAAGGTGTTTCTTGGTTAAAATAGGTTGAAAAAAATGTATTTTTGGACAAAAATATCTCTGCCATAATTTTCCAACTACCACTGTGGTGACCGGATTCTGGATAGACAAACGACACGTCATTTGCTTCAGCAGGCGACTTGTCACCTAATTTATTATTATTTTTTCAATACCCTTTAAAAAATTTTAAAAAAAATTTAGGGCTTGGGCACGCGACATGGGCTCTTTTTTTTCCATATACCTAGACAGGCTAGGTTGTTAGGCCCACACACTTGGGTTTTTTTATGGTTTTTTTTTTGCAATTCTTTTTAGTCTTTATTTAGGTGTAACACAAATTTATCAAAAAAAATTATTAGACCATGTTAAGCTCTTGGTGGGAATTGTTGATTTGATGGGTTTTTTTAATGCATCCCTCCTAAATTAAAAAAAAAAAAGTAATTTAGCCCTTTGTTATAATTGTTTTTTTTTTAAATTCAAATAAATAAATAATACAATTTCATTGTTTTTTATCACTTAGCTTAAAAAAAATTATGCTTGATTATGATCATATTTTGACCTAGATTCTAAATTTTATTTGTTGATTAAAGTTGACTTTGATCATTATAGTATGTCATATTTTTAAAGTTTTAACTTAAATTATTTCATGACTCTTTTATTGCTTCTAGATTTGATCTAATTTGTGGTCAATTAAAACCTAGTGAAGATCCAACCGAGAAGATAACGAGGAAGGAAAAAGAAAGATAAATTATCCAATTGGGTCAACTTATTATGGTTGTATCCATTACCTAAGTTGTAAGTTTTGTATGTTATCTCGGGTTAATATAATTTTTCTTTAGTTTTTCATTTCACTCCCTCAATTGTTTTTTTTTAATTTAATTCTTTGGCAGTTCTTTATTTTCACATTTAAACTAGAATTAGACAAGACTGAAATGACATGTATTTTTTTAACCAAATCATCAAGTTAGACAGCTAGTTTGTTGTTTGCCAACTTGGTTGAACAAGTCACATCAACTTTTTTTTTCATTTATTAATGATTCTGGTGGTTAATTAATTTATTCTTACACGCTAGTTGAATTTTTAATCATCGTTTCAAATATTTCATTGCATACATGAAAAAAAACCCTATTTATATTTTTTTAATGTAATTATATGTTTTTTATCTGATTCTAAATTTATTATTTATTAATACAATGTAATGATTTTTGTGCTATTCCAAAATAATGAAGAGGATTATAAGTTGAGTGGAGGTAGTTTAGTCTTTCTACTCAATCCATTAATCATTAATTATTTATCTAGGTATATGTGACTTTCTAATTTTTTATAAATTGTAATAATTTTTTTCTTAACTCTGATGAAGGGTATTTTATGGCTTTTTCATGGTTATAAAAACATGTTCAAACCGGCCGGTGATCTAGGCTCATTTTGTTTTTTAAATAGTTAATTCAAAATTGATTTTATTGATTTTTTACAACACATTATTTGACTCTTTTTAATTTTTTTTAACTAAAAAAAATAAAACCAATCAACTTGAACAGCCATGACTCGGATTTTAATAATAACTTTGCTATCAAACCTCACTTAATAGTCAAATATCTAAGAGAGTAAATTTTGTAATTTTCTGTAAATTGTTTTTGTTTTGTGCCGATGATAATACTTACAAGGGAAGGAAAGGGGGAGGGTTTTGATAAAGCAAAGGACTCTTTTTTTTTTTTGTTTGTTTTCTAATCTTTATCTAATCAAATCCTTATTCTTATTCTTTATCTAATTAATGGAATGGCTAGCTTATGGCAAGTGCCAATATGTACAACGCATGTGGATATTGTTTTGATTATTATTATTTTTATTATTTATATTATGAGATGTATTTTATATTCATGTAAGCATTTATATCATCACAATAAAACAAAGTAAACCTGAAAAAAAAATTTATGAAAGTGTTTTAGAGACAGAGAACAGTTCAATACTTTCAATGAAAATGGAAGGAAATCAATCTTGGTTTGTTTGAGAGTGTGATTGGGTTGCTTTTCATGCCGAAATGTATTAGAATAATATTTTTTTATATTTTTTAAAAATTATTTTTAAGATTAGCGTATCAAAACAATCCAAAACATAAAAAAATATTAATTTTTAACAAAAAAAATTTTGAATTTTTTAAAAACTCGAGCTGGCCCGCGTTTCTAAACGCTGCTTTCAAATAAAACTAAACATCATGATAGTGATGATGATGATAGTTTAACCATGACATTTGTATTTCCTCAAGTTTTTTTATTAAAAATTATCTTTAATATATTTTCTAAGATAATTTTTATTTTTAATGATATAATCCTACATAAATAAAAAAATGAAAAATATTTAATAATGTTACATAGTTAGCATACATAGTTAACATTAAAATTTGATATAAATCAATAATTAGATTAATTAAACAAATTCAGAAAGCATAAAAATTAAGTGAATAGATTTAGAAAACACAAGGC
>Ga0325403_1001283_pt1 | contig 20548 bp, 10 predicted proteins | sample PopdelMetagenome_19_FD_205665 | JGI IMG/M metagenome (GOLD analysis project Ga0325403, IMG submission 205665) | Populus deltoides microbial communities from Bellville, Georgia, United States - Xylem-PdKOR-R4 | ecosystem: Host-associated > Plants > Phyllosphere > Stem > Wood/Secondary xylem... | reverse complement strand
GTTGATGATAAAACACATCCAGGTTCATAGCACGGCTACAAATATTATTCTATGCAAATTGCTTCTTGTATATGTTATAAGTGTTGGTGAATTCATCTTGATCGAACAAGGAGAAGTAATATTAGGATATACAACTTCATTGTTTGACTCACGACATGTGAAATTTAATTGCATTTCCGTTGGCTTCTTGACCATATTTTTCAATCTGAAAGAAAAACTCGAGGATCCCATTACTTGGCCATGGTGTGAGTTAGATACACATCGAAAGTGTACAAAGACACATGATATGTCCGAGTCATGGAGATTGGAGAAGAACTTATACAGGCCTATATAACCGCAGTTTGATCTTATAAAGGTATGCAAGATAGCAAGAGCTAAATATAAACATAGCAGAAAAGAGAAAGGGTAGGATACGAAAGGGTAAAGCATGATAAATATCAGTTTGAGTGTTGTACGTACTGGTAGGGGTTGTACCGAAGTGGTGTCACCGTTAAGATCAAATGGGTTTGTTGATTTTGCTATGTTGGGAAATGCTGGCACAGGCTTTAAGAGAACCCAATAAAGGTCATCAGCATCTATATGTTCCACTTAGGCAAAATCAAATTCAATACAATTATGATTTGGCGAATAACATACCATTGCATGAGGATAATACTGCATGTTGAATCCCCTGCCATAAGGTGGACAAATTTGACAACCTGGTATTGGGTCTGGAGCTGGTGAATAAGTTCCAGTAAAAAGGTCCTGCAGAAAATTTAATACATACCATTAGAAGAATTTGAGAAACAGGAGATGCTGGCACCATGCAAGGCAAGGCAATCACCGCTGGAAGTTCCTTTCTTCGACTAGATTTTGTTTCTGATGGAAGAGGCTGGGATTGAGCTTCGGAATTGGATTCTTGGGCTGGTTTTGAGCCATCTTGAGAAAGGTATTCACCAAGGAAATCTGGAGATCCCTGAGAAATATGAACATTTGATGAAGTCCACAGCTGAAAATTTGAAGAATAAGCAAAAAAGTAATAAATAAATATACTTGACATTACCATTCCCACACAGTCATATATGCATGATGTATGTGAGACATAGAAAAATAGGATATTATTTTTAAGAAGAGAGAACATAACAAACTTAAAACAATAAAATGAATAGAGAAAAAATAAAATACAGCAACCATTTTAATTGCACTCGTATTAATTATCAACTATCTGAGCCAAATTTTGGAGTCGTTATTTCATTGAACAATGGATCTGGAAAATGATCATCAGAGGTAGCCTGTGGGGACAAAGGTGAAGTTACAGTTCACATATTTGAGACAGAAGTGTGGATACTCCAGAACAGTCTTATATCTTTTGAATACATTTAAAAAAAAAAAAAAAAAAACAGGAAGAAGATGAAAAAGGAAAAAAACGTTGGAACTCAGGAATAACATGGCTCTAGATGTTCCTCAAACTCCTGAAACTCAAGATCAAGTCCAAAACTAACCTGATCATTTACCACTCCAGTTGGTGTATTAGTAGTCTGTTGTCCAGTAGAGCTACTATCAGCAGGCTGTTGTTGCTGCATGGTGGATATCTGTTGCCTGTCAGGAACCTCGAAAGTTGAGTCACCACTGTTATCAAGTGCAGATTGTGGAGGAACTCCATTAGAAGGTTGTGCTGGCAAAGAATTATTTGAAGGTATGGTGGATGCATCAAAAACATCAACTAGTGTTAATATCTCCTCAACACGCACAGCTGGGCTGATCCCAGATGCAGTTGATGTCTGCACCACAGGTGCAGCTGGTGAAATACTTCTCACAGGCATGGTGCCTCCAGACACAGCTGAAGATGCACCAGCGCTCCAGGGCAATGTTGACATCTGCTCCACAGGTACAGTTTGTGAAACACTTGCAGCAGGCATGTTCCCTCCAGATGCAATTGCAGAAGCAACAGCACTACTTTGTAATGTTAACATCTGCCCCGAAGGCCCAGCTGCTGAAGCACCACTACTCATGATTATATTTTCTCCAGATGCAGCTGATGATGGATTATCATTGGTTGGTATTTCAGAAGTATTGTCAGAAGGAATAACTGGGGGAACTAAATCCATCAGTAAAAATTCCAAAGTATTTTGTTTTGGGGCTGGAAGGGCGTTCTTCTTTCCAGATGAGTCATGTGAGCAGCAGTTGCCACTTTCACTGGACAGAAGATTCTCCTGTGCAGGAGGTGCTGCGGTAGCATCGGAGGACTTGGAATTGGAATTTAAATCAACCGAGCTTTCTGAATTGTGACTTTTCTGCTGCACAGGATTCCCATCAGCAGATTTCATGGGGCCAGAAGAAGGGGGCATCTGCAATGAGGAACGCTATGAATTTCGTAGGACTGGAAAGTACATAGTCTGCAAGAACTGACTGTAAATATCAAATTGTGATTTGCTGAAATTACAAAATACAAGTTTGTAAAACTTAAACTTGTGCACGAATTTTGATTTATAATTCTTTCTAGAGCATGTGGAATTTCATGATCATTTCACCAGCATTACTTGTCTTTGGAAATAAACCTTCAATAGAGAAGGTGAGAATCCATATAAGTTAAATGATGACAGTCTAACAACAATTGCAACGCTGCATATTTCATCTCAACAAGTTCTGTCAGTGCAGCTTGCATGTTGTATATGCCACCTTACCTCATTCCTCCCAAGAATTGATTGGAATGGTTTAATAAAGATTTTGGTACATAAAGTAAGCATACTCAGCCATTCTATAGCTACCGGATCACTTTAGAAATTAACACACCTGATTGTGCGCAGAACCATCCGCATCCTTCCTGTTCGGTGCTTTAGAATGCTCACCAACGTGTAGAGGTGGAACATTTTCCCCTAGAATATGTTTGAGAGGGCGTACCACAGGGGCATGGGACCCTGACTGATGCATGTCCTTTTGAATGTCAGATAACTTGTTCCCAAACCTGGATTCTCTGTGAGCAAACGGGTGGACACCAGACTGCCTGCTACTTCGTATTCCATCATCTCGAAACCTGTCATCAACAACCTCAAAGCGAACAGGACTTCTCATAAAACCTCCATATCTTGAATTTTCTTGGGAATAACGAGGACTTCTTCTTTCATCATAATAATATTTGATTGTCTTGTCATCAGCTCTTCCACTAAAACCAGATCTTTCACTCCGCCCATGTCTATCTTCATAGTTCGGACTTCTAGATCCACCAGAATATAAAACAGCCCACCTGTTCTCACCAGAGTCCTCCTTGTCATTCTGCATCATAACAACAAGAACCTTTAACAAATTACAGTAAATTTAATTGGATCACACTCCAGAGTTGCTGCTATTCCCAAGATTCCAGTTCATGTGGTCCAAATTATTCAATTCACTGTTTTTAACATACATTCCGAAAAACATTGACCAAAATTTTGCAAAACAAGAAATTGTTTTTCTGTAATCAGTATCTATATTTAGAGAAATTTACCAATCTCAGCCGTGGGAGTTTCTCATGACTTTTCTCACCAGTGTATCTTCTATCCACATAAACATGCTTGATAAAATCTCGAACCTTTTGTTGATTACTAGAAGCAAAAATTTAAATTATCAGAACACATTACTAAAAAATTCCCCTCTACCAAAAAAAAAAAAAGGAATTCCCATTTCCAAGCACATTCACACCCAGGAATGTGCAATCTTGTGCTTTCCTTCCACAGTAAGGATCACACAATCATGTCACTCGTAAACAAGCCTAGCATTTCTCTTAAACATAAGCATATCGCCATAACCACCTGCTATCAGGAAGCTGATTGCGCTGCGGATTCCATTCCTTCAAAAAAATTTGTCTCGCTCTCTATCAAAAACATAGAGGAAAAAATTAGCAAAATTTACTGAGATCGTTAGCTATCAAGTAGTGTTCAATTTCATGCACAACCTCATTCCCTCCTGCTTGAAGAGCACTAACTTCTTCCGCGTTAAATTTCGCCATCGAAATTGATTTAACTCTATGCGTAAATTCCCGACTAGAAAAATTAATCAAAATTAATTCATATCTCATACTTAAATAACACAAAATTCAATACATTAAAAAATTAAAAAAAATATTAAAAAAAATAAAAATCAAAATATACTTACTGAATTCCACTACAATTTTTGCAAACAAAGGTGAAGAAAGTTGTGCAGACATATTGTGGTCCCTAAAAAAACAAAAAACAAGTAAATAAATAAATAAAAAGAAGATTTCAATTAGAGAGGAGGAAAATTACCAAGCTATTGCAATTAACGCAACGAATATTCTCATGAATTTTAAGAAGACTGCGAATTATCTTCCCAATTCTCTCCTCTTCTTTGTTTTTCTTCGTCATTTTCTTTTTCTGATCGTGAAACGGCACTGGATGATTGAGCAAGAAGGGATGATTGATTGAAACCGCAGCTTCGCAAGAATGTGAGAGAATTTGAAGAAGAGAAACCCTATAGATGGAAATTGGTGATGGGAAAACATAAGAGAAAATTAGCGGAGAGAAATTTGTGGAGGGAAAATAGCCGAGTGAGACGCTTTGGTCGCTGGTTTCTATGGCCGTTGAGAGTTTTTGCGGATTTAAATTTAAAATTCGTGGGTTTGGTCTTAATGGGCCATGTAGGGATGGGAATTAGGTCCGATATAGCGAAAAACAGTCTTGGCCCACAACAGGTGTATATGTAATTAAATGCAATTTTATGGTTATTTTCTTTCTTTCTCTCTGTTCACGAGTCGCCATTTCGTTTAATCTGTAATTTTTTGTCATAAAAATTTTAAATGTTATCCAAGATAAAGAAATATTTCAGAAATTATTTTATTTTTATCCAAATAAATAATCTAAAAAAAACGAGGTCGTTTTAGTTGTAAAAATGATTTTTTGTAATATTTAATTAAACGTCGAGGAGGTTTCTCCAAATATTCCAATATAGTAGAAAATATATTTTTGTCCATTTCAAGATATCTGAAAATCTCATAATTCACCCTTTTATTGTATATAAAAATGTTGCAGATATGAAATCATACAAAGCTGGGCCCACCATGCTAACAGCCGTCTTTGGCAACCACCAGGTCTCCTAATACTATGACATACTTTTGTTTATACCTTGCCCTTCGTCTTTCTTTTATTCATTTTTTTTTTCTTTCAATCCTATTTTGCTATTGTTTTGTTGTTTTAGGTGGTTTGTTATTAAATTCTATCTGATTCATTAAATCAACTTCGTTATTTAATTAATCCAATCACTTCCAGATGATCACTAAATTGACTAATAATCCAATTATTCTGGAAATCAAGTTAACTTCAATAAATTTTATAAAAAAATAAAATAATATCATTTTACATAAAATGATTGATCCAATAATACAATAACTTTGATGATAAACTAAATCAGGTCTCGAATAAGATCGGACAACTATGTTGTGTTATTTATTTTTATTTTGATTTCTAATTAATTATATTAAATATTAAGGTTAGCACGGTTCAAACATACATAAATCATCATGGATGGCCCTGTTTATTTTTTGACAATTCATTTTGGTTCTCAAAGTTTTATTTTAGATGATTTGTTTCAAGCTTATGATTTCTTAGCCGATGGTGAAATAGTAAAATAAAGACCAAAATGAAAAAGCATCAAACATGAGTAACCTACTAGAAGTTTCGGAAAAGATATACTTTAGTCCTCTAACTTTAAAAATAACACAAATTATATGTTTTTGGTGCCTCAATATTTTTTAAATTCAATTATGATATAAAAATTTATTTTTGTTATTTTTCAGTTCCTGATCGAGACAAGAGAGGAGGGGTTGGCAGATTCAGGTGGTAGAAGGAGAAAAATATTATTGACACCGATTTAGATTACAAAAACGGTTGATGTTGGGTCAGATTGTTTCATTTAATGAGAAGAATTCATATTAGGTGTATTTTATATTTAAAGTTCGTGACAAAACAGATCTGAGCTCGATTCATATTAGGTGTATTTTACATTTAAAGTTTGTGACAAAAAAACTTGTGTGTATAACATTTCCCCAAAGTGTTTTGTAGGTGTTTTGGGTCAAAATAGATTGAAAAACAAGTTTTTTGGTATAAAAAAACTTAAGTTGTGTTTTTCCGACTACTATAGTATCCGAAATCTGGACAAATTAGACGATGTGTAATCTGCCTCAACATGTGACATGTTGCATGAATTGTTTTCTATTTTTTAAAAAATCAATGATTTTTTATATGGTTTTATTCTCTAAATGTTTTTTATATTTATATTTATATTAATACTCATTCTCTCTTTCATTTTGTTTAGAGATTATCTTTTAAAAGATAATTTTTTTGGTTATGCATTTAAATTTTGATGAGTTTTTCTAATTCATCTATATTTTTTTTTGTATTGATGAACTTTATAATAAAAAAATATTTTCAAATAATATTTCAAATATATACAGCCTTGCATAGTTTTTTTTTCTTTTTATTTTATTCAATCAATTTAATTTTTGTCTCTATTTCTATTATTATTTGCTTGAATAAAAAAAAATATTTTAAAAAACAAACTTAGCAAACACAATTGGGTAAATGTCCCAGCTTATGAGATTAAATATCTTGATCTACATGTGTCTCAATTTTTATTTTTTTTTAGTTATCGTTTATGGTTTTTTTTTATTTATTAACATACATAGTTCTTAATTTATTTGATTACTTGTATGCATAAATTTTTTTATTCTCACTTGAATTTATTTTAACTACAAAAAAGTGTTGAAAAAGTCTTTGTATATAATTTTTTTATTTGAAAAAAAATATTTGACCCACGACAAAGCATGTGTCAAATATCTAGTAAAAACTAAAGGGTATGGGGAAACCATTATCCACCTACACCCATTGCAGTGTGGATTACAATAGTAATTCACAGTGTTTTGCTTTTTTTATTTTTTTTTTTTATTGAATTTTTGTTATGATTTTTGTTTCAAATTTGTTTTTGTCAATTTCATCTTTAAATATCTGAGTGGTTAAGAATTTGACTTCGTAATTTGTTTCTTCTTACTTTGTACTTCTTTAAGGTTTATGTGGTTTGCAGGTTTGTCAAAGCAACTCGGGTTGCCCCAGTTTATGGGTTTGGCGGGGTGTCTTTCTTTCTTTAATTGAATTTAATTTTTTTATAGTTTATTTTTTTCTCATATAGTTAAAAAAAATAGTATTCTAGAAAAGTCATGTTATTAAACTTTATAAAGTAACCAAAATTAAAAGGTGTAGGGAAACCATTGTTCACTCACATCTATTGCATTATGGATTACAATGTTTTGCTTCTTCTTCTTTTTTTTGTTATGATTTTTTTTTTAAATAGTTTTAGAGAAAAGTCATGTTATTAAACTTTATAAAATCCATGGACCTATTCACAAGTTTGATTGGTTAACCTAGTTCGTGGGTTTGACGAGTTTATTTTTTTTTGTTTTTTGTTTTTTTATTTTTATTTTTAGATATTGGGTTAATTATGAATTTAATTTCACAATTGATTTCATTTTGTTTTCTATGAGGTTATCGTGGTCTAAAAAATCTAGGTATTAGGTTGGTGTTTGATTTTGCTATTGTCTATTTTTGTTATCATATAGTTAAACAAAAAATAGTTTCAAAAGGAAAAATTAAAATCTCAGTGGAGTTCATAACTCGATTTACAGGTTTGACGTGCTAGTTCAAGTTACCCGATTCATAGGTTTGATGAGTTTACCCACTGACAAAATATGTTTTTGTTTGTCCTTTAATTGTTTTTAATTATTTTTTTATTTCATCCGTCAATATTAAATTGGTTGAAAAATAAACCGCATAATTTATTTTTGTTTGCTTTCTATAAGGTTATCATTGATTCAAATAAGTGTTTATTTTCAGGTCGTTGTTCGATTTTGTGAGCTTTTATTTTTATCATAAAATAAAATAAAAATAGTTTATAAAATTTTTTTATTAAACCCAATAGATCTATGACCTGAGTTACGAGGGGACTGGGGTCGAACCAATATGTTATTGTCTCAATATTTTTGAAAAAATTATCGTCTTAAATGAATTTTTTTAAAAAAATTAAGTCATATTTTTACTTATCATCAAGGTTACATCTGAACCTATAAAATCAATTTCAATTAAGTTAGGCTAACTCTCACAAAGTTTAATTGAAAACTCGAGTTAGACTGAGAGCTAAATTGTAAGGTTTCAAAATTAACCCGCTTCATCAGCTTTGCTAACAATCAAAAAAATCTTTGTATTTTTAACATTTATTTTTATATTTTTTACAAAAACCCGATCCACGACAAAACACGAGTCCATTAACTAGTTTTTTTTAATTATTAACACAGGTGTCCAAACCAGCTTGCGCGCACCTCGACTAATCTCAGAGGCCCTGAAATCAACAACCATGTAAGCTTATAATGGCCCTGAGATTTGTGAGACTCGAACTGGTGACCTCTAGAGAGCAAATCTAGAATCTGTTTAATTGAGCTACACTTCTTAGGGTTAACTAGTTTTTATTCTATAGAATATTAGGAGTGCATTGAAACATCCTGATATGCTACAAATAATCTCCAAAGCTACTACAACACTTTTAATTATACTTCAAATTCAATTTTCCTTGAGTAAAAACTAGAAAAAACAGCAAATTGGATCAAAATAACCATCCCAATTTCCGGTTTTTGTGTCTGCTTTATTTAAATGAAAGCCTGGCTGAGGTTAGTGGTTGAAGGCAATAAGATTCGACTTACTAACCAGCCTAATATCCATCAGAGAAGCAAGATGGAAACAGAAATAAAAGCAGGAAAGTAGTCTCATTAGCTATTCACGTCAAGCATATGCGGCATGTACTGTCCTTAATGGCAATGAGCTTGTCAAACATGGGATCAAACACAGTCAACAACATAGAACAGAGATTATTGATCCAATCCGACTTTACAGCAGGCATACAAAATCCTCATTGATGTTCGTGGAAGAAGTACAAAAGTTTCAAATCAAAATTATCCTGATCCGAGCATCAAGCGACCATAGAATGGGACGGATCACAAAGACTTTCCACGAAACTAATGGGAAAAATAACCAGGCCAAGTTTCATATAGATGATGTCCATGCATGCTTGGAATTCACTTAAACCCTTGGAGGCGTGAGGAGGCGGTCCTTGCCAGACAGCCTCGTGCCAACCTTGAATCACACAAAACGCACTCTTCTCCTTTATCAGAGAAACAATAGCAAAGTCTGGAGTCCGGAATTGCTTAACTTCAGAATTTACAAATTGCAACTAAAACAACAACAATCAAAGAATATTGCATGGTGAAGACAGACTTTGAATATGTGAAAGCAGCGACAAGTGACTGAGCTGACAAGCATTACTATACCCCCACCCATGACGGATCACCATATCCTCAGAAAAACATTTCAATTGCAGAACATTTCTATATCACCATCAGATGTCGCAACCACACTACCAAAAGGAAACTCGCAATCATGACTCCACCAACAAAACACTCTTGTCCATCACATTATAAAATATCAAAGTGCACTTGAAACAAGTCTATGACACTGTTAAGTTTAGCTGTTCAAACACATATTTACAACACATTTTCTGTCAGCTATATTTTTAGGCTTCTCAGTTGGGTTTCAGGCCATATACAAAATAGTTATTTGATTTGATTTCTTTCCCATGAAAAGACGCACATGACTAGAGGAGAGTGACCGCCGAGGTGAAGAGCCCATGAACTTCTATGTGTTTATTTATTGCTTAAATAACAAAATATTAACAAGAACATGAAAGGCCACAAACTTTCCAACTCTCTCTGTTACTCAAGGAATCTAACTAAATATTGACAAGGATTTGAAACAATGATCCAGAAATAAATTATACACCTCTAATGAATCTCTATCAAAGATTATAAGAAATTACTTACAGAATTTTTCCTCCTCTACTTTCATGGATAACGCATTCTGTTGATACATATCAATCTAGTGAATGCTCCAATATTGAATCAGATGGGAACTTGTAAGTCGAATCCAGGGGTGTCGTATTATTTCGGCCAACTGCTACTTTGTTATCATGGTTAAGGAAAAAAAAACAAAAAGAAAAGGAAACAAAAATCTGTACAAAGATCCACAGCCAAAACTCCACACACCCCTTTACCAGCAGGATCTGTGCAGGTAAACCAGCTACCATGAATAAAAAAAAGAGGGGGTATAAGACCTGGAAAGTCGCTAACCAAAACTGCCAGATTGATGAAAGGTTAATGCGGCAGAGGCAAACAAAAAAAAATAACCTTTCTCCCCTCTAAATGTCACAGCACTCCTGTTAGAAACGCACTGGAGAGGCTAATGACAAAAAGTCACTGCCACTGATAAAAGAAACACCAGACTGTTCCAGCAAAAACAATGTGAAGTCTATAACTGAATTCTTTGGATTCAGAGGATGCAGACTGCAAGCTGAAGGGGCTGGCAAATTCGTATCATCTCATATGTGGTTTTTTTTTAAGTCCTCAGAAGAAGCTTTTATCGCCTCAGCATTCATTAGAGCAACCACAGCCTTGTGAATTGCAAGATCTGCCCTGTAAAGCAATCTTTGTGCCCTTTCTCTCTTGATATTAGCCATATTGAGTGCATGCTTAGCTGCACCAGAAGCAGCACGCAACCTGAATTCATCAAGATCTGAACCATTTAACTGTTCAAGGCCATGTCTCACATTAAAATCTATCTGGTGATGCTGCTGACTAGGCCAGTCAGAGAAACTTGCATTCCACCGATGAAATCCATTTCCCTGATCCATCATTCTCTGGTTATATAAAGCAGCCATCTGAGTACCATAGGGAGACACACAGGTCCCAAGTTTCTTTGACTTGGTCCTGCGAAGTTTCTGGAGATGATTTCTATCATACCTATCACCTGTCATTGAGAAATATCTAGGGGCAGAAGCATCTTGTGGTGAGAAGAACCTGGGTGATATCCGAGGCAATGGGGAATCATCAAAAGATTCATTGTTATGTATTGGATATATAGTCTTTTCATCTCCAGAAGCAAAGCCATTTATTCTTCTTCCTAGGAAAACAAATATAATATGATTAAGGTGAAAGTTGAGAAGCACATTAAGGAACGGAAATGGAGAAAATATTAATGGGTAAAAAAAGTTACCATAAGGATGAAAGCCATCATGATCTCCTGCAAAAGCATTGCTTTTTCCAGCAACTGAAAATTTCCTGTGTGACCTTTGTTTTGATCCCTTGTTAGGCACTTCCAAACCCCGAGGTTTCAAACAGAAAGCATACATGGGTGGCTTGTCTTCGAGTGCAACCTTCCCATGGCATCGACTGGGGAGGCTTGTGCTGCATCTTTCCATTGCTTGCTCCCACTCCCTCAATTGCTGCTGATACCTTTCCCAGAGTGGTGGCTACATAAAAAGCATAGTTGCACATCTTGTCATGCCAAAAAATATGTTTAACAGAAAACATATCAGCACATAAATGGTGCATACAAGAACACAGCATATTAAAAGATAAACCAAGTTTGACAAAGTTACATGCTGGACCATAAGATTAGAGAACTGCCTGGTCAAATTGAAGTAAAATGATACATTTTTTATTCCATTAATACAGATGTGAATAAAGGTCATGCAACAGTTGGTCATTGAATAATTCAACAGAAGACTAAACTCTCGGTCCATTAATACAGATGTGAATAGTGGAAACAATAGTTTCCTCTCTGTGCACGATACAGTTTATCTTTCCCTTTGAAACTCTCTCCGGGCTCATTTATCCCAGCTGTTTTTTTTTCTAGACCCTATATCATAGGTATATATGCTGCTTCATCAATATTTAGCTCCTTTCCTAAGCTAATATGTAACTTGACTGGGATTATTGAATCAAGACAAATGAGCTGAGATTTTTTACTAGACCATAAATCATAGGTCCATATGCTGCTTCATCAATATTTAGCTCCTGATCTAAGCTAACATGTAACTTGGCTAGGATTATTTATCAAGAAACTTGTCCTTCATCTAATTCTTACTCATCTGTTTCAATGAGTACTTGAACAACCAAACTATAGCTCCAAAGGCTCCTTTACACCAAACTTGTCTTGTTTCCTCCCTTTTAAATTCATACAAGCATGACTTTTCTTCATATCTTGGATTTATAAAATATAATGCTTTATTGTTAACAACCTCAAGATCATGATTATTTCATCAGAACCAAATACTTAAACTTCTACCAAGAAAACAGGCAAATCTTCATATCCTTATGCTGAACCAAAAATTATGTCAACCATAGCTCAAACACAAAAAAAAATAACGGAAAATAAACAGCAATTTCAGAAGGTACCTGGAGATGACGGATCAGAGGCATTCTCTTCCTCTGCCTCTTGTGCTGCCAATATTCATGGATGATTTTGATGGTTCCTGTGGGCCCAATTCCAGCCATAAGTTTCATTATTTCATCAGATGTAAACTGGTCCCGCTGTTGAGAATATGCAGCCTTCTCAAACATGTCCATCGCCTTCTCAAACATTTCTTCTGAAATCTGCCGTGAACTACTGTTGACTTCTGGAGAACTTCGATTTTTCAGCATCCACTTTTCATCATCACTATCCATATCATATAGCACCCTTGATGGATTCAAAGCCAACTCAACATCTGTTTCCAGCTGCCGAAAGTACTTAAAACCCCGGAAAAATGGTGCTCCTATTCCATTATCATCATTTTCCTCTATCAGGCAGACCCCAGGAATAGGAATGTTTTTAACTGATGCAGCTCGCATGTTCCGATTGTAGCATTCTTCATGCATCTCTTTAAAAAGAACCCACTGACTCCTATCAGGAAATTCCAATGTCCATTCTTTTCCTCCTTTCCACATCATAGCATGTGTAAACCGATTTGTTGACCCAGTTTGCAGAAACTGATGTGCTTTGTATGAATACTTTGTAGTTCCTGAAAGCTTAATACCAAGCCTCCACTCATTATGATCGAAAAGCTCTAGAACAACCTGCACCCCACATTCTCTCCATCCTTTGTCACCATTTGTAATCAACACATTTGCATCACAAGACAACAACTCTAAGTTTCTTTCAGAACCCCTGGAAATGTCTGAAGTCCTCTTCTCAGTGGCTGTCCTGATTCGTTTATGTGAAAACCCTTTCTGCTGTTGTCCTCTATCCCTCGAGCTGTAATCAAAACCTCCTAAAGGCAATGTATAAGAAACATGTGTCCGTGGCTTCTTAGGTCCATTACCAAAATTGTTTTGAAGAAAGTCAGTCCTTCCATCAGACCACCCAAAAGATGCAGAACTACTTCTATTTCGATGCCAGGTACTTCTGCGAGCAGTAGGGTTTGGGCTGGGAATAATGCCACCATTCATATTCCATGACAGATCAGAGGACCGTTGAACACTGTGTAATTCCTTATTAACATGCTGGTTCAAATTAACTGATGGAATTTCAACTGTAATACCCTTCAGAAGAGCACGAGAACCAGGATCAGTCCCATCAACTGTTTGTGACTCTGGTTTAGCACGAGATATGCATCCATCAAAGTCAGCACCCATCGACAAAGCTTTAAAATCATTACCAGGAGTACCATCTAAATATTCTTTGGAGCAGTCCTCTACACTAGAACAGCTGTCAGCCAGCAAACCACTGGATTTTTCTGGATGCTCTATTGAATCGTGATCCAGAAAGTTAATGTGCATCATACTATGTTCCATAAGCATCTTCAGATGCAAACCCAAAAAGAAAGTAGGAGCAGCAGTAAAAGAAAGCGCAAATGAAGGTAAATATCTGTGATTTTTATCAGAATTAGAAGAAGACAGATTAGCATTAACACAAGTAGATTCTCTGGAGAACCCCACGAGACCGATGCTCTGTCTAGACCTCCTATGCGAGACCTGTTTAACAGTAAATATCATAGCAGTTAAAAACAATCCTGAAAGGAAAAAAAACACCGTGCAGCCATTCAGAATTGCAGTGCAAAGGATTGCACAGCTGTCCCAAACAAGGGTAACTATGCTGCAGCAATTGGTCTCATCAGATTAATGATTACAATAATCAAAACAAAAATGAACATAAAATAATGTAACAGGACAAAAAAAAGCCACACGATGTGTACATTAAGAAATGGAAAAAAAGCAGGCACGTATGTAGAGAATAAGAGAAAACACGGAGGGAAAAACATCACGAAAAGGAATTTATTTTCCAGGGAAAAATCTGGAAGCAAAAGTAAAAGCTGCAAGTCATCTTCAAAAGCATATTTAACTATATAAGGTTAAAGTACCTTATTTAAGGTGGCATCACTGCAGGCCCAAGGACTAAGGAGCTGATTCATTCCACATTGCAAGGCCTTCACATTATCATAAGTGCATTCAGACAGAGGTAATTGCCTAGAAAGCAAGCAATGCTTTTTGAGCTTATGGTCCAGGTATATCCACTTTGAATTCTCTACTTCAGAGAAGTTGTAGAATGCAAAGGCAAACTGCTTTCTGAAATCTTGAATGCAAGAGAATTTGAACCTGATTGAAGTTATTGGCAACTGGAAGTCAGCACATTTCCCCTGCTGCTCATTAGGTTGATAAAATATTGTCAAGACCAGGAAAACAAAAGCTACAGCCTCTTTCAAGCAACCTTCAAACAGGAGAAACCTCAATCCAACCCCATTATCGACAAAAAGCATCTCTAAATGAATCCTTGGCCATGTAGTCATAAGCATACCATACTGAAGCAGTGCCATAGCATGGATCAACCAAACAATTTCTGAGCCAAATGAGTAGTGACGGGGGACAGAAGGCAATAGGAAGCTTAACTTGAACCTGAACCATCTTGGTTCTATGGCAGAAATATTTAATCTCAACAACCCTGCTTTATTAGTTGACCATAAAGGATCAAAAGCATCCAACCTATCCAAATCCTCATCAGGATTCAATCTTCCATGAGAAGTATCGTGCTCTTCCAAAGCCCCAGAATTAACAGTATGACGCACCAGAGATCTAACAGATTCTGCTACACTAGCAGAAATATGAACACCCTTGGATTCATGACACAACACATTGCTTGTCTCGCGGAACCGCTTCCTGTAATAAACAATAGGGAGCTTACTACCTTTGGGGTAAACAGGCTTCTCCATCACAGGCAAACCACTCCTTCCATCAGTGGCGACACTCTCTGATGAAGCAGAATTACTACATAGCTTGCCTCTATCCCTGTTTAGGGAAGACAGTGGTGTCCTAGTAGAAGATAGATAAGAAGTTCTCTGTTTCTTCAAGGCACAAAGAGGAGAAGATTTGACTCTATGAGCAGATCGAGCCAACCACGAGATGATAGGCTCTGAGTCCATATAAGCCCCTTCATAGCTATCATCCTCTGTCATCAGGTCCCTCTTTTCTTTTCTAGACATCAGTTTTTCCTTTCCCCCATTGGAGTACTTGTTTCTTGTCACTGACCTTTTCCTTCTGGTCTTAGCTGGAACTTCACAAGGGAGCATCAAGAGTTTAAATCTTTCATTTTGGAGATTAATCCATTCCTCATCCCGGTCATCATATTTTACATGATGAAGCTTCCTATCTTTGTCATAGTCACCAACAAGACCATGATACCAACTCTGGTCCAAAGGCCAAAAGACCTTTATTCTCCGGTTGAGAACCCAATGTGCATCCAAGTCCCCGGAGAAAATTTCATAATAATGGCGTCGTTTCCTCGTGTCACCCTTCTCTTTGTTCTGTTTCCTGGGTCGTAATACTCTACCATCAGTATCAACAGATGAAGATTCAGATCCAGAGACATAGCTAGGCTCACGAGCAGCAAATTCTTGGAAACCATCTTTAGATGGTGAGGCTGAGGCTTTGCTGTTTGAAGAAAAACCCGTGCAGCTTGGATCAAATCGTGATGATAGCATCATTGCTGCATTCTCTTCAAGATTCTCCTCATCCTCATCGTGCAAAACATCACTGATCTTTATCGAAGCATCAACTGATGGGTCAGCCTCCTTGGTTCTTTTCTTGTTAGACACCATATCCTTTTTTTTCCTACTCCGCTTCCTCAGTGACTTTTTCAGAGATGAATCCTCATTTTTAACAACCAAAGGGCAATTGTCAGACTTCTTCAACGATGAATCTCTTTTTGTAGCAACTGAATGACCATCATGCCCGTCTTCTTCCTTCAAATGCCTACTTGCATCCAATTCACCATTTCTATTTTCTTTCAAATCATCAGAACCTTTCTTCTGTTTAGCCTTTGAATGCTCAACCTGCTTAGCTTTACCTTCACCAGTTAACTTGCTTGCCTGATCCACATCGCCCACTACACTAACCAAAATCACCACTGCCTTCGACTCCTGACTGCCATTCTCAACCCCTTTACCCTCATCTTCACCAGTTAACTTATCAGCCTGGTCAGCATTGCCCACTTCCCTGCCAAACCCTCTTGCCAGCTTGCCCCCTTCACTACCATTGTCCACCTTCCTTCGCCCCACAAAACCCCGTTTTCGCCTAGGAATTTTAACAGCCCCGTCTTCCAAGGGTAACGAAGCACCACTAAACCCATTACTATCAGCCAGTCTCTGAATCAACCCAGTCCTCGGGTCCTTCAAACCTGAACTCAAACTCCCATTATACAACTCCTTTAAACTCTTACTATAGCTACTGTTAACATTCTTAAAACTACTAATGCAAACCTCCTTTCTACTCTTCTTGTTTTTATGTCCCTTCTCATCATCACGTATACCACCACCCTTCCGCTTCAAATTATTACTATTTTGATACCATTTTGAATTTTTAGTTTCATAGAGACTCTTGAGATCCAAGGATCTCGACTTCTTAGGAATTCCCACTCCATGAGACTTTCCTACTCTATTTTCCATCAATCCAAACACCAAAAACCAAAATCCCTAATTTTCAAATCCCAATCATGCATTTTCAGATCTGTAAAAAAAACAAAAACCACACCAAATGACCAAAATTACCCTCTAAATTACCAAAATTCAAGCATTAACACACCAAACAAAACAATCAAGGCCTTATTATCACCAACTAACCCAGAATTGACCAAATAACATCCAAAGGGACAAAATAAAAAACGTACCTGGATTGAAATACTGCGAGGATTCGATTTCTCGAGAGAAATATGAAGATCACGTGCATGGAACATGGATCAGTATGTGAATCTATGAATTGCGAATTAAAACCCTAACCGAATTGTTGAATTTAGTCACTAATTTTTCGATAATTTGAGGGATTTGTTTTTTGGTTAACGTGGGAAACAGAGAGGAGCTAGGGTTTCTTTTGGTTTCACGAGAAGAGGGGTTTTGATTCGAAAATAAAAAGAAAATAAAATTAAAATAGTGACAAGAATAGAAAATATTTCCAGTCCTTTCGATTATGCTACGTGGAATAATTCAAAACGTCAGATACTAAACCCTCAATTATTTACCATCCGTACTATTGATAAATAAAATCGGCGGTGAAGATGAGCTGTTTGACACGTGGAGAGGTAGGATTTTAAATTGGTGAGAGAGGAGCGGTAGTTAAGCGGCTCGGTTTTTGCTAGATTTGTATATTTTCGCAAGATAAAACTACTAGCTTTAATTTACTATTCCTTTTATTTGTTTGTTAACTATTCTTCGTGTCTTTTATATAAGCTTATTTATTTATTTTTGTATTTTAAAAATATTTTAAAAAAATAAAATTTTTAATTTTTTTAAAAAATATATTTTCAATGTATTAATATCAAAAATAAAAAATTATTATTAAATCAAACACACTTTAAAAAAATAGTCCTTAACACAATATAAAATCAAAATATCGAGAACGCCTTCAGGATTTTTTTATTTATGAGGCGCCATTAAGGAAACTAGAGAGCTAACGCTTAATTGGAGTGAAGCGTGGATTTGATGGAGGAAGAGCCTGAAGCCTTGATTGGATAAAAGAGGAAGAGGCTGGAAGAGCGACATACGTGGATTATGTATTCGGGGGAAATAAGTGGAATACTTTTAGAAATAAAGGTTGCTAGTTCTGTTGCAGTTCAAGTTTTGTTTTTTCAATTAAAATGTTATGTTTTGGTTCAGAGTATTTCATCATATATATATATATATATATATATATATATATATATATATATATATATATATATATATATGTTCAAAGTATCAATTAAACAAATATAATTTAAATTTAAATTCAAGGATAAATTAATTTGAAATTATACAATTCAAATTTTAAACAAGAGTAAAAAAGTAAGAGTTAAATTGATATAATCTTATTGACTCGATGAGTCAAAATACAACTTGAATAATTAGTAAAAATATAGTTTAATTCAAAAAAATTCAATACAACATCTTTTTAAAAAAAATATTAAGAAGACAACATATTAGATCGACCCGGGTCAACTTGGGTTAACTTTTCACCTTTCAAGTTCACGACCCGGGTTATAAGACCATGATAACCTCAAATTACGCGAATAAAAAAAATATGAAGCTCAATTCCCAATAAACTCATTATTGAATAATAAAATTGGAAAAATTTAATCTAAAAAAATTATGCAATAAAATGACTTAAGTTTACTCGGGTTATGAGATTAGGATAATTTTATAGAAAACAAACCGAAACAAATGACAAAACTTAATTCACAATCAACCAAATATTGAACGATAAAACTAAAAAAAATCAATTCAATTAATAGACAAAAAAAACTCGAGTTAATTGTATTAACCCGTCAAACTCGTTACTTTGATTGTGAAATTGAGATAACCATAAAAAGACAAACCACAATAAATTATGAAGTCCAGTATCCAATAAACCAGGTGCTGGAGGGTGAAATTAAAGAAAAAACATAGATTTTTTTTTTAAAAAAAGCAAACAAAATATACTATTTGGTTGTAACAGAACGGCTAGAATGGAACTGGAACATTCCAAGTGCAACTTGGGTAGAATTTCCAAATCAGATCGAGATTCCAAGTGGGATGAAATCTATTTTAGTTTGTTTTGTTTTTTAAACTGAACGAGATATAATGATAATTCCATACAAAACTAAATGGAATTCACAACATCGTTAGATATTAGGAATTTCATTTCTTGTAATTTTTTATGGATCTATTTATTTATTTTTGTAAATTTTTAGTCATGCTCATTGCATTATGTTTTTAGATAACAACTAGATTGATGACCCGCATTAGGTCGCCGATCGGATCAAATTTTTGCTAAGATAAAAAAAGATACTTAAGTGATGGTAGTGCCTTTAAAGAAGCAAAAATATCCAAGACTTGAGTCATTGACTTGACTTTATCAAATAAACTCAGTTAATTTAATAACATGATTAAAAAAAAAGCAACAACGATACATGGATCAAACAAAAAAATAGCAATACTTAATTAAAAAAATTAATTGCTAATATCATACATGAGAGGAGAAAAAAGAAAAGCCCAGCAAAGTCTCGCTTCATCATGAACAGTGTCGTGCCATCAGAAAGAGTTCATTAGGATGGTTTTAACGCCACTATGAAAGGTTGTGTGACAACATTGAAAGAAATCACATACGCTGCTAGAGCAATGACCTGAAAAACAAACTAAATAAAATATCATGAAGTTAGCATTTCATGCTTATATTTACTCAATTAATTTAATTTAATTTAAAAACATTTGTAAAAAAATCAAAATTTATTAAAAAAACAAAAAATAAAAAAACTCGAGATAATTTGGGTCATTTTCAAAATCATTAAAATAGAACTCATTAACACGGCATATAAAGGGGGGCGAGTGAAAAATTTATTTTAACCTAAAGCATCTATAATACATCATAAAAATCTAACTAAACCATATATAAACTTCAAAACATCTCAAAAGAATCTAAAAAAAAAATCAAAATCAACAAAAAAAATATAAAACGAAACCTGGTTTCATTTTTCAATATTGTTTATAGAAAAAAAAACCTATTACTATTTAACTTCTCTATTTAAATTGAACTTATTGACACCAATAACAACGAGTTTTGCATCTGAAAAGATATCAAATCAATCGCTTTTTTCTCTCCTCGTGGTTTTCAAGCGACTTTCTCTTTATTCTCTCTAAATAGATGATTGAAATATAAAGAAAATAAATTTGTTGACCTAATTTGAAATTGCAAGTAATATAAGTACCATAAAGATATAAAAGTGAAATTACGAGGACAAAAAAAGAACTTTTCTTCCTGTTTTATACTGGCCATGAGGGTTTTTTTTTTACATTTCGATCCCTTTTTTTTAATCTCCTTTACACCTTTTTTTTCATATTGGCTATTAATTTAGGAACAAAAGCTGCAATTAAAAATAAAAAACTTTAAGGGTCAAATTAAAAAAAAAAACATTAATAATACCACAGTGAAAAGGCTTATCGTTTTTATATATTATACAATTGTCGCCTAGCTTGGTCTAGATGGTTATATGTAATTATTTTAGGTGGTTATATTACTCAATTGTATTATATAACAAGTTTTTTTTTTCTGAATTCAATGAAAATTTATTCAAAGAACTTCATTTTTTCTAGCTTGTTTATGATTTTTATTATTTTTTTTTAAGGTTTTCTAGTTTATTTAAGTTAGTTTTTAGATTTATTTAAA
>Ga0325403_1001281_pt1 | contig 20569 bp, 13 predicted proteins | sample PopdelMetagenome_19_FD_205665 | JGI IMG/M metagenome (GOLD analysis project Ga0325403, IMG submission 205665) | Populus deltoides microbial communities from Bellville, Georgia, United States - Xylem-PdKOR-R4 | ecosystem: Host-associated > Plants > Phyllosphere > Stem > Wood/Secondary xylem... | reverse complement strand
CATAAAATATATTTTCCCAGAAAAAATATACAGTAGCGTGTAAATCCTAAACGCCTACCACGAAGAAAATAAATACATCTTGTCATTCATTTTGCAATTTTTTTCTTCATTCCTTCCTTGTTACCCGCACACCCAGTTTCCCGGTCTGCAATAATGACGTTTGTTTATCTCTACGTGTCTACCTATTACACCATTAGATCACCAACCACTGCTCCGTCTTCTCTATATATATAGACCCTTGCCCTTCTCAACCGGTTCCAACTTTCTGCCTCCCAAACTTTCCTACAACAATCTCTCAAGCTAATTGCTTCCACCAAAAACTCTCTCATTCCTTCATTTGCTATAAAATCCTCTGCTTTACATGAGACACGAAAGAGGTGGCACCATGTTTGCAGAACTCTCAACACACCGACCAACTTTTGGTTCTCTCTTGCATTCAGATCCTGCTTTTTTTTCTAATCAAGAAGAGGTCGACGATTCTAGCAACAGAAACAGCCCAATATCTAGCAATATGAGTCCTAGATATTACAATGGCAGCACCCCACCAAGTGGTGAGGGCTCTCCTTACGTCTCGCCATGGAACCAGCCATCTCCATACACTAAATCTCCATGGGTAATACCATCTCCAGTCAACCATAGCTTCTCTAAGGATGGCCTTGTTGGATCCCTTGCACGTGAAGAAGGCCATGTTTATTCTCTAGCTGCTTCTGGTGATTTGCTATACACTGGCTCTGATAGCAAGAACATACGTGTATGGAATAATTTGAAGGAGTTTGCTGGGTTTAAATCCAACAGTGGCTTGGTTAAGGCCATTGTCATACACGGTGACAAGATTTTCACTGGTCATCAAGATGGCAAGATCAGGGTATGGAGGGCATCTTCCCGAAATCCTAGTGCTTACAAACGAGTTGGAACCGTACCAACTCTTAAAGATTACGTCAAAAGCTCTGTGAACCCCAAGAACTACGTAGAAGTTCGTAGACATCGCAACGTTTTGCGTATAAAGCATTTCGACGCCGTTTCATGCCTGAGCCTGAACGAAGATCGGGGTTTATTATACTCAGGATCCTGGGACAAAACCCTAAAAGTTTGGCGAACTTCAGACTATAAATGCCTTGAATCAATTAACGCACACGACGACGCCATAAATTCAGTCGTCACCGGGTTTGATTCGTTGGTGTTTACCGGCTCCGCTGATGGAACAGTAAAAGTGTGGAGAAGGGAGCTTCAAGGGAGAAGAACCGGGCACTTCTTGGTTCAAACACTGTTAAAACATGAAAACGCGGTAACAGCGCTCTCAGTAAATCAAGAATCAGCGGTAATTTACTGCGGATCATCCGATGGGCTGGTAAATTTCTGGGAACGTGAGAAGCACTTGTCACATGGTGGGGTCCTTCGGGGCCACAAAATGGCCGTCCTATGCCTGGCGTCTGCTGGTAATTTGGTGTTTAGTGGGTCCGCCGATAAAAGTATTTGTGTTTGGCGTAGGGAGGCTGGTGGGGTCCATATTTGCTTGTCAGTTTTAACTGGTCATGGTGGGCCGGTGAAATGCCTGGCCGTTGAAGAAGATCGAGAATCTGATAAAGGAGATCAACATTGGATAGTGTATAGCGGGAGTTTGGACAAATCTGTAAAGGTCTGGCGCGTGTCGGAGAACGCCCCAGAGTGGAGGGGGTATCAATCACCTAGATTGAGTTCCTCTTCACCGACCCAAAGCAAAAGACGATATCATGGTTAGACTGTATTATTGATCATGACGCGAGTTGAATGAGACTACAGGTTCACGCGAACCGGGGACCCTGCTGCGATGCCATGGATCGAGGGTTAAAGTGGTGCTAATCGATTAATGGATCACTCGATTCTGGAGACCAAATTGCTTGGATGGTTGGGCTTCAAGACATGGACATCCATGGTGTTGACGGCTCAGACATGCACGTAGTTAAGGGAAGCTATTAATTAAAGAAGGCCTCCATCAAAGAAATTGATGCTGCATAGTGCATACCAACCTTGATTTCAGTTCAATGTCTTATCAGATGTTTAAGCAGGCATGCAGGGCAAATAATCAGGTGTCCCTTGAGTTTACAGGAAATGTTTTGTGTGTTCTGTTGAGCTTAATTTGAAAGGGCTGTAATTTGTAAATATTAATAGTATAATTATTTTAAAATATTTGTTTATGCGTTTTTTTTTTAAAGACATAATATTGTTCTATTGATCAATTACAAACCATAAAACTTGAATGACTTGTGAAATTATATGTTTATTTTTTTTATTCAACTTGGGGATGTGTTTTCAAATAATTTACGCATCAGCTAAGATTAATTCTTTTCTCCATGTAATTTAAGGAGATGTATCCTTTGTACTACTTGTTGCATTCATAAAAATCTAATATTTTTTTCTGGATATAAATCTTGAAATTTAAAGTTTAAAAATTAAGGAATGAAACATAAATTCTTATAAATTTAATATATATGGTGTTAAAAAAATAATAGATATATTTTCAAATATCTATATGACACTTCAAAAAATCACCATTACCTGAAGGTCAAGCTATGGATAATCATAACACCTGGTGTTGCTTCGGATCACTGTATTTTTTTTATTGAAAATTTCTATTTTTATAGCATGCATTAATTTAACATGATTTTTTGTATAATTTTTTTTATTAATGTGATTTAAAAGGAAAAAGAAGAAGAAGATATTATTAGATAATTATCATGCATTTAAGCAATATTGAATAATATTATGATAACAAAGGAATAAAAAAAAGAGTAAAGTCTAGTCGTACATTTTCAATGTTATATTTTTAATTTTTATTGGATACTTTTTCTACATTAAACATATTAATTTACGAAATTAAAATGAAAAAAATTAACTTTATATAAAACCATCTATCATTTTCAATGCCACATGCAAATTGTTAATTACAGATGATACTTGTTATCTAAATATAGTAATTAATTAACGACAATTCTTGTAAGAGAAGAAAAGGGAAACTACAAGAAGCTACCCAGGGCAGTTGTACACGAAGATAAGATAATGTCTTTTTATTTAATTAATGTGGTATATGATGTTTTTTAAATTAATATTTTGTTTTAAAATATATTAAAATATTTTTTATTTTTGATATCAAATTACCAGAAAATATTTTAAAAATATCAGTTTAATATTTTTTTCAAATAAAAAATAATTAAATAACATGTAAAATCAAAATTAAAAAATGCGTGGAACACTCCAAAACCAGGAGGAATATGGAGGTCCACATGAAACTGGGTATTATGTTTTGTTTCGTAGCATGGAAGGATCAAAATCATTAATTGCTTACCAATCACTCATTTCTAATCATAAAGTCAATAGTTGTACCGCGATGTCCGCATACATAGATATTTTGGGTGTGTGAAAGTTGTTTATGTTGGATATACGATAAAAGTCTCATATTAACCAGAAATAAGGAGAATTATGGGTGTATAAAAATAGATAAATATCTTTATTAGTATGAGGTTTTTTGAGTATAATCCAAAAACAAATTCATGAGGGCTTAAGCTTAAAGTGGACAATATCATATCAATATAGAAATAGATGGTGTCCATAGTCCTTACATTTTCTACAGTGTATATATATATATATATATATATATATATATATATATGGCTAGTTTATATTTACATTTATTTTTATGTTAAAAAAAAAAAAAACTAAAAGGGAGAAAAAGGTAGATTGCATCTGGGGCACTTGTTGCTCAAGATTTAGAGGCCGTCGAAAGTGTATTTATATATCTGGGTTTTGAGTAATTAACGTATACAATCAATTACATGTACAGTACTTAAGAAAACTAACAACCAGATCGGTTGTAGATTGCAATTCGAATATCCGATTGAAAGAATCAAGAAGCTAACCCACAACCGAAGCAAATATGATCATGAAATCTTGAAATTGATAGGAAAGAAATTAAAACGAAATAGATCTTCGAAAGAAAGCGATTCCTTTGTTGCATTAATCTGTGTGTATATCTCTCTGTTGCTTAATATTTCATTATTTCAGGATTGCTTGTATTGGCAATAATTAGGTCCTATGAAATTAGGTTTCCAGACATACAAATACATGATCAGGTCCTTGAAGCTCAACGCTCCCGCTTGCTTTCCAAAACATATAGAGAGAGATTATAGTTGATATATACGAGGAATTAATGAAAGGAGTGGTTCAAGAACAAGTTATAATTTTCATTTGACGTAATTAGTCTTGTTGGACTTGAATGGTGCTCGATCAAAAGAACACTTAACCTAGGAGTTTCAAACTATTAAAAAGAGGAATGGAAACGAGAAGGTTCGTCGGATGGAGATTCATTCTTTACACAAGTATATATGGTAACCTTTAATTTTATATCCGGAAAATTTTATAGCACTAAGTAGCTAAAGACATTTTAAAAGTTTTTTTATGCTCATTTAAAAAAAAATAGAGAAATTGTAGTTAGAGACATTTTTTATTTTTTTTTATGGGTTATGAATTTTATTTTATTTGTTTCTTTATTCAAAGTGAATCCTTAAAATTAACTAATTAATAGTATACACGTCACTAATTAATTCCTCCTTGGATACCATAAAAATTTCTTTCACATCCACATTTTTATATTCTAAATTTTTATATTTATGACCTTGCCTTTTTATGTTGTGAAATGCACATTTATTTTAATAAATATAGAATATTTTAGTATTTTATGCTACTTGCAATCAATCCTATACAATTCTTTTAATTATATAGTTAAATCTCTATAAATTAATACCCTTGTCACCATAAAGCTAATTAGTTAATCAAGATATCATGTAAATTTTAAATCTAAGTCAAGATCGAACAAAATTATTATTATTATCAAGCTTACACTATTTTTTTTCTTTACTTTAAATAATACATAAAAGGTGCTAATCATATAAAATGATGCAGGCCTTTAATGGAGATATGCTTTCAAATAGAGGCGAGTACAGGGGTTTAAAAATTATCTCCAATGAAAATGGAGGTCGGTATATTTATGAAAAGGAGTTACTATCCCCCGGAGAGTGTATCCTCCAAGTCAACAGACCTCGGTTTGCCATCCCTGACTGTAAGAGGAGAAAATGATTTAAGGAAGACGAAGTGAAGTACTACTATCTTTATTGGGTAACCCAAAGGCATTAGGCTTGCTGTTGAAAACAGAGGATATCGGGCTTGATTGTAATCTACAAAGCTCAACGATTATATATGGACTTTGCTGACTGATCTATGGGGAATATTCAGTGGGCTGGTTTATTAGATAGGTGTTTTTTGGACTGAGCTAAGTTGATTTCGTCACTTTACTGGGCTTAACTGATTCGGATGCCAGTTTTCTTCTGTCTGGATTGCAGATTGGAGAGTGACCGTGCAACTTGGTGTCACCGGCCAACTCTGCCTTCAATTTTTATATATTCGTGGTTGTCAAGGCCGTTGGCTTAAGACAACTGGAAAAAAAAATAAAAATACGAGGATTGTAAAATATTGCGCTGAAGATGTGAAACAATATCTCAAGCAAACCAGAAAAGAATGGTAGAAGATAGCGCCTACTCCACAACTTTGAATGGGACTGTAGGAATGAGAGCTGCAACTGTGGAGGTTTTTATTTACTGGTTTAAAGGACTTTGGTCATCACAAGGATATATAGCTCTCATCTTATTATATTATTAATGTTGATAATCATTAAGATTTGAACGTGTTACACTAATCTAAATATATGTGTATATCATCAAGGTTAATTTCTAAGTAGAAGGAATTATACTCCAGGCCAGAATGCATTTAATGGTTCATGAAAGTCAAATGATCAACTTTGAAAACTATATGAATTAAAAATAAAAATAAAGAATGAGATTCTTATGACATTGCATGGTGCGCGAGCGCGCGTCTGTGTGTTGAATATTGTTCTTATATTAAACTGTTATAATTCTCTAATAAAGTGTTCCCCATTCACCTCCATATTTGAAAAATAATTTAGGGGTCTTGGATGTCAATCAAGGATAATGTTAAAACTAGTGCCAGCTAGCATTTCAAAATCCATGTTTGACATAATAAATCGTGGGGGAAACTGGAAACTCATGTGGTGATCATCTTATAGTCAAGAAGGCATTATCACTTACCAATGGCTGATGATGCGGATGCTCTCCTCTCTCTCCTTATTAAAAAGAGAGAGAGACAGACACACACGAGGCACATTTTGCTTCGCTCTGACCAATTCCTAGCAATTTCCTCTCAGCGCGTTAATGGGGGGGGGGGGGATATAGACTTTTAGTCCGTGGAATGCTGTGCAGCCCACCTAGTCAAGGCCTAACTATTTTGTCTTTTGAACATGTAAACATTCGTTTAATATCTTGTTGCAAAATTTGAAGTGATTTTCACGTTCTTTAATCCCTTTCAAGGAACCTTCATTGCGCATTCAGTAGCTGCCTTTGCTTTGCCGATGTTTCCAAGAGCAACTGCTAGCTAGCTTAAGAACCGTCAATGGATAGGAGAACTGGGAAGCAGGGACGAAGGACCTTCTCTATTGGAATTTGGAACTCGTAATTCTTAATATTTGTTTTTTACATGCTAAGAGAAAGAATTGCAAGTAAATGTGTGGTCATGCTCTCATGGGTTGGTGAAATCGGTGAAATGACAGGGCTATGCTTCTGGGAAGGGCCTGTCAATGGATTATAGTTATGGAAATAGTTGCCATGATTCACGAACCTGACATCAATGTTTTTTTCAACGTTGTAGCTTGACATCAATTAGAATGGAAAAAAGGGATTCTTCGTTGAAGCAGAGCCAAGTTTATTTCCAAATTAGAAAGAACATTTTTTATACGTGCTTGCCTCAGCTTCTCGTGGTTAATGGTCTTGCCCATGCATCACGACTTGTCATTGGATTCTTATGAGCAGATGGCGCCTGGCTAAAAAATCTAGCCAGCGCCAGTTGATATGGACGTAGTACAACTTCGAATTACCACTTAAAGATTCATTTTCCGATGATTACAGTTCTCGGATTACAAAAAAGAAAAATTGTGCAGCTACATCTAAATAACTCCGCAGATCTCACTGCAGAAGATCCAAGGTGGTGACCGCAGTTAACAAAAACTTTTACTTAATAACTTACATATATTAATAAAAACCACTTTGATGATTACTCTTGGGCGCGCACAGATTTGAAATTTCTCCTTGCATCAAGTCAATTGAAAGATTCTTGTTCGCCATAAATACATAATCTTTGTAGAATCCAGTTGCTAACTGTGTGAAAACAACAATTCCTGATTGGTTCTTCAACCAAGCCAACAACATCCGGCCCATCCCTCAAAGCAGGTACCATGTCCTTTCCACCCTGATAATTGGTATTTTTGGATCTCCTTATTTTTCAACCAAAATCAATTTTTTTTTTCTCTTAACAATTTTAGTAACACATTCTCCACACTGGTTTAACTCTATAGTTAGCTTTTGTGTTTGTTTATAGTCATTAATCTTGCTTTTATGTTTTCAATTTCGCCAAATTGACCTTATATTATCCAGTTCGAGTTAATGTAAGATTGTGTTATCTAGTTTGAATCAGTTGAAGCCAATGACTAATGTCTGTCTAATCAAACGTTAGCTTTGCATGGCATGATATTATGTGGATCCAATCAAAATTCAAGAAAAACTAACTTGAGTTTCGCACAATACATGTCACACATAAGATTCAATAACAAAAGCAACGCGAGACGATGTGAAAAATAACAAAAAAAAAAAAAGAAAAGGAAAATAGAAGCTTTAATAAGATAACAGAATTTTATCCCGCTGCATGCAAAATTAATTTAACCAAATGTTAGTAACCAGCTTCAATTAACAGAAATGAAAACACAAGAGGAAGATTGACACTGCAAACAAATGCAAGGGCAAACAATAAAATTAAGCTGGATAAATTTTTTTGTATGCTATGAACATTAACAACCGAGTGAAAGCGTAAAGAAAGAAAAACCCACACGACATGTAGTTGAAAGCGAAAAGGAAGAGAAGAAAAAACAGAGTGATCGGTAAGAGCGCCAAAACAGTCAACGATAACAATCCCATAAAACTGCCAAAGGAAGAATTTTCTCATTTCGTATCACTCATGGCCAATTCCGAGAAACTGCTTGTTCAACGCGTTGACTTGGAGATTATGGACACAAAAAATTAATTCTCGAAAATGTTTCGTCATGATCTGCTGTCTTCTTCTCTATTGGAAAGAGAAAAGGACTCAACCTCCCTCCCTCCCTCCCTACCCCCCTCCCTCCCTCCCTCCCTCTCTTGTTTCTAAACCACTTTCAGTAAGCAGACTTTGGTTTAGAATCACTATTATCCCCTTCTCTCTCTTCCCACTTTTTTATGGTTTTTATTATTGGGTTTATGGATTTATTGGTTTTGCTTCATGGGTATTTGGTATAATTAGTATTGCTTCATGGGTTTTTTATTTTAGTGGCTCAGCTTCATGGGGTGTTGAGAAAGCTGGTGTCTTTTTGGGTTTCTTGTTGTTTAGTTTAGAGGTACAAGTTGAATATTATAAGATGGCTGGGGCTTTGAGGAAAATTTTGCCTATTAGGTCTGCAATTCAGGTAGAAAAGGAAGACGAAGACAAGCATAACAGTTTTGAATTCTCATTTGCTGTGGTATATTCTGGTCCTCTGGTCACTTATGATGTTCCTCGAGCAGTGCCTGTCGATTTAAAGCAGATCCCAGTTGCTTCTCCCGTGATTGGCTCAGGCTCTTTGACGAGTGATGTGTCATTGCCAGTTGTACAGCCTATTGTAAAGTCTAACAGGAAACTGTCCGAGAAGCCAAATTTAGTCTCGGATCGGACTGTTTGCTTAGACACAGATGCGGTCATGAACGGAAATGGTATGCCATGTGAAGCATCTAGGGTAGATGACTCGAGTGCTTCGCATTGTACAAACGATGATGAGTGTAGACCAAAATTATCTGATGGAATACGAAGTTCTGGTAGATTGGATTTTCGCAATGGTTCTGTTGGTTCTGGTGAATTACCAGGAAGCTTGGAAGTGTCGGAATTGCCTGACGGTAACGAATATGCAGGTCAAGACTCTCGTGAATATATGAATCCCACTAATTCTGAATCAATAGAATCTGAAAGCTCACACAGTAATTCATCTGAGATTTTTTCTTGCCAAGAGGAGGATCATAATGAAGAAGCTCCTGGCCATGTCAGAAAGACATCAATTGTAACTTTCCGTGATCCCGAATCAAATGACGTAGCGGACAATGAATCTGATGCACATGACACTGACAGTAGTGTCCCTGGGAGGCATATAGCTGTAAGGCCTGGGAAGAAAGGGACCTGCTATCGATGCATGAAGGGAAGCAGGCTTACTGAGAAGGAGGTTTGCATTGTTTGTGGCGCAAAGTATTGTTCAAATTGTGTGATAAGAGCAATGGGATCAATGCCAGAAGGAAGAAAGTGTGTTACTTGCATTGGTCAAAGGATTGACGAGTCAAGGCGAAAGAGCTTGGGTAAATGCTCTCGGATGCTAAAGCATCTATTTCCTGTGGTCGAAGTTAAACAGATAATGGATTCTGAGAGATCATGTGCGGTGAATCAGCTACCACCAGAACTCATTTATGTAAATCGACAGCGTCTTTCAAAACAGGAGCTATTCCTACTGCAGACCTGCCCACACCCACCCAAAAAATTAAAACCAGGATACTACTGGTATGATAAAGTATCTGGTTTTTGGGGAAAGGTGAACATCCACTTTCTTTGAATTTTTCCTTTCACTTTAGATATACAATTACCTCAATTTTGTGGCACTGCATTGGATTTATTCTTCGGCCATGCTTGAACAGGAAGGACGGAAGCCTTGTCAAATAATCAGTCCCCAATTGACTGTCGGGGGTCACATCCAGGCAGATGCTAGCTATGGAAATACTAACATAATGATAAATAATCGCAAGATAACTACAACAGAGCGCTTAATGCTGCGGGTTGTTGTGCTAGACACTATTTGGTTATTTTATAATGTGATTTCCTTAAAGACATAAAACTGATGCCATTGTATTAAAATCTTTGCAGCTGGCAAAGGTGAAATGTGAAGGAGAAACTCACCTGTGGGTTAGTGCAGAGGGTGATTACCAGGAAGAGGGAATGAATAACGTAAAAGGGAAAATATGGACAAAGGTATGTTTGCATTTGTACTGGGAAATCTGCTGATTTAGTCCAACCCCATCCTGCTTTTGCATTTATGCTTATTTTTCCTGCTCTATCTTAATTATCAAAGCTTGAACAATAATGGAAATACTTCCTTTTCAGGCTGGAGCAAAGCTAATATGTGCTGTCCTGTCTCTGCCAACTCCTCCTGATTTTACCAGTCCTAGTGCGGAGGGAGTGAATGATGTAATGGCAAGCAACCTTGAGCAGAAAACACTTCATAAGCTTCTTCTAGTTGGTTCTGAAAAATCTGGCACATGTACCATATTTAAACAGGTAAGGATTCAGTGGAGTGAAATAACATATCTTATGCTTATTTTACTGGTCATAAATGACCAATCTAGCTCTGTTGACTCCCAATGAAGTCGCTTATTTCCAATTGTGCTCCATATCATGTTCACCTTAACTTTTTGATGCGGGACAATAAATTAAAGAAAAATAAAAGCAAAGGAAGAAAGAAAGAAGCCAAGAATTAAAAGCACGGAAAGAAAAGCTAGGAAGAACAGAGAATTCAGAGGAGCAATAGTCTGTTGTTTTTATCAAATCATCCAAAACCGTCTCACAAGATAAAAAAGAAACACATAAATATCATAACTCTAAAACATTTAACTATTAGGCTCAGTTTATCAATTAAAACTGTTCACCATAAATAACCAAATAAATCAAATAAAAACAATGAAATAGATCTAAATAAACTTTGTCTCCCAACCAAAGAGTGACAAGCATGACCATTATTTGTTGTCTCCGTTTATATACTCGTGTAATTTACGGTGTGGGTATGGTATCCCCGTAACTTTGTCCGTCATGTTAACTAGGGAGTCTATCTACTCATCAAAATAATTAAAGTCTTATGGAAAATTCTAGAACATCTGTTTATGCTGACATCTAAAATCTACATAATTTGAGTTTTGGTCAATGCTGAGAACATGCAAAAATGCATATAAGCAAAGTCATAAAAACATATATGAAATGTTCTGCTGTACGCTTCAATATTTTCATTTACTTATGAGTGTGCTTGCGCCCATTTGAAATCCTTAATACTGCTACTTCTGTATCATGTTGAGTTTGTAACAATGTTAAGATGAAGCTCTTAAGATGTTTAATTGTTCTAAGGATGCTATTGTACTCAATTATGATCCTAATTGCAAAAGAGATGGTTACAAATAGTAGTGGCCTTTACTTCATTGGCTTTACTCATTTTATCGTTCTCTCCCATTCAAATTGTCTTCTTTAATTTTAACTAAAATCTGTTCCATAATTTATCCTACACAAAATAACCCCTTCCCAGATGATACATTATATGCCATGCATTCGATGCAAGGTCATAACATTGTATCTCAAGGCCAAGCCTTTGTGCAGAAGGTCATACATTTCCTGAACAATGCAATGTTGTCCTAGCACTTGGTCATGACTTCTGAAATGCATATGCTCTGCTTTTCCTGCAAAATGCGAGACGTACTTTTCCCGCACAAGATCATTCCATCCATATGTCAACAATGCTCCATGCTTTAATGTATCATCTATGTTTAGATTGGTCCATTCAAAACCCACATAGTAACATGAGTAATATTACTATGAATTGCGGTGTAGGAGCAATCGTTTAATAATTCTCTTATCTTTCTTCAACCCTGCCTCGATTTTTGGCAGCACAAGAACTCAGAACATTGAAAATTATTTGCATATTTCAGGCAAAAATTGTATACAACATTCCTTTTTCTGAAGATGAGCGTCAAAGTATCAAGTCTATTATTCAATGCAGTTTGTATGGCTATATGGGTATACTGCTTGAAGGGCGTGAAAGATTTGAAGAAGAATGCTTGATTGATAAAAGAAGGAAGTTTGTGCACCAACATAGTTCTTCAGGTAAATCACACATCGATTTTTTATGTTCTTCTCTGTGAAGCTTATGATCTGGTTCTTTCTCCACTGTTTGGTAAGAATCATGCAAGGACGCACAGATGGCGCATAAATTTCCAGTCACTGAACCCTGGATTATCAAAAATCTCTTTAGTTCTTATAGACCTCCAGCATCGCTTTCCTGCTGGAAGTCTGAAAGCTTAGTCTTCAGCATCCATCATAGTCAAGGATTGCCAATCCTCCTTTATATAATATCTACCATCTTGATTGCCAAGTTCTTCTGATATAATCATACATGCGCAATATACACGCAACTAGTTTTGGGGGTAATGTTTAAGAATCTGAGCTTTCTTTCTTCCTCTTTTTTTTCTTGTCATTTTCTTGGTGTCAGGTAGAAGTTTGATGGTGAACTATATTGAAGTCCATTAAATAGAAAGCAATGAAAATTATTGTGGAAGTGTATTACATCATGGTTCAAGTTTTTATTTTCCAACTAATTTATAAAGGTTGCAAAAACTTAGAGATTACCCGAACCTACAGAATTCCAAAAAATTGTGTTGGTTTGAGTGGATACTTGAAAATGTTTAGGAGTAGTTATCATTTCAGACAGGTGGATAAACGTTTGCAGCATGCTATGTTCTGTAAACTAGGGTAAAAGGTTTAATTTTTTGGAGAGAAGGTGAGGGTTTATTACTGATTAGGCTTTCCTTTAGGTTGATATTTGGTGCTTGTTAGTGACTGGAAACTAAAAATGCAAGATACAAGTTTTTTGGGGATGAATGAAGTAAGAAAAGTAGGAATGGAGGGCTTGGGTCCTGTGAATGTGACCTAAGTACCTCTTAAAGGTTGGTTTTAGCTACCACTTTGTGTAAGGAATGTATGAGTTATGCTATATGACCCAAAAAGTTCTCTGCAGTGACACATAACGACTCGTTGCTGACTAAAAGCAATATTTTGGTTATTCATTTTATATGTCTCACTAATGATATCATTCAGAGAGGTAACTCAAAATGTATCTTCTCTTAAAAAATAGATGGAAATCATGTTAAAATCTATTTTACATTGTCGCATCAGTTATATCCTGCCTCATTAACACATAGTTGCTCATAAATTTGTTTGATCCTTGTTTCAAATGCACCTTTATTTCTATTTCTCTTCCCATTTTACAAGATGCACTTTTATATTGTAACTTATTTGACCATCGTATTTTTCCATCTATAAATCATATGTTTGGCGTGAACAAATTGACACCAGTAATTTGGAATTATTTATGATCTGAATTATTTAGTCTCAACTGTTAATACAGGTCAGATTGACCGGAAAACAATATATTCTATTGGACCAAGACTGAAAGCTTTCTCGGATTGGCTCCTCCAAGTAATAGTGTCTGGTAATTTGGAAACCAGTTTCCCTGCTGGTGAATACGCACCTTTAGTTGAGGAATTGTGGAGAGATGGAGCCTTTCTAGCCACATACAACAGGAGGAACGAACTAGAATTGCTACCAAGGGCTGCCACTTATTTCCTAGAACGGGTAAAACGATGCTTCATGTCCTTGTCTTTCACTTTTGTCATCACAATTCTTAGAATAAGTTGTAGTTTTTTCCCTTTCCTTTTATTTCTTTCTTTCTCTTCTTATTCTTCTTTCTTTTTTGTATGTTCATAATCTAATTCAAAACATCGGGTTTGCAATTTGTTATGTGCCTTTTGTCTTGCTCTGCTTAGCTGGCATGCTTATGAAAACCACGAAGAGGAAGTAAAAGAGAAGCCACTCTTTCTATTCTTTGAATAAGTGTTGAATTGAAGTCTCAGGACCTGGTTGATTCGTTTTTTTTAAATCTCATTTCCTTGATTGCATGAGATTGGGTATTATAATGAACCATGCTGTGGTCCTTTTGAGTTGTGACCCTGTTACTGTAAGGAGGCAGAATAATTAGAATCTGAATGTGGAAGGTGCATGAAATATGATTGGTGTAACAACTTTTTATCATATCTTTAAGATCTTATGTTGTCTTCCTGCTGCTTAGGCTGTTGAGATTGCAAGGCCAGACTACCAGCCATCTGATATGGACATCTTGTATGCTGAGGGAATTAGCTCATCCAGGGGGCTTTCTTGCATGGAATTTTCATTTCCCAAGCTGGCTCAAGATTGCTGCGAGAACTTTGGGTATCAGCATGATCCCTTGCTGAGGTTAGTTCTATTTACAGACTTTACACATTGCAGATTACCTTTTTGAGAGATTAATGTCTTGCAAAAATTTTAAAAGTGCCCTGCATTCCTGACCAGGTTCATTATATATCCAAATCTCTTCTCTGCAGTTTCTGACTAAATTGCCGCTTGAAATTCTAAGAATCGCTTTTTGCTGGTAATTTTGACCAGTGAACTGTCATTCCAAGCACTTCAAATCAGCCAGCCAAAATCAAGTCCCAATTATGTTTAATCTGATATACAATTATGGTCAGAAGTTTCAGATATTGGCAAAAAACTACGGAGTTTTGAGTTCTTGTTTTTTCAATCCAGAGAACACCTAATTAATTAGAAGTCAGCATTAGAATCAAAGTCACGCCATTTACAGCCTCCACACTATTTTCTTCTCAGGGTCATTAAGAGGTACAAAGAAAGTCTCTCTTCTATATGGTTTAACCTGACCATTTGAGTAGCTAAAAATTCGGAATTGTTATGTTTCAATGCTTTTCTTCATTCCCCCCTCCAAATAATAAATTTGCGAGGAAAGTTCTTAGACAAGTTTGCTATCAGATACTTCATATTTAATTGCTATGTACTATAAATTGTTAACTTTGAGTTCATCAGAATAAAACGAAGGGGGTGTGTGTGGTGCTTTAAAGAAAAATCAAAGATGATCCATCCAATCCTTTCCTTATATAATCAGTGACATGTACACTTGCAGGTATCAACTCATCAGAGTTCATCCCACAACCCTCGGAGGAAATTGTAAATGGCTGGAGATGTTTGAGGATGTTGATATTGTCTTATTTTGTGTTTCATTGATTGATTATGATGAGTTTTCTGAAGACAACAACGGAGTTCCCATCAACAAGATGATTGCAAGCAGGCAGCTATTTGAACGCATTGTCACTCATCCAACCTTTGAAGAGAAGAAGTTCCTTCTTATACTGAATAAGTTTGACCTGCTCGAGGAAAAGATTGCACAAGTTCCGCTGACACGATGCGAATGGTTTCATGACTTCAATCCTGTGATGGGCAATAATCCCAACAGCAGCAGAAGTACCAACTCTCCATTGGAACTCCGTGCCTTCCAATATATTGCGGTAAAGTTCAAGAGATTGTTCAATTCTCTTACTGACAGGAAGTTGTATGTTTCAAAATGTACTGGTTTGGAACCTGATAATGTTGATGAAGCTCTCAAATATGCAAGAGAAGTTCTGAGGTGGAAGCAAGAGGAACCTAACTATCACAACAACGAGCTATCTTCTACTAGCATAGAGGCAAGTTCATCCTCATGATCAACAATGTTGTAATCACATGGTTCAGCCTGTAGAGAATAGGGGCGTGCCTGATATTAACAACATTTCCTTCATTTTTTTTTTTAATTTTTGTATATTATTCATGTATGCCAATCATGTATAGGACAGGAGAATCGAAATCAAATTATAGATATTTCAAACGTGCAAGAAAGTTGGTTTCTCAATTAGTAGTAGAGAGGCACTACAAAGTAAAAACACAAGTCTAATTTACTTTACAGACACGCCTCTATACGAACTATGGACATTTCTTTCCATCCTTGGTTCATCACCAAGTCACAAACCTCTCCATAAGCAAGCAAACTGTGGTCTCAGACATTGTAGTTTCTCTCAGAGCCACCTTTCTCTCTTTTTTAGCTCCCTTTTCTCCTTGTACTTCGCCCTCTCTGGTTTCTGACAAGAAGGGCATCCTTGTTCTAACCTTCTCCTTAAGTTTTGCTAGCTCACTCGCCCATGCCTCCACTACCGTAGACATTATTTTTCCCTCAAAAAGACTCCCTGGTTTCTTTAGTGTTGCCTTCTGATGAATGATGGACTGATAAGAGAGCTAGAGGGTTTAAATAGAGAAGAGGAGCGGTGGGTTTCGAAAAAACCCGTGGACAGTTTGGCATAGTACAGGACAAGTGGTTTTCTGACCAAAAATCCACATGCGGTTGCTCAGACTCCCACGTAAGGTTAAAATGGGAAGGGCGGATATAATTTCCCGATATTTGAATATTCCAAGGTACTGGTTCCGCAGGCATATCTTCACGAGTGAGAGTAGATGCTAGGGTGTGAAGGCTCATAACCTAAGATTTGCTATGATTAATTGATCATGGAGTGGGCTCACTAAGCAGACAGGTGTTTTGGCATGAGTGGTCTTCCCTTCGCCACCTTATGACTTACGTGTCTGTAATGTATATAATGTTGTTTCTTCCATGCGATAACCAGAGATGTTCATTTTAAAAAATCATCAGACTGCAACTCGCCAAGAAAGACCGAAGACTAAAAAGTCATCGCGTCCACAGACACAGACACGGCCAACGGAATTATTATTAATGCGCCACCATATTGGAGGTTTCCATGATTGCAAAATTACAAAGATGGGCTTCTCCTGTCCTGTGGGCTACCTTTTATAACCACAGTTTTGGAGGGTACGGATCCCATCATGTTAATATACATTAAAAAAATATATATTAACATGTTTATTGTTTATTATATAATATACAGGAAACATGTTAATATATATATATATATATATATTTTAATCCTATGGTTACTAGTTTCGGTTGAGGTTACTGGTTCAAAACTTGGAAGGCGAAATATTTTCTTCTAAACAATAAACACCTGTCATCGCCTTTTTCTTTTGAAAAAAGAAGCGACATGTTATAAAAACAATATATATATATATATATTGGAAAGGCACAGGAATGTCACATGCTTCAGGGGCTATTCACGTTCCGGCCGCATTTTATAATTTATATTTTTTTTATTTAAAATTAATTTTTTATATATATTTATATTATTTTGATATAATAGTGTTAAAAATAATTTTTTTAAAAATAAAAAAAATATTATTTTAATGTATTTATAAATAAAAAATGCTTTAAAAAATAATTACTAACACTTTTCAAATACCATTAAAAGATTAATATAACTCGTGCAATAATGAGTTTTTCTTTATCTTTATTTGTTTCGTCTTCTGGTTTTCTTAACATTTTTTTTGTATTTTTTTCAATTCTATCATCTAATGTTAAATTTTTAGTTAATTTTATTATTTAGTAATAAATTAATTATGAATCACTTTTTATATTTTTTTTATCATATTATAAAAAAATTAATTCAATTTAATAGAGTATATAACCCGGATTTGAGATTTTCTTGACCCTTTTTTTTCAATTTTTTGTGTTTTTTTTTAATCTCATACTTTAATGTTGAGTTTTAAGTTAATTTTAATATTTAATCAATATTTTTTTTATCATATTATATATCAAAAAATTAATTCAACCTACTAAAATTCATAACATGAGATGCAAATTATGTTTGTATAATTAGGGCGAACATTATCTCCTTTTTCTTTAGATCTACTTAGTCATTTCCACGTGATTTAATATAAAACTTAATTTAAGCAAATAATGAAATTGAGATTTTTCACGGCGTCGGATATTAGTTCCAAAAACTATGGGCGCTAACAATAACATAGTACTAATTGAAATAAACTGAAGTGATTATCAATAGAAGACAGTTTGGCCGAGTGGTCTAAGGCGCCAGATTTAGGCTCTGGTCCGAAAGGGCGTGGGTTCAAATCCCACAGCTGTCAAATATTTCCTCTTTTTTTCCCATCCCTATTCTTTATGAATTGACTCGCTGAATCAACTCGGTTAGAGGAACTCAATTAACTTACTAGTAGAGTGGTCCGTCCACACATTCAGAACTCCCCTTTTTTTCAAGATATTTCCGAACCAATTTTGACGAGGAAATTTTTATTTGATTGGATTTTAAGCAAATGATTTAAATCTAAATCAATATATTTTATAAAATTCTTTTCACCAACTTTCTTTTAAACAGAAAATAAACTCATTTATCATCGAAGACAATAAATGGAAACGTCAAGTTCAATTCTTGAATTAATCAGCTAAATACCTGTCCGATTCAACATAAACTGAAATTTGAAGGCAAAAAGATCTTAGAAGTGCTTGTAAGATATTTGCTGGTTTTGACATTTTGAGTGCCAAGGTGGGTTTAGCACAAAGTTTTCTGTAAGAGAAAAGTTGAAGACTTTTTGTTTTTTGTTCGCCAAATCCCACCGCTCTCAATAACAACAAAAGAAAGTGAGCCCTTTCGGTGATCCTGACCGTATTTTAGTCCCCGCAGGTATTCATGTCTTGCCCATGTTAATTTATTTTTTGTTTCCTGATCTGTCTTTGCTGTCAATCTAGATGATCTGCTGTCTTGATTTTCCCATGAATATTTCGCGACATTATTTGTTTTGGTAGATTGGAATGAGAATGGAAGAATTAATTGGAACATTCGCAGGCAAGGAAAAAAAAACATGGGATTTCAAGCTGTAATGCAGAATTTTATTAAAAATCTAAGAGCCAATTTTTACAGAGATTTGAAAACAAGTAGTAGAAGGGAAGCATTTTTAAGGACGTTATAGCTACTAAATTTTCTTCTTCAAGCACTAAAGCAGTCCATAAGCATGGAAAGGGAAGCCTCAGAATATACCAATGCTGGTAAACTGACTCGCATGCCTCGGATTAAAGCAGGCGATGACTTGGCCAAACGCAAGCTTCCTTCCTCTCCTTGAGCCACTGTGTTTGAGTCACCGATATTAGTAGGGCTCGAGCCGCTTGACCAGATAGTGCGACCCTTTTCACGTAGCTTGGCAACCTTACTCGTCCAAATATCCACAAGTCCTGACATTGCTAAATATCTTGCAAGAAGTGATGATGAAAATAGAGAACAAAAGCGTAAAGATCTTTTTGAAACGTTGAAGAGTTCTACAGGGGTTTATATAGCAAGGTTAGCAAGTGGTTTTGTGGGTTAACCAAGGCGGCACACGTTCTTGCTGGAAGGATTGTACTTGTTTATGAGCTTTCATAGCCAACCATTTTGTCACCGACAGTAAATCTCAATACCACAGCAAGCTAGTGGTATTTTAAATCTTTTGTATATAAGCTAGTGGATTTACTCATGACGACAGGGTTGGAGTTAATCTGTGTCGGTTTCTTATTTTTAAGTTATAGGGCAGTGGTTAAATATAGGAGATTAGTATACTTTGGAGCTTGGTGCCTTGTTTAAAGTGGTCTAGTGGCCCCCCCTTCATGTGATGTAGGAATTTAAGCAATCTAACTAGTAAGAACATTGAGTATCATGATAAGAAGAAAAAAAATGTTTTGGAAGACGACGAGAATTGAGAGGTTGAAGAGGGAGCTACAAGGATTTCCAGTTAGAACCTGTCTACAAATTACAGATGATTCCTTGGCATTTTACATTTCGTCAGATTAGCTCTCTCGTTTAAATTATTTTTTTTTTGGGTGTATTTGAATTGATTTTATTTGTTTATATAAAAAATAAATTTTAAAAATAAAAAAATTGTTATTTTAAGATATTTTTAAACAAAAAAATTACTCCTATTGTTCTTAAATTCTGATTCAGGTAAAAAAGCGAGGTCAAGAGAGAGTAGCAAAGAAACACACAGCACTACAATTCTCAGCTGATTGATTGTGTAGTAACTAGGTTCATAGACTGAGGGAGTGGATTATAGTTAATTTTCAAAATGTTTTTTAAATATATTAAAATAATATTATTATTTTTTAAAAAAATTAATTTTTAACATTAACATATAAAAGTAATCTAAAAATACTAAAAAAAATTAATTTAAAACAAAAAACATTAAATTTTTTAAAGACAATTTTAAAACACAAACAAACCGCCTCTAAATTCTAAAAGTCTCACAACTGATGTGAGAGAAGAGGATTGCACGCGGATCACCTCAACTAGTTTGGGGATTAAGATTTAGATGAAATGAGTCTGGTTAACAAGGGGCAACTTCAGTTATCCTTCATTTTCTTCAATTTACATTTGTTGCCACCTTCCTGTTATTTAATGGCTTTATTTCCTTCAGTAAAATTTTTCATCCAAAAAGAAAACATGAGAGCATAGAAAGAAATAAGGTTGTGCTTATGTTCACATCTTGATAATATACTCACTCAGAGTAGCAACTTGCATTGCTAATTGTTATCCAATTTATTAATCCACGCCATGATTCCAAATGCCAGAGCGGAACGTCATTTAGGCAGGGATAGACCAGAGAGTTCCCCTAGAACACAATCTTCTCTTCTGCAATCTAAAGCTATCCAACCATTTCGGCCCTCATTCACAATTGCTTCATAGAAGGGTCATACCAAGCTTCTTGAATAGAATCCCATGCATTTTCATTTTATTGCACAAACAGAGACGGGAGTAAAGAAAGCTGTACAGCTATTAAGACGTTAATACACTGTGTAATTGAATTTTAGAACATGCAG
>Ga0325403_1001279_pt1 | contig 20580 bp, 11 predicted proteins | sample PopdelMetagenome_19_FD_205665 | JGI IMG/M metagenome (GOLD analysis project Ga0325403, IMG submission 205665) | Populus deltoides microbial communities from Bellville, Georgia, United States - Xylem-PdKOR-R4 | ecosystem: Host-associated > Plants > Phyllosphere > Stem > Wood/Secondary xylem... | reverse complement strand
TTAATTTGAGGAGGTTGATTTAGTATTTAAGAAGCTAATTTCCTTTTTTGACGTTAGATCAATATAAATTGTGTGAAACAAAATCCTTATAAAGCTTCCTATATCAATGCTAATTTATATTGGATATGAATATACATAGAAAATGGTTCAATATATGTCACATAAGTGGATATACAATAAAAACCATAGTTTTTAAACCTGGCTCAGTGACCGACCTGGTTCAAGACCTGGATTCTAAATTTTGACCGGGTCGCCCGGATCAATCCTTATTTTAAAAAAAATCAAAATAGCGTCATTTTAGTAAAAAAAATACAAAAATTAACAGGATGCAACCGGGTTTTTGACCTGGTTTTGCCGGGCCAACCCGTCGGGTCAGCGGGGTCACATTGGATCATGATTTTTTTATTTTTTTTAACCTGACCCGATTTCAGCTCCGAGTCGACTAGATCCTGGGTCGACCAATCAATTTGAACCAGATTTCAAAACTATGACAAAAACTAATAATAGATGAGTTTAATATTCAATACATGAAAGATACAATAAAATACTTGAGTATGTGAGGGTTATAGTCAATATATTTTATTGAGGTTAGATTTTTATTTTTTAACCAAAAAGGATTGAAAGATAATTTTTAAGTTTTATTAGTTAAAACACTTTAAAATTAAAGTGGATTGAACTTTAATGAATATACCTTTTCATTTAACTATTTATAAGTTTTTCAATAATTAAAATTAATGTAATTTCATAATGATAAATGAACATATAATTATGTGAGAGATATTTAAAATAAAAATAAAAATATTATGATATTGTTATTTCTAGATTAAAAAATTATATATTTTATAAGAAATAACATATGAAAAGGAAGACATGTAGCAATAATTAAATTTGAAAGAGAGAAGATGAAATTAACACCAATCCTTTCATAATCAGCATACTAACTATCTCGTCAAAATAATTATCAAGATAATTTGATTTTTAGTTATTTAAATTTATTTAATTTGCTAAATAAAATATAAATACCTATCATTTTTTTTATAATTTTATGTATCATTACATTTAATTGATTATATGTTGTAATTAATTCTATTAATTTTTTCCAGGTAATTTTTTCATTATTTTTAAAATAAGACTTTCCAATGATGTATAAGATATTTAATAAATCACCGTAAATATCTTTCATCTACCGTCTTCGTGTCTTAAACTTCTTAGATTGTGGTTTCTCCGTATCCATATTATATACACGCGCGCTGATTTTTTAAAAAAAAAAAAAAAAAAAACTTAACGTGTATTGTGTTTAACTAGTTGTAGATTCGTGCTACGCTGAAAGCTTGATTTATTTTTTTATGGCTTGTATGATGTACTTGACTGGTTATAATAAATTGATTTTATTTTAATTAGACATTTAAAATATAGATAATAATAGTAAATAAATCAAAAAAAATAATGACGATAATATAGAAAAAAAATATTTTTTTCAAAATAAGATAAATGATGTAGATCAATTCTCAACTAATTAAATACTGAAGAACAAAGTTGGGTTAAAAAGAGACCTAAAAAACCAGGTTAAGTCAATCCGAGTTAGCATGACAAACATGTGACCCCCGATAATCAGGGTTGAGTTAACCTGAGTCATCCCGTCAAACCCGCAGCTTATGTCATGAAATCAAGATAACTTGGTAACAAAGAAAATTAAGAAAATCACAAAGCTTATTTAAAAAAAACCATTGTTAACCCATGTTAACTTTTCAAATCCATAACATGGTTATTAAACCGAAAGCACCCTATTTGAAAAAATCATGTAACTTAATTCTTAATCAATCAAATATTGAATGATGAAATTAAAAAAAAAATATTCAATTATACAAAAGGATTAAAAAAATATATACAATTAAAAGAATTACAATCAAAATTGAAATACAAATTAAATTTTATCTTTGATTGAAGAGTGAAATTGAAAAGAAAAAATAATTTAAAAAATGATCAAAAACAACAATCAAAAGGATAATGGTCAAAATTGAAATAAGAAATATAAATAAAATTTTATTGAAGAGTGAAGTTAAAAAAAAATTAATTTAACAAAAGGTCCAAAAAAATCAAAAAAATAAGGATCAAATTGAAAAAAATATCACAAATCGGGATTAAATGATGAAATTGAGAAAAAAATCAAAGTTCTATAAAAAAAACCCAAGAACAAAATTAGAAATCAAAAAAATAAAGATTGAAGTAGAAATTCCTATAAATCAAAGAACATCTCTGAAACTCTGCACGACTAGCGTGAGTTTCAAGGGAAGAAGAGAGAAAAGAGAAGGAAACAAAACAATGTCGCAAACAAAAAACTATGTTACCACCGATCACATGCACTACTTCAAAAGAAAAAGGACATAGGACACTTCCAATGACATGCATGGAAGAGATATTTTGGACACCAAGAGGCGTTGCACATGTTGCTCGAAAGGCACCAGTGCTTCCCACATGTATGCGTGCCAATCACTTTATATATATATATATATATATATATATATATAAGAGTGATTTTATATGTACACCTCAACGAACATAATAATAGTGAAAAATCATTATGGCCAATTTTAGTTTTTTGGCTATAAAGGACGTTGTGATTGTTTTACTATACATTTTATTTTATTTTTTATTTTTTTATATTTAGTGAAATATCAAATTGCTCCTCAGTTTACTAAATAATTATAAAAAAACCGTATATATATACACACACACACATGAACATAATAATAGTGAAAAATCATTATGGTCAATTTTAGTTTTTTGACTATGAAGGACGTTTTGATTGTTTTACTATGCATTTTATTTTATTTTTGTTTTTTTATATTTAGTGAAATATTAAATTGCTCCTCAGTTTACTAAATAATTATAAAAAAATCATATATATATATATATATATATATATATATATATAAAAGTGGTTGTATATGTATATCAAGTCGGTCCTCAACAAACATAATAATAGTGAAAAATCATTATGGCTAATTTTAGTATTTTGGCTATGAAGGATGTTGTGGTTGTTTTATTGTGTATTTTATTTTATTTTTATTTTTTATATTTAGTTAAATATCAAATTACCCCTCAGTCTACTAAATAATTATAAAAAAATCATTGTGAAGATACAAAAAATCTATTGAGGATAGTTTTAATTTTTTTTCTTTCAAGAGTTTTTTAATCATTTCACTATGATTTTAAAATACAAAAAAACTTATTTATTACTGATTAATTTAATAATGATTAATGTATCTTGTGAAAATATCTAAATACCTCTAAAACAAGTTCAATCCTGATAAAGTAATTTTACTATGTTTAGTTCATCATTCGAAATTCATGTGAGAATTTAAACAAATTTATCACAGTAACCTTAAAACTCACAATATATAAATTTGAAAATATAAATATTTACTTTTCGTTTAAACATTACACACATAAGCGTACATGTTACAATTATTGAAAGCTAATATATTGAAATGAATCAAACTTAAAATTCAAGTTCTTGGTAAATAAAATTCATAAAAAAACATAAAAACTTGACTTCATAGCAATTATCAAGTAAAATATTATATTCGGTTCAGTTCTGTTTTTTAGAACAAAAATCGATTCAAACTAGTTTGGCTCGGTTTTTTCCGGTTTGGATTCGGTTTAGTTCGGTTTCAAACTTATAAAACAGAAACCGAACCAAACCGATCGGTTTTTTCAAAATTTTAATCGGTTTTTTTTCACGGTTTATTTTTTTCAATTATTTTTCTAGTTTTCTCATTTCAATTAATTTTTTAGTTTTTTTTCCACCTCTACTCGACTGTTACCTAGATATATTCTGTCTGAAGCTAGGACAAGCAGCCATTGATGGCATTTGTCGAGGAAGTGCGAGGTAAATTAGGAGAGACAAGGTTTTGTCCTCGTCCACTGTTTTTTTTTCCTTATTCCAAATATACTCCTTTCCCTTATTGTCTCAAGCCATTCTCTGTTACACAACAAATATTTCACTTACACTACTGCCCAAGGCTGTTGGGTTTAATTCAGGTTCATACAGAGTACTCCCATGATGTAATCTCTTTATCATGGTAACTAGGGCAAATGAATTGTCCAATCTTTGTCTTAGATCAAGAGACATGTGTTTGAAAATCTTGTGTGTCCTAAAAAAGATGGCCTTTTTTTTTTTTTGTTTGTTACAAAATCAGTTCATGAAGAGGAGCAGCATTGAACTCTAATTCATCAAGAGATTTGAAGGTTTTTCTTGGCTATAGAGTGGGAATAGCCATTCTAAAAATTGAGTTATTTAGATTTGAATTTGCTTCGTCAAAGGAAAACTCTGACTTGAATACTTGTTGATTTTTTCACCAAAAAAAAATAAAAATTATTTAGAGAAGTCAAAATAGGATTTTATGGTCACTATTATAAGTTGTCTAGCTATTTAACAGAATTAAGACTTGATTTATTTAATTACGATATACCGTGGTGGTTTGTATTTTTTTCTCATCATAAATTTAAAAATATTTGGTTAATCAATATATCATAGTTTTGCTTCAAATTCTTTCTTGAGATCTTGAATAAAAAAATTATAATTTATAACTTTTTTTTAAAACTTAAATTTTCAAATTATAACTCTATTTTAATGTGGTAGCATTTGGAAACGCGGTTTTCTACAAAAAAATTAATGTTTTTTGTTGTTAAAAATTATTTTTTATATATGTTTTAAATCGTTTTAATGCGCTGATTACAAAAATAATTTTTTAAAAATAAAAAAATTATTTTGATGCATTTCGAAATAAAAAAACACTTTGAAAAGCAACCACAACCACACTCTCAATTAAACAGTAATACGAATCCATATAACAAAGTATTTTTTTTTTTTATCTTGTTGTATTTTAGTGATAATTCATTCAGGAAATAGGTTATATACATGCAAGAACAACTTATCTTCACAGTAGGAGACCAAGTGATTGATAAAGAAAAACACTGGCCATTGCCAAGAAAAGGAAGAAAAGCATGAGGTTTGGAGGATATAAAAAGTAAAAGGTGTGTGATGCACTTTAGGACTTTTTTGTACAAAGGCAAGTCAGAATAATCAAGGTTGACATCTATTTAGTCGATTAGTAATACATACATGAATCTAACTTTATTTGCAAGTAATTGTGTTCATTTAACGGTTTTATTAAACCCACCAATGAAAAAAGAAATGGTGTCACAAGAAAAAAAAAAAGAAGTCAATTTACATTACTTGAGGGATTATTACTCTATGGATATTTTTCAAGCCATCGAGATAAAAAAAATAAATATAAAAGCATAATAATATATTTGGCTAAAGATATATAGTTAAAAATATAACAACAAATCTGTTTTATTCAAGATAATTTTATAGAAACTTTTTTTATTTTTAATATAGAGAGAAATCCCTCTTTTAATAAACAAGTGTATTTGTTGAGGGACAGCCACGAACCCCGAACAAGACTAGTCTCAACCTTTAAAAAGGTAGAAGAATACCGGGATAAGAACAAAAAAACAACCTCTCCTTTTCTTTTAAATTCTCTCTCAACATACAAGAACCAAATAAATTGAAATAGCTAAAATTCTAGCTTGTTTTTGACGAGATAAACAATCAAGTAAAAAGATATTAGAGCACGTCTACTCCATGAATTCCTCGTACTATTTATTATTATTATTATGGTAAAAGAAATTCAAAACCTACTTGATTATTATCAAATAGCATAAGATGAAATAAATGCACTTATGCAATGATGAAGCCATTTGTCCTGATGAAAACAAAGATGGAATGAGAGTGAGTGATGGAGAGTCAAAATCCCTTTCATGATTACTCTTTTTGCTTGGCCTCATGGGTTTTGATCAATCATCTCCCATCATGAACTTTCCCACACCACAACTCAATCTCTCATCATCCTGTTCCACATGTCATCATCCCACACTCCACCCCCAAGACCCCCACCACCAAACTCAACCACTCACCCTCCTCGAAAATACCCTTAATATAACCAAAAAGAAAAGGAAGGGATGAATACCATTCGTGTAATTTTGATAAAAATGAAGGGTAATCGGTTATGTGACGTCAGCGAGACAGCAACCCGCACTACTGTTTTCTCCAACATCAGTGAAGAACCAGTGTCAGTGGCATCCCTTGTAATTTCCTCTCAAATCCATGCTTCTTTCCCAACCAATCCCCCTCCCTCTCCTTGTGTTTAATATGGTGCCCTTTCAGGTTTTTTTTTCTTAGGTTTTATTAAATAATATATATATATATATATATATAAAACAAACCCTTTTTCACTGTAAAAATATCTTTACTGATTTTTTCACTGTAACGGTAGAAAATTTATACTTTCTTGGTATTTATTTTTAAAAAATTTCTTAGATTTTATTCTTTGTACTTTAAATATTTATCACTCTATATTTATTTATTCATACTATTTTTTTCATGTCTTAATTCTTTTGTATTTTTTTTTTAAAATTTCTTAGATTTTATTCTTTATACTTTAAATACTTATCACTCTACATTTATTTATTCAAACTATTTTTTTCATGTCTTAATTCTTTTGTATTTTTTTCTTTTTTTTTAAATTTCTTAGATTTTATTCTTTATACTTTAAAAATTTATCACTCTACATTTATTTATTCATACTATTTTTTTTATGTCTTAATTCTTTTGTATTTTTTTCTTTTTTTAAAAATTTCTTAGATTTTATTCTTTATACTTTAAATATTTATCACTCTACATTTATTTATTCATACTATTTTTTTCATGTCTTAATTCTTTTGTATTTTTTTCTTTTTTTTACACTTTTTTTTAAATATTATACAAAACTAAAAGTAAATAATATTTTACTATAGCATTTGTAATATTATTCTTTTTTTTATTACATTAAAAATTAATTTGAGGTCTTATAAGTCTTTATTAACTTATATGACATCCGTTTTATTTTTTTATATGTTAGTATTGGCTTTTTAATTTATAATTGTATCTTTTACTAGATGTCAAAAAATATATTAATAACACTTATATATTCATTCTTTTATGTTAAAAAAAAATTATTCGACTCACAACGAGACAAGTCGAACAGAACTATTAATACTGTTATATATATATATATAGTTATTAATTTGTTTAATTAAATGCATGCATAGGCTTTATAATTTATAATCATGTTTATTTTTTTGTAAAAACACATTGGAAAGACATATATATTTATTTTTTAATAAAAAATTATCTAACTCATGGCAAAACGCGAGTCAAATAATTAGTTTTATCAATTCAGAATCAAGTAATTCATTACCAAGAAGGTTTTTTTTTTATTATTGTTTTGAGTTCCAACCTTATTTTTAAAAAATAAAATTCAGATCAATAGAGAGTTATATTATTAAAATTATTTAAAAACAAAATGTAATTTCAGTTAACATAACCTATTAAATATATCTCATTTGTGATTTTTTTTCCACATCATATACAACAATGAAGTTTTAGAGCTTCAAACATAATATTGTTTACGTGGTTCTCTCTTTCAAATTTGAAGATGATGTTTTTTTTATCCCATGGTAATTATTATCCAATTAAAATTATTTTTAATGATTTTAAAATGTGATAGATCAACATGTTTTTTTGTTATCTTTTCCTAAAATCCATGTTCAACAAAATGATCAAAGGTATAGTAAAGATCCAATATCTTTGAGTTAAGTTACATGCCGAGCCTAAATACATGTGAGTCCAGCAGACCGCCAAACTTAACATCCTTAAGCTCAACATCTTATCGAGTCCGAATGAAATGTAAAATTGATGGTCTTTCTAAACTCTTTATTGAGTCTCAATGAAATGTAAAATTGATGATATTTCTAAACTCCTTATCGAGTCACAAGACTCTATTTATTTTTGTCGTGACTCTTAACATAAATAGTTAAGGTTAAAGATACTCATCTCTCTAAATTTTTAGATATGCAAAAGTTTTTAAAAGGATTTGATACTGTATTCCTTGTTAATTATGTATAAAAGATATTTATTGTTATTAATCATGTATAAAAGATATTTATTCTTATTAATTATATGTAAGATATATTTTTTTCCATTTAAATGCTATCAAAGTAAGATGACATTATAGTTTTTTTTATCTCCATAAAAGGACAAGATTCATGAATTCTAAAAGACTAATGATTCATTTAAAGAGCAGATTTATAAGCTTTATTATGCACTGCATACATATTTTCAGAGCATTTTTTTATAATATTATTGTAGTTTTTTAAAAAAATATTTATTTAAATATTAAAAATTTCTAAAATTCAAAAAAAAAAATCCTTTTATGATATCAGACAAGGTCATTTGAATTTCAAGCCATCATCAAATCTATATCTTAAATAATGTTAAAGAAACACCCTCTCATCAAAAGATTAAATAGATTTTACTTCTAATGTAACACTCTTTAATTTCAAGGAGGATGATGCTAGCGGAAAATTTTAGAATATTCAAATAGTTCAATATTTACTCTATAAACTCAATTTTTTTAAAAAAATAATGAAATAAAAAATTATATCAGTAGATATTAAAAGGTGATAAAACACTTTCTCCTAGGCTCAAATTTATTTTCTCTACTATTCCTTTAAGTAAATATTAATACTTATTTATGGATCTCTAATATTAATTATTATCATAGATTAAAAAAAAATACAGATGAGATAAATGAAACACGTTTTTCTCTATATTTTGTTTTGTAAAAATACATAAATTTACTTTAAAATTTATTTTATATACCTAATTTCATTTATTTAACCTATTTATATATTAATCAATACCCTAAAACGCCAGGGGAAAGTATTATGTTTTCCCCACATGTTTTTTTTGTTTTTTTTCATTTTAAATATTTGTTTTTTCTTTTTTTTCCCCCTAAAATTGACTTCTTCTTTTTTTTTTGTTTTTTTTAAAATTATCTTTGCCAATTTTTTTCTTCAGAATTTAGTCATGTAGTTTTTTTCTTTAAAATATTGTAGATTGTTACAATATTTTCCTATATGGTTTTTTTCTTCCTTTTTATGATTTTTTTCTTCTTTTATTTTTTTTTTTAAAATGATCTTTGTTGATTTTATTTTTTTTATATTGAGCTAATTGAGACTTTAGCTTCGTAGTTTTTTAAAACATTGTGGATTGCTACAGTATTTCCCTACATGTTTTTTTTACTTTTTTTATGATTTTTTTCTTTTTTTTCTTTTCAAAATGATCTTTGTTGATTTTATTTTTTTCATATTGAGCTGGTTGAGACTTTAGCTTCGTAGTTTTTCTAAAAACAAATACTGTAGATTGCTATAATGTTTCCCCCACATGGTTTTTGTTTTGCCGCAGTGCTTCCCCAAATATTTTTTTTCAAAATTATCTTTGTCGAATTTATTTTTTCAATATTGAGTTGGTTGATAATTAGCTCTAACTTTCTCCACATGTTTTTTTTTTCATTTTTTATTTACTTTTTGTCCAAAATTGTCTTTTTTTTTTCAGAATTATTTTTGTTGATTTAATTTTTAAATATTAAGTTGGTTGAGAATTTAGTTTTATAGTTTTTTTTCTTTAAAACACTGTGGATTGCTACAGTGTTCCTCATATAGTTTTTTTTGTTATGATTTTTTTTAAAATTATCTTTATTGATTTTATTATTTTTAATATTGAGCTGGTTGAGAATAATAATTGTATATTTCTTCATGAAATACTATAGATTGCTACAGTATTTTCCTGTATGGTTTTTTTTTCCTTTCGTTTTTTTTGTTATAATTTTTTTTAAAATTATTTTTGTCGATTTTATTTTTTTAATATTAAGCTGGTTGAAAATTTAGTTTTATAATTTTTTTCTTAAAAATATAATGGATTGCAATAATTTTTTTCATATAATATTTTTTAATTTCTTTTATTTTTTTCATAAACTCATAATAAAACACAAACATATATCACAAACCCACGATATTGCGCGGGCGTAACATGTAGTTCTTTTCACATAGATAATAACCATACTCTATAAAAATTCTCGATCCTAGCCTTCAAGGTCACCTATAAAGTCGTTTAAACACCTATAAAAAAAAAGAGAAAAAGAAAGTCTTTTTTCAAACACAACACAATCAGAAGAGAATATTATCAGGAAGGAAAGAGAAAGAGAAAGAAAGCAGCTGAGCTCTCAACACTGAAACCTCACGAAGCCAAGTGAGAAACCAAAACCAAAGAGAGCAAGGACCAAAGATACACACACAAAACACAATCCCTCCTCCAAGATTTTAGTATTATTCTCCTTTTCTTTTTTTTTTCCTTCTCAATCTTTCCTTCTTTCTGTGTGTAAAAAATGGAGCAAATCAAGGCTACCTTCAAGCTAGAAGCTTGTGGCATAATCTAGGGACTTTTAACTATTTTTTGATCTCTTGTTTGAAAATCTTCGTGGGTTTTCCCGTGTCGGTGGTGGGGATGGGTTGCGAGAGAATGTTAATAGCAGTGAGCTTGGATCCTGAGAGAAAAAGGAGCGGTGGTCTTAGAACAAAGCAGGCTGGGAGAGGATCCTGTCGTGGAAGTTAGACTGTCCAAGAAATGTGCAGTCTTTGGCTCTGACCAGATACAACCCAGCGACTCCACTTTTGTTACTCTTTTCGTGCTATTAAGTTGTTGTTCTCGTTGTTTAAGGAAAGCCTTGATTTGGAGGTCAGTTTGAAATTGTGAGATGGGTCTCTTGTTGAGAGAAGTTTTGAAGATACTTTGTGGTGTTAATCAATGGTGTTATGCTGTTTTTTGGAAGATCGGATGCCAGAATCCTAAGTACGTTTTTTTTTCTTCTTTCTTTGGTATGGTCTGTTGCTAAGAAAATGGAGTTGAACGAAGAAAAAAAAGGGGTGAAACTTTGAATTTATTTAAGGCTTTCTGTTTTCTGGGTTTTTACATTTATTCTGAGTTTTTTTGTGCTTTTCTGCTTGGTTGTTAGGAAAATAGAGGGAACAGTGGAATTTGTGGTGTATCTTTTGCTGGGGTTTTCTTTTATTTTTTGTTGTGCTTTTCCTGTATTTTCCGAGTGACCAAACAAAGAGGATCTGATGAGTGATTTTACCTTTGTCTGGAGTTAACATAGGATTCTGGGTTTTGTTCTTGAAGTATTTTCTCGGTGACCAAACAATAAGAGGGTCCAGCATCAGTATTTTTTCTGTTTAGGCTATTTTGGTCTTTGAATGATTTGTTAAAGTCTGGTTGTTCTTTTTCTTTTTCTTTTTCTTTTTAGTCAGAAGTCTGATTGGTCACTGTTGTCTTATGTGGGATGCGCAATCTAATACACCCTTTCTTTTCCTCTGTTTTTGGAACCTTGTGTTTTGGTTTATTCTGTTTTGTCTTTAAGAATCTAAGTAAAAAGTTGATTTGTATTGGTTTGACTAAACCATTTCTGTATTGGAATGATTTTATGTTCTTCAAATCTACTGATTCCATTTCGTCCTAGCTTGCTTGATTCCATTTCGTCCTGTTATCTTGGTTTTGAATAGAAAGAAATAGTTACGATTTTATCAGCAACTGAAGATTCTGCTGAATGGTTGCGATTATTTTCTTTTGTTATCTTCTGTTTGGATCCTGAGAAGATGTTAAGAAAAGGGGAAGAAAAATCATAATAGAAAATGGTATCTAATTTTTTTTTTTCATTTGGCGTTTTGGTAACTAAACAGAAGATGGGATTTTTTTTTGGTCTTAGTTACTTGCTAAATTCTGTTATAGAGCTGAATGATCTGAGATATTATGTTAATTTGCAGGTTGTTAATCTGGGAGGAATGTCACTACGAGCCAACATCATGTTCAGTTCCCCCAAGTACTTCTGGAACTGAGAACCTAGCACTTCCTTTTGGAGAGTGGGAAGGACACTTTGGTCCTGATGTTCACTCCTCTCAGCTTGGAATTCAAGCGGGGGGTAGACTCTGTTCGCTTATTAACAAAATGATGGTGAATAATCAGGTTAACATTGTAGGCGAAGGGTATGTTTTTCTTCCATTTCATGTACCTTACATTTTAGTTTCACATTATGACTGCCTGTTGTGCACAATTGAAAGTCTGATTTGTTATTTTTCCAGAATCGTTGGGCGTGTTGCGTTTACAGGAAACCATGAGTGGATTCTTGCAAATAATTACAGTAAAGATGCCCATCCTCCAGAAGTACGCGACATAAGTTTTCATCCTGTGCTATGGAATAATGTTTTACACTAATTGAGATTGCATATCAGTATCCATTAGCCATTCTTAGTTACACAATTTGCTAGCTGGAGTCCATTGAAAGTTCTATTTTTTGTTTTCTCCTGTATCATCTTTAGTACACATACTCTAATGATAATACGTAACTGAATTTAACAGAGAGAGGAAATTGTGGAATTCTATTATTTTGATGGAAAGTTAAACGACAACATCTTAATGCAATAGTAGCGTGTCCTTCTTCCTGTGAAATGCAATGCGGCTGCACTGTTAGTAGTTGAACTTGTTATAACTTCAATCTTGTCTGTTCTACAGGTTTTAAATGAGGTTCATCACCAGTTTTCAGCTGGGATGCAGGTTTGTAAGCTTCCCATATGTTCTAATTTCTGCAACAATCTTCAATCTGCCTTCCATGAAAGTTTTAGTTTTTTTTTTGGGCAGACAATTGCTGTTATTCCTGTTTGTCCTCATGGTGTACTTCAACTTGGTTCTTCCTTGGCTGTAAGTCCTCGTTATTCAGTTGTTTCGATGTGCTAATGAATTGAATTTTCAATTGCAATGATATATTGTGCAAATAATATCACTTGTTGGTTAGATTTATTTTTCTTATATCTTTTGGTCTTTTTTCCACTCTGCTTATTTCATAAAGGTGTCCAATTTGGGTTTTGGTTTTATTAAATTCCTTCTGGTTACTAATTTTTTTTTCAATATAGCCATCATATATTTGCATAACTGGTTATTGGAGTTAATGTAGAGTTCGGAGGCAATCTATTTCTAACTTATTCATCACCACTGATTCTACCGCTATACCTGTGATTTCAATATTCTATGGCACTGGTCACTTATTCATTATGTCAGAATTTTTCCTGTTGCTCTTTGTATATTTATATTTTATCTTTACTGTCAGATTCTGGAGAATATTGGGTTCGTGAATAACGTGAAGAGTTTGATCCTGCAACTAGGGTGTGTCCCTGGAGCACTTCTGTCTGACAACCATATGGAAAAAGAACCCACAGAAAGAATTGGAATGCCTATTTCCTGTGGAATGGCTCTTCCTGTGTGTTTTTCTGGAACTTATAAGGTGCCAAGCTCCACTCCTTCCTTGGCAGACAGCTGCAACCAACAAATAATCTCATCTCAGGAGGCTTCTAGAATTGTAGGTCAACCTTCTTGTTCTCAAACTAGACAGGTTCAGGATGATCAACATGCTACTTCTTCGGCCATTCATATCCCCAATGCAACTGGAATTTTAGCTAAATCTTGTGATGACTTCCGTGAACCAAAAATTTTCTCACTTATGAAGCCAGACAATCCATTCATGGGCCAACTAGCAAATGGAGTTGTTGGAGCTGAAGTGATCCCCTCAAATCCTGGTGCGTGGCTGAACCACCAGACTGCTTCAAGCAGTTTAAGACTTGGATTCGATCATCGACCAATTATTAGTCAGTCAAATACCAATAGTAGCATACTAAAATTACTGGAACAGCAGATTTTCTCTGATGTTGGTGCACAAAATCATGTTAGCCACTGTAAAAATGATTCAAATGGCCTTACTATGGCCCACCCAAGGACAAATGAAGGCCATTTTCTTCCTTCTACTGGAGGTTCTCATATCTCTGGACAGTTACCTAGTGAAGTGGGCACTAAGAGAAGAGCAAACTCCAATCTTTGTTCCTTAATAAAACCACAGAAATTGGCAGATATCAATCACTCATCCACGCTTCTGGCAGGGGTTGGGACTCAAAATGTTGGTTCTTCAAGGGCAGGGGATGATCATTTATCTGGTCTGTTGGATCAATCAAGTGCGAGTGGCATTCTTTCAGGGGGTTCCAATCTTGAATATCCCCACACAGATGTGAAGCCTACTAAAAAGGAAGCAACTACAATGGAAAAAAAGATTGAAGGTGATTTATTTCAAGCACTTAATGTCCCGCTGACTCAACCAGGTGAACATATATATTTGAGTGAGAATGTTCTTGGTTCCGTTAATGATTGCCTGATGAGCGCATCTGGAAGTCAGAATACTGTTACTGTAAATGCTAAGCTCGAGGAACCATGTGCTCAACCTCCCTCTGGGGATGACTTGTATGATATTTTGGGTGTGGAATTTAAAAACAAATTACTCAACGGCAAGTGGAATAATTTACTTGGGGATGAACTGTGTGTGAAGACACAAGATATGGTTAAAGATGCTTCAACATTTATGAGCATCCGGGAGGCAAATTCTGATCTTTTTTCAATTACTGGAGGAGTCTCAGACAGTAACATGTTCTCTGACTGGGGTACTGACCATCTTTTAGATGCTGTGGTATCTAAGGCGCACTCTGCTGCCAAACAGAGCTCGGATGATAATGTTTCTTGCAGAACAACATTGACAAAGACTAGTATGCCGTCCTTTCCCGGTGGTTCTGCCACCTATGGCAGGATTGGCATGTGTGATCAGGTGCAAAGGGAGTTAATTAACCTGCCTAAAAGAGCAGGGACCATAGCATCTAGCTCTTTTAGATCTGGCTGCAGCAAGGATGATGTAGGAACTTGTTCTCAAACTACTTCCTTTTATGGGTCCCAACTGAGTTCTTGGGTTGAGCAAGGGCATAATGCAGGGCATGATTGTAGCGTTTCAACTGCATTTTCCAAGAAAAACGATGAAACAAGCAAGCCAAATCGCAAAAGGCTTAAAGCTGGAGAGAACCCAAGACCTAGGCCGAAAGATCGTCAGATGATCCAAGATCGTGTTAAGGAGTTGCGTGAGATTGTACCAAATGGAGCAAAAGTAATGCATTTCTTTAATCCTTCTGCTGCATGTCTTTTTCCTGTGATAGCTAACGATGACAGTCAGATTTGATACTATTCTTTCTGTTACTGTGGTCTAACAGTGTAGCATAGATGCTCTGCTTGAACGCACAATCAAGCATATGCTTTTCTTGCAAAGCGTGACAAAGCATGCAGATAAACTGAAACAAACTGGGGACTCCAAGGTATCAATTGCATACACTATATATGTGTATAATCTTATCCATGATAATTTGTACTGGTGTTTCTTTGTTTCCTGCCCATTCTAAACTTAATGGAGGGAACATAATACTCTTGTTTTGTCAAAACAATGTCTAGTACCGCCGCATATGGGTATTGGGGGCAGGAATGGGGAATGCCTGCAAAATTTCATTGGCATAAACTTGATATGGGGATATCTGTCATATCAAGTACAGTTATCAAGGACATCAGTCAGGATTTATGCACAGATAATGTATATTGGAAATGATTAAATTACTCTTATATCTAGCCTAGTTTTTGACATTTTGTGCTTTGAACAATTACTAATGAGAGAAATGTTTCTGATTGTGTATTTTGTTCGTGTAAATTTGCAGCTTCTTAACAAGGAAAGTGGACTGCTTTTGAAGGAAAATTTTGAGGGAGGGGCAACATGGGCATTTGAAGTTGGTTCACAATCTATGGTTTGTCCTATCATAGTTGAAGATCTGAATCCACCTCGTCAGATGCTCGTGGAGGTAACAGCACCTTTTTTTTTTCTTCACTCAGATATTGGAGTTGTTGGTTTTAACAAGTTTCTTTTATCCTATAAGTTGAATCTTGTATTTCCTCTTATGACAGATGCTTTGTGAAGAACGGGGCTTCTTTCTAGAGATAGCTGACTTAATTAGGGGATTGGGTTTGACAATCCTGAAGGGGGTGATGGAAACCCGAAATGACAAGATCTGGGCACGTTTTGCTGTAGAGGTAGGATTCTAAACTGAAATACTGCATGCATAATCAACTGTTGGTCCCAAGTAACCTTTCATGGAAGGAATATGTGGGGTGCCCTCACCTTTTTGGACTATCTTTCCAGTGGCATTACTGGCTTCTATGTCCTCCATGCATAGAAGAAAAGGTGAAATAATGCTAGTTCCTTTTCATCATTCCTCTTCAAGGCGGGAAGAGCATATTTTTTAAATAATAATATGCCAAATGAGTGTCTTCTTTTACATCTGATCTTGAACTACAAGATCATGGGAAAAGAAATGCATAACCTTGGTAAAAATGTGTCTGATTCGCACTTGTTGTGTTGTGCAAGCTACCGTGCTTTAGTGTAATTTTCAGAATTTATTCTTTAAATTGCTAGTGATCTTAATGATGGTTGCCTCACTATCCTCTGCTGAAAGCATACTAAATGCGTATAGAATGCAGGTCTTTTACAATCTTCGCATTTGGCCATCTAAATTCAAGTGTCATGTGCAGGCAAACAGGGATGTAACAAGGATGGAAATATTTATGTCTCTTGTTCAACTTTTGGAGCAAACTGTCAAGGGCAGTGCACCACCAGTGGGTGCGTTGGAGAATGGCAATGCGATGGTTCATCACACGTTCCCCCAAGCTACCTCTATACCTGCAACTGGTATGCCTAGTAGTTTGCAGTGAACTGCCTGCTAAACAGTATTTCTGGTGTGGATATGTTAAGAGCAATTGCAGTTTTGCTTGCCATGACTAACATGTGTTCCAGCCTAAGCTCTCTGGCAGTTCTAACTATCTCTAACATTTTTGTCCCCAAAAAACTAGATTATGCCTAACTTCATCTCACAGAAGGGGGAATTTGTTTAGATAGCTAAAGCTTCTCACGAACTTTCAACTTTGTGTTCCTTTTGGCGATGAACATCCAAATTTTTGGATCATCCACGGTTGGGGGAAACAATTTTAGCTTCAGAGTACGTAAATTGGTGGTGTTTTAGGTGACTAGACATCAATGCTGCAGAATCTTAGTTTAGTCTCATTATAGGCTGGAGAAGGGTTGCATATCAGTGGGGTATTAACCAATGTATAGGGGATTTTAGATATGAAATGAAGGGATCTGTCTTTCCTTTCGAAAAGACAGTGTGCCTCGTCTTCTTTTTCTTGTGTTGCAAGTTTCTGTTGTGATTTGTTTTCCTCCTGGACCCTTTTTATTCTGCGTGGTTTTCAAATCAGTGATTTTATACTTTGGATGGTATAATGTTTGCTGTTCGTCGAATTTATAATTACTTGAATGTTATCTGGGTTTTCCGGTTCCTCTCCAGATCGATTGCATGTTGGCAGCATTGCGTTACGAGTGTAATCCTATATAGACCATTGTTCATTTTGCGCTTTTTTTTTTAAAGTGTTTGGGCTGTGAGTATTTTTTCTTCATTTTCAGTCCTTTTAGTTTGGAAATTTTATGATCAGGTCCAAAATTTTATTTTTATTGTCTTTCCGACCTTGAGTTTGAAAGAGAAAAACAACTTGCTGCCGAGTTCAATAACACTGTAAGAATTCTTTCAATAACAATGCACAGGTGGTGTGTTATAGTTTTTAATACATTCATATTATAATTATGAAAATATTATTCTTTATATAATTTAAACTTGCTTTTATAGCTGTAATAAGATTTTTGTCTAAAAATATTCTTGTAGAAAAAAGCGGATAAAAAGGTAACTTGTTAAGAAAATAAATGAGTTTCAACTGGAAGGATACCTTTTTATTTTGATTTCAAATCGGCCAATATCTTTTGGATATTCGTAGTGATTTTTTTTAAAAATAAAATACATAGAACAAAAAGTAATATTTTATTTTGTGGAAAAAAAAAAAACTCTAAGAAAGGAGGGATTATGCTACCATATTATTTTGTTTCAATAAAATATAATTTATTATACGTGATATTTGGTCTTTTAATCTATATATATCTTTTAGTTTATCAATTTGTAATTTTTTTATATTTACTATCAATTTATTTTATTAAATATACCCATCAAGTTTTTATTAATATAATAAAAAATTAAATGCTTAAAAAATTGAGCACCAAACCAATATATATTTTTTTAAGATTATGATAACCTCATAGAAAATAAATTGAAATAAATCATGAAACCTAATTCATAACAATTATGTTATTTTTTACAAAATTATTTTTTATCTAGCAATATGATATATCATTTTTTATTTAATAATATGATAGAAAAAAAGCAGAAGATAGTAAAATTGAACACCGATCCAAAATTGAGATGTTTTTCCAAAATCATAACAACCACGTATAAAAAAAAAATAACAAAGTCTAAATCTTGATAAATCCAATTTTAAAAGATGAAAATAAAAAAGTTATTGTTCAAATGAATAGTAACATGTGAGGAGGAGAATAATGATTTCCCTTCATCATTTAGCTTTTGTTAACTAGACTGGTGTCCCGTGCTATGCCACAGGCAAGATCAAAATTTTTTTTTAAACCTAAAAATTATTTAGGTGAAGGTAGCACTTTTGAAGAAGTAAGAGAAACTCAAGAGTTAGGTTAAACGTAAATTAATTTGATAATATGATAAAAAATAGAAAAATAGGCGATGTTAAGTTGGATTAACACGTGAAACACATGACCTGACATATGAGATCGAGATAATCTCATAAAAGGATGGAATCATAAAAAATCAATTGTAAAGAAAAACCTGAAAAAAAAAAGATTTAAGAGAACTTAGTCCAATCTTTCAAACTCGTGACCCAAAAAATTAACAAAATCCCAATAAATAAAATGTTGAGTGACAAAATTGAAAAACAAAGTTAAAAAAATAAAAATAAAAATAAAAACAAAACAAATAACAATTAAAACAATAAGAGTTGAATCTGATATAAAATAAAATAAGCTAAGATATTGAGAGATACAATTGAAAAAAATAATCTAATTAAGAGAATTATATAAAATATTGAGGGAAGTAATTGAAAGGATAATTTCATTAAGAGAATAATTAAAAAACTTAATAATTAAAAGAATAAGAACTAAATTGGAGAGATAAACAAAAAAATGATTGTTAAATTGAAAGAAAATTCCAATTCTATGGAATATTTAAAATTAAAAAAATAACAATAAAAAAATAAGGACTAAATATAAAAAAAATAATAATGAAAGGACTACTTTGAAAATGTGTAAAAAAAAACTTTAAAATCAAAGAAAAAAAAGAAAAAAAAAATCACCGGTATAAAAACCAAATACCTTTTGCCACACGAGCCACCTAGTAATGGAGGCGGCGCTGTGAAAATTAAAACACCACCATGAAAGAAGAGATTTGGTTACCAGAAAACACTGCACGAGCTATCCAAATAGCATGAGAGCACTCACGCACGCCCCCTTGAGCTTCACACACAACTGACTTTTTAAAATTAAATTAATATTATACATACGTCTAAATACTAAAGTGCTCGTAATTAGACTTGGTAACTAAAAAAAACAACCAAGTGAAAGGGACATTAAAACCCCTTGACTAAGACAGACAATTTCCATGTAAGGTCATTTAGGTAATTTTATTGTACACTTGAAATGAATAAAATCAAAGTGCCCTTTCCGGCCCAAGTATTATTTTTTAATTTAAAAAGTATTTTAATCATTTTCCTGTATAATTAAATACTAATCGACACTTTCTTTCAAAGTCATCTGTGTTTTGTGGATAAAATTATTATTTTACTATTTCATTTCATAATGCAATAAATTTAGAGCAACAGTAAAAAATAATAATAATATAGTAATTTCACCTAGCCTCTCCGAGATAAAGATTTTTTTAATGTAAAAAAAATAATGATTTTACTGTGGTAATTGTTTTTTTAAAAACCCTCCCATAAGAAGGGAGAGTGACAGAGTGTGAAAGGAGGAAGTCCTCTATAATTGAGCTGAGACCGAAGACACCGCTTAACGTTTCCCTCTCCTCAACGCTGAGTAAATTATATTTTAATTCTTTTGTTATTTATTTATTTATTTGTGAGTTATTTTTTGTGGTTTTGAAAATTATGAGAGTCTTTGATGAAAGTTGACTCTAAATCTTTTTTAAGATTCTTAAATTGTCCTTTTCAAACGTACGAGAATTAAATAATAATTTAGTCCCAATGTCTTATCAAAGCTAATAGACCGACGGTTAAAAAAGCGATGACTATGACTTAAGCGTGTTTGGCAGTGTGGTTGCGGGTGTTTTTTAAATAGCTTTTTGTGCCGAAATGTATGCCAATGATATTTTTTTATTTTTTAAAAATCATTTTTGACATCAGCACATCAAAACAATCCAAAAAGTACAAACCACACTCAATTTTAATAAAAAAAAAAAATTCAAATTTACACGAAACGCAGGTACAAACACAGTACCAAACGTTCTCTACTCCTTTAGGATATATATTAATTGATTAATCTTTTTATGATTGTAGAAATTAATTGCCTGTTTATCTTTATATTTTTGAATTCATTTTTCTTAATAAGAATAATTTTAATGGCAAAAGCTATTTTTTTTATTAATATATTAAAATAAAAAATATGATATTTTTTTTACATGCACTCCAATAAAAAATATTTTAACAACTCATTTATATCTTAATATATTTAATATTAATGCTTTAAACCTTTTTAAGAA
>Ga0325403_1001275_pt1 | contig 20604 bp, 10 predicted proteins | sample PopdelMetagenome_19_FD_205665 | JGI IMG/M metagenome (GOLD analysis project Ga0325403, IMG submission 205665) | Populus deltoides microbial communities from Bellville, Georgia, United States - Xylem-PdKOR-R4 | ecosystem: Host-associated > Plants > Phyllosphere > Stem > Wood/Secondary xylem... | reverse complement strand
AAGTCGAGCCAAGATGTTGCATTCAACAAGTTTGATAGTCATCCAGATTTTGTTCCTCCTGATACTTTTCCCGATGTCGTTACACAATCACAACCACGAGGGCACCAAAGGGCGTCGCGTATGGATTATATTCGTGATGGCATTGCAAATAGTTTGATGGGACAATGATGTTTATTTTGTAATAAGAAATAACAATTTATTTTTTTGCCGGTATGTATTTGGACAAAATGTTGTATTTCCTCTTAACACAAAGAATTATTTCATTTATGTCCTTTTTAGTCATTTTAGGTACTATATCAACCGCAACCACAGTTTTAACCAAACATGTTTTTACCACAATAAAATCACACCACACTTTTAACCAAACACACAAAATATATACACAAACCACAGAAAAAATACTTTTTTTAAAATCATTTTTTTCCAACTGCAACCACAACAACTACAGCAAAAACAAACACTCTCTTAACTTAGTTAAAAACTTGGGTTCATCTATAATATGATAAACTCGAGGTAAAATTCTAATAAAAAATTCATTGAATATTTTAAAGATTTTTTTTATTAAAATAAAATCAATTTAATATTTTTAAAATTTATTTGCTAGCCCACCCTGTTATCAAGCCTAGCCTTTGTGATTTCAACCATTTTGGAATGATAACCTTTACCTCCTCGGAAATACAAAATGTCCCTCTTTTTTTTTTTTTTAATTTATTGTCCCAGAGTTGAATCTTCTGAGCAGCTAACCAGTCACCAACGCCAAAAGTCGAGAGTGTTTGCAACAAAAGACACAGAGGAGAGGAGAGGAGCTTCAGATTCCTTGGATCAAAACCTCTCCATCCATCCCATGAATCTTAACTAACTGAACAACAACGATAAAAAATCCATTACCACAACTGCCAACGCTGCTGCTGCTCCTCCTCAAGTTGTCAGATAATCAAAATGGGATTCCAGGAATGATAAAATTCTGATCATCAAAACGAGGATATGTCTCAATCTGACATCTCGTACAGGTAACTAAATCCTCCACTTCCTTCCATTTTCCCCTCTCCGCTCTTCGCCTCTATTATCAATCATGGTTCATGTTTTTGTTGACTTTTTTTTAAAATGAAATTTCAGTGTGTTTTATGTGCTTGTCATTAATCAAAAGAATTGATTTGATTTGACCGCTGAACAGTACAAAGAATAATCACCAACATTTTGTTCATAAAAAATGTTGAAATGACAAGAATTTACTGGGGGTGGTCCTTTCAATCAACCAGATCCTGCTAAAGGGGAGTAAAACATATGTTCTATCTGTATGTTTCATTGATTCTGTTTTTCGATTATTGGTCGGTGAAGGAAGTGAAGGCAAATTATTGGATTTATTTATTGACTTGCTTGGCATTTTTGTTAATACAACTCTTTTGAAAAATTAAGGTCTTGGGTTGTTTGGGTTTGCATTAGATGATTAGCGAAATAACAACGTTGATCCGAGAATTGTCTGTCGGTTTTCTAGGCGTAAAACAAGGCAATCTGCAAGAATTAAGCTTCTGTTTGAGCTGCAAAGGTAAATTTTGTTAATGGTAACAATACAACAATACGGTGGTTCTTTCTTAGTCATATGGCGTGTGGACCAAGTTGGGGCTTTGTGTTGGGATCTTTGTTTGGGCTAATCCCCAATAAATTGCGTGTTCTTTTGTATAGTTTGAGGAATGTTAGTCAAGAAATATTGTTTAAAGAAGCTGTGCAGTGGTGAATTATCTTGCCCAATTTTCATGTTGTTTGAGGGACTCGCTCAGTTAAATTGCTGTTTTAATCCCTTGCATCTCTTTTGTTATTTCATATCCTAAAAGCACAAACCCTCCTTGTCATTCTTCAAGAGCATCAATATTAGTTTAGTTACTGGTCAAGAAGGCAGCAGCTATTCAATTTAGTCATGCTTAGCTGTCCTTTTTTTCCCTTTCACTTGACAATTTTTGGAATACTTATTAATTTCTTTGATTCAATGTTAATGATATCTAGCAGACTCGTTTTTAAGGGTTGGATCTGGCATGACTTTTTCTCTATCCAATAGCTTTTCTACCACCATTCTAGGCCTTGCCCCTCAATCCCCAGCAGACCTCTTTTCTGACACTCTACATGTCATTCTTAAAATTTTGATGGATAAACTCAGCACTTCGGTTATCAGACATGTCAAGAAAATTGTGACAAAAATATGCCAACTAAAATGCATTTGAGAGTCAAACATGTATTCTTTCTCTGTTGAATTCCTTCACTGTTCAATCTGCTTGGGGTCATAACTTGTTTCTTGTTATTTTTCCAGTCGTGAAATTCCTTTCAACGGTGCTTCCACTGATCCCCACCATCATCTCTCTTAGCCATTTGTAGTTGCCGATATTCCAGACTGCCAGGACTCATAACTTTTTGTCCACCGATGTTCTTTTGTATCTCTGCAGTCTTTTATCCTTTTCAAGCCTCTAGCCCTGCAAATTTGCTCTCTTAAGTGTTATATCTTCTCTTTTTGTACAAATCCTGTTCCATCCAAAAAGCCAAAATGGTGTAGAATGTTAAAAATCTGAGCCTAATTGCTTGAGATATAAACAGCTTAGCAAATGAGCTTTCTTATCTATCCTAGCCTTCTCCTCCTCTTCATCAGTTTGGTGTTTGTTTATGTAGTGAATATTGTGATTTTATGTTTCTCTTACGGTGCATTTATTGATAGTTTTTCTCCTTTGCAGCTGTGGCTCTTGTGGATACCCCTTGAATTTAACATCTTCCAATCGAATCACCTCCAAAATAGGTTCTGGATATCAGAAATCTATAAAGAAAGGTTATATCTCCTTCCTTTCTGTTGATCTTAGTCGATTCACACAGGTTGATGTGGTAAACTGTCTTCCTGTGTCTTGGGGTCATTATCATTCAAAAAGTAAACTTCTTTGTCGTAAATGTGGGGTTCACGTAGGCTATGGATATGGAGATTCGCCCGCTCTATGTGGTTTTGACTCTCCCAACTCATCAAGCTCAGCTTATAAAAAATTTACCATAAAGATCCGAGCTCTACAGCCTTCAGAAGGGTGCTAACAAAGTCATCATGGAAGAACCTTTTAATTGTCTTCTTACCCCCATCATGCACCTGCCCAATGATTGCCTGTCTATTGTTTTTCAGTTGCTTGGCTGTAGTTCTGATTGTGAATCATTTGGTTTGACTTGTCATTACTGATTTAATACTTTGTTCTGATCGTGGATCATTTGGTTTGACTTGTCATTACCGGTTTAATATTCAAAATACACACCGGAGGTCCTTACAATTTCATTGTTTGTTGGCCTTCCCCAACGTTTTCTTCTTTATCTCAGAGTAGGCTTGTTACTAGCTCCTTCCAACTTCACTGGCTGCTAACCCGCTTCAGCATTTACAGTATTTGTCCTCATCTGGTTGCTCTGAGATGCCTGATTCATGCCTAAGCTTTTTGCAATCCTATGCTTTGAAGTTTCTTTCTCTTAACCTGGACTGCCGTTTTGGAATCACTGACAATGAACTCTCACTGGTTGCCGCTAGTTGCTCCTCCTTAGAGGTTATTAGTCTAATATCAATCCTAAATTACCGATGCTTGGTTACAACTTTAGCTAATGGGTGTTCAGCCTTGAAGCACATCCATCTCTCGTACTGCTCACTTGTTTCTGACTCCGGGAGAACTCGTATCAATCTTGCTGTCAGCTGGAGGCAGTTTAATGTATCTCATTGCAGCGGAGTAAATGGTTCTGGGCTTGGAGGGTTTTCCCCAACTTCAACTCATATAGATGCTGATTCTTGTAAGCTTGAGCCAAAAGGCATTATCGGGATTGTAAGTGGAGGTGGAGGTGGAGGTGGAGTTGAGTATTTGAATGTTTCTTGTATGAAATGGTGTGTAAGTGGAGGCGCCGTGCAGCAATAGGTGCAGGTTTTGCCACTTGGCTTAAAATTCTTAACCTTTGGCTGTGCAGAACTGAAGGAGATGAAGTCCATTGCAGCAATAGCAAAGGGATGCCCGTTGCTCGAAGAATGAAATTTGGCTGCGTCATGGGGTCAGGATTGCAGGACGGCAATATATTGGGATCAGTTGCCATAAATTGGAGAAGCTGCATGTCAATCTGTGTGATCTCGGGTTGCAAGCTTTGAGAGAGGGTGCAAAAGGCTCTTGGTTTTGTACATTGGACGCACTTGGAAATTATCTGCTACCTCTGTAGAGTTGTTTAAATTACATAGAGGTAAGATAAGTGAATTAGAGATAAAGTTCAGAGGTAGATGATAAGCGAGTTGGAATACTCGGGAAATATCATATCGTGCATGCCAGTTGTTAACTAGGAAGAACTTCCCATATGGCTTCAAAAATTTGTGTGGTGCTGCAAACATCTTTTAGTTGTAACTAGGATATTGGTCGCCTTTGTAGGAATTATTCCTCTTCTAAATTTAAAAGAAATATATTAGGAGATAGGAGATTTTTTTTTTTTGATAATATCATTAAATATAATGAAGTAGATTGATTTTGAAATTTATCAATTTCTTGTTGAGTTTTGAATTAAACCGTGTAAAAGTTGATCTAAAATAAATTACTTAATTTAATTAGTTTAAAAACAACTTAGATGACAGGTAAAAATATGATATGATTTTTAAAAGAACTTTAAGACAACAACTCTTTTATATATTGAGACGATGCCAGATTGCATTGATCTAGGTCACCCTGTGATCTGGGTTATGAACTTCAGTAGGTTTAATAACTTTGTTGTTTTTGTAAATTATTTTTGTTTAATTTTATGATAACATTAGATACTTTCAAAATCAAGCATTAACCCTAAAAAAACATTTATTTGAAATTGTGATAATCCTATAAAAAGTAGAAAAAAATAAATCATGAATTCTATTTCTGAACCAATCCAATATTGAACAAGAGTGAAATAAAAAAAACAATTAGAAAAATTAAAAGACGAGAAATTAAAAAAAAACCATAGCAGCTAATGGATTTCATTGTGATTAATAACTTGTTTTTTTTTTAAAAAAAAAAACTATCATTTATTAACTACATGATAACACAAATAGACAATCACAAAATAGAGCATCAAACCATACCGAGACTTTTTAAAAAAACTATGATAACCTTATAGAAAGCAAAATAAAACAAATTATGAAACTTAATTCTCAATCAATCCAATATAAAATAATGAAATCAAAAAATAAATTTATAAAAAAGAAAAAAAAATTTCGTCAACAACCCATGGACTTTCTAAATTTTAATAATAATTTTTTTTTCTAAAACTATTTTTTTTAACTACATGATAAAAATAAAAATAGACAATCACATGATCGAGTTCAATTAGAAAAAAAAAGAAATACCCTGCTAAATTCGCAAACGAGGTCATTGACTCCACGAAGTTTATTAACCTAGGTTTTTTTAATTTTTTTTATTTAACTAATTTTTTTTTAAAATAGATTATACCGCGATGTTGAGATATTTTTCTGATACTGGAATAACCATATAAAATGCAAATTAAAATAAATTATCAACTTTAAACCCTCATAAACATATCATATAAGGACTAAATTTTAAAAAAAAATCAATAACTAAAGGGAAAAAAGGGTTAAAATGAAAAAAAAAAGTGGATTATTATTGTAATCCACAATGCTAATGAGTGTGGGAAACAATGTTTTCCTCGCACCTTTTAGTTTATTTATAATAGCTATTTCGCTCATTACTCGCAACGAGTTGGATATTTTTTCTAATGTGTTTTTGTATATAAAAAAAAAATTCTAAATGTAAATCAAAAAATTCAAGAATGTATATAATCAAATAAATTGAAAATCATTTGTGTTAATAAATGTAAAAAAAAAATTAATGATAAATAAATATAAAAAATAGAAAAATTAAGAGCCATATATAAATTAAGATATTTGACCTCGCAACACGGGCCTTTGACTTGATTGTGTTTAATAGCTTTGTTTACCAAAATTAATATTTTTATCTAATCAAACACTAATAGAAATAGACATACATGAAATTGATTAAATAAAATAAAAGAAAAACAATATTATGTAAGGTTACACATTAGAAATATTATCAAAAATAAATATTTTTTATTTGTAAAAACTAAATCCATTTATATAAAACATAAAGAAATTATAGAAGAATTAGAACAATCTCTTCAAAAATTGAATGCATACAAAATAAAATAAAAAATCATTGTTATTTAAAATAGGTTAAATAAACAAAATAAAAGAGAGAAGGAGTATTAATATAGATATAAATTCAAAAAGTAATACAAAAATATACATGTAAAAAAGACATCAATTAAAAAAATAAATTTTGAAAAAAGAGAGGAAAATGTCAGGCGTTGTTGGGCTTAATAAGTCAGGCCAGCGTGTCTAGCCCATTTAGTAAGGGCCCATGTGTTTGGGCATTTAATTTTTTTAGGCAATTTAAAGACAAGAAAAAAAAACACCTAGTTTGAACTCTCCTAATTAAATATAACATTTGACATAAAGGTAGATTATTTTGATGGTCAGAACGAGTATCAACAATAATTATCTCTCTCAATTGCTAGAATCCGACACTTTTCTCTCTTCCCTCTCAAAATAGGGACTATAAAAAATAAGAAAAATAAATTTTTGAACAAAAAATGATTTTTTTTAGACTCTAAAAACTAGAGGGACCTAGTTGTTATAATTTGTAAAGAATAAGGACTAAGTTGAACATATCACAAAAAAATCTGAAACACCATCAATCTTCTCCACGTGTTTCATTTTAGTTTTCTATCTTTCAATTTTTTTCATTCCTTAATAATTTTAGCTAAATTAGTCTCAAATTAAACTCTTATAGGGCAAAATTAAAAAAAAATGGGAAAAAAAACTCAAGGGCATAGTGAACCCACAATGCCATAAGTGTGAATCTATAGTGCGTGAGGGAACAATATTTCCCCCAAGCCTTTTAGTCTTTTACCAGTTATTTGACCTACATTTCGTTGTGGGCTAAATATTTTGGTTCCAAAAAAAAAAAAATTGAACATGTAGGTTTTTTCAATATTTTTCTTACATAAAAAAAATATAAAAGTATAAATTGAAAATCTTATGCATGCATCTAATTAGAATAAATTGAGAATTATTCGTGTCAATAAATAAATAAAAATTCATTATTGAAGATTTTTTTTATTAAAATTAATTTGTTATTTAATCAAATAATAGCAAAAATAGATACACACATAAAATTGATTGAATAAAATCAAAGGGAAAAAAAATCTCGCAAGGTTGTACTTATTAGAAATACCATCCAAAAATAAAAGAAATTATTATTAAAAATAAATTTTAATTGTATAAAACATAAACTAATTATAGATGAGGTAGAATTAATCTCTTTAAAAACTAAATACAAACAAAATAATGAAAAAACAACCACTATTTAAAAAATACTAAATACAAACAATAAAATCATACAAAGAAGGGGTATTAATTCTAATATAAAATAAAAAGTTATTTTAAAAAATACATATGTTATTTTTAAAAAAAAAGCAAACAAAAAATATAAAAAAAGATAAACACTATTAGGCCTAGCTAGCACTTGGCCCATCTAAGAAGGGCTTACGTGCGGGCCTGATTTTTTTCTAATGTAATTTAACCAAGCAATAGGTTATCTGTCCCATTATTTTTTTTTTTAAAAAAAAAACAGGTCGTTTGGTATTCCTTAGTTTTTGGCTACTATGATGGCCAAAAAAAATGAAAGAAATTATTATTAAAAATAAATTTTAATTGTATAAAACTTAAACTAATTATAGATGAAGTAGAATAATCTCTTTAAAAATTAAATACAAACGAAATAATGAAAAAACATCAACTATTTAAAAAATGCTAAATACAAATAATAAAATCATAGAGAGAAGAGGTATTAATTCTAATATAAATTAAAAAATTATTTTAAAAAATATATAAGTTATTTTTTTTTAAAAAAAGCAAACAAAAGATATAAAAAAAGATAAACACTATTAGGCCTGGCTAGTTAAGCCAGCACTTGGCCCATCTAAGAAGGGCTCGCATGCGGGTCTTATTTTTTTCTAATGTAATTTAGCCAAGCAACAGGTTATCTGTCCCATTACTTTTTGAAAAAAAAACAGGTTATCTGGTATTCCTTAGTTTTTGGCAACTATGGTGGCAGAAAAAAATGAAAGAAATTATTATTAAAAATAAATTTTAATTGTATAAAACATAAACTAATTATAGATGAAGTAGAATAATCTCTTTAAAAACTAAATACAAATAAAATAATGAAAAAACATCCACTATTTAAAAAATGCTAAATATAAATAATAAAATTATAGAGAGAAGGGGTATTAATTCTAATATAAATTAAAAAAATATTTTAAAAAATACATATGTTATTTAAAAAAAAAACAAACAAAAGATGTAAAAAAAAATAAACACTATTAGGCTGGCTAGCTAAGCCATCACTTGGCCCATCTAAGAAGGGCTCAGTGTGGGTCTTATTTTTTTTTAATGTAATTTAGCCAAGCAACATGTCATCTGTCCTATTATTTTTTGAAAAAAAAAATAGACCATCTGGTATTCCTTAGTTTTTGGCTATTATGGTTGTCGAAAAAACAGGTTCTATATTTTTTTTGACATAAAAACCCGTTTTTAACCTCAAAACGCCTAGAAAAGAGCTTAAACACCTTGAAAAACCTGTAAATAGCCTTAGAAAAAAAAAACCACACAAAAAACTAAAATCAACCCGAAATAAAAAATCTTATCGAGCTCGAATCTAGTTTTTTTAAGCGATTTCAAAGCACAAAAACATCTAAGTGGAACCCCCTTCATCAAATAGAATAATTTGACATCAAGATCAACTATTTTGGTGGTGAAAATTCATGTCAACATTGTTTTTTTCTCTCTACTGCAGGAATTTGATAACCTTTATCTTTTTTCTCTCTCTCAAATCAGGGACTAAAAAATAACAAAAATAAACTTTAAAACCAAGATTGAATTGAAAAAACATTGGGGACTAAATACGTAAAATTAGTAAAGTTTAAGGACTAAATTAAATTTTTTGTGTAAACTTTGAAACCATCATCTATTTGTGGTGCCTTTTCTATTCTGTCCTGTTTTTCAATTTTATCTTTAATCAAAAAATTTGATACAATTATCCTTTAATTTAGGCCAAATAATTGAAAAAAAAATAAAAATTGAATAGTATATCTACTATAAAATGTAAAAACATGAACGGTGTCCACAGAGAAAATACCATGTCTTTTTAGATTTTTAGTGAATCAATAAAATATCAATATGTTTATTTTTTATTTTTTTTTCTTCTAACGGTGAGGTGTTTTTGTGCTAGTTGTTTCCTAAAAAAGTGCTAAAATTAATTGGCTGCGAGCAAGTGGTTTGCCCAATCGTGTATTCTCTAACATGCAACCCCTTGGGTTCTCGTGGTAGTGATCTTTCAACCGCCATGACATGCTCATCGGCGCATACAAGCTGCCTGTTGAAACGCGGCCATATGATGGCGAGTTAAAACACTGCTCGACAGTTTACAGGGTTGGAGACCTGGACACTTGGAGATGGCTGCAATGGGGAAACATAATGCATCTGTGTGGAGGTTGGAACTGTGGAGCAGTCAACTTGAGAAGTGGGATGCAAATTTATAACAGTAAACGTTTGATCATGTTAAATGAAAGGATTTGGATTCGTTTATTCCATGCACAGAGGGCCTTGCATTTAGACTAGAGGATTCTTGACACAGCCCAGCACCCGAATTTTCCATCCCAAATTGCAGGAAAGAAAAACTACCGCGTGGAAAGCATTGTTGATCCTAAGAAAAGAAAAACCTGTACCTTTATCTTCCATTGGAGATGGCTGCAATGGGGCAGCATACATTTCAACGAATAAAATGCATGGCTTTTTCAAGTCCATGGTAAATGTTTAGATTGATAGAACTCGTCTCGTTAAAAGCAACCTATAACTTTGGCAACCTCAAAACTAAAGGAACACAAGGCACTCAACTTGCCCATCTTTACCGAATCTATCTACACAGTTTTTCCAGGAATGACTGCGTCAAAGCCAGTACCTCGAGTAACATGATCGAAGACATCCTCAAGCGTTGAAGCTAATCATCAATATCTTCTGGATCAAAATCTTTAACCTTCACATCTGCATCTTCTCCGTACTGAATGCAGTTGTCAATCTGGGACAGTATATATTGAATGCTGCACAATAAAAACACAATTATCTTAACAATGACGAGACAGCAGTCGAAAACAAAGTTAAAATGGAGAACATGGTAGAGGTCCAGGTATCTTTGCCAGCAGCAACATGCTAAACCAAGCAAGGTTGCAACTCCAGCATGTTAAGAGCGGTTAAAACTTGAAAAAGGGTTTCATATCAGACACAACAATTTGCTCTCCAATTACAGAAATCTTAACATCTTGCCCAAAAAATAATTAATATAACACCTGGAACTTCCAGGTAAGTCGTATTTTCTGGCATCAATTATTTCATCTGATGATATTTTCTGAAAATGCTAGCCCATTGAATTGACATTTTGTGATGTTATTTTGAAAGTTCTATTGTAACTATATCTTATCAACCCAAGTTCACTTCAGATAGAAAAATCCAACAGCCTTGGCATCAACCATTCAAATGCCACAAATGGAAGAGAGATGAGAGGAGGGGGTACCTGCTCTCCTTCCTCAAGTCAAGAGGCACAAAACTCACCATGCTATATTGATCGACCTTGTACCAAAAGAAAAGTAAAAATTAGTAACAAAGCAAATCAAGCAGACGATGGACACAGATATTAATTTAACCTCATGCTAAACAACAACAACTGCAGCCTCCAAGTTATGATATCAAATTTCATTTGTTTGAGACCCAATTTACCATGAGAAAAAAAAAGAGACAAGGTCAAAGTAACCCAATGCAAAAACTGCGTCATCTAAAATGAAGCAACTTTTGTTCCTAGAAACTCACCAGATCAATCAAAGCTTTGTTTAGCTTAAAAAACTGAGGTGCCATGCGTTGATTCAATTCAGACAACAAAACTTGACCCTGTGGGTTCAAGTACCTAAAAAGCAGGGGAAAAACATAGAAAAGATCAGCATATTCAGATTGACATAATAGCACTTTTAACAAAGTCGTGGAGAATTAATGAACTCACTTTCCTATATCCCTTTTGTTGGTTACAAGGTCCATCTTGGAGAGGATATTAACATGAGGCAATTCAAGTTGTACCATAGCAGAAAGAGATGCCATACACCCACTTATGAACTTGGTCACATCAGTGATAAACTGATAAAAATATAATTACAAACTAAGTGAGAGTGTAGTGATTAGTCAAATTTTAAGGTTGGTGCTTGTAAAAGAAAGGCAATAAAGGACAACTTTAACATACCTGTGAATCAAGCAAGTATACAACACAAACATTGAAATTTTTACTCTTCAAATGCTCCACAAAGTTTCGGAGCACTGGCACATGTGAAAAAAGTTCTATTTGGCCTATAAAACATTCACGTTTTATAAGAAGTAATCATAGATATTGTTGTCAAGAAAATAAACAAATGATAAAGTATAACAGGCCCTGACACATTCTCTCTTAAAGCATGCATTAACAAACCATGAAAAACTCTGGTAATTGGGAAAACTAGAAATATCTAATCAAATATTTGACATGCATGATCTACTTTAGAATCATTCTTGATGATTCCCTTGAAAAGACAGTTCATTTGCTAAATTATCACAGGAAAAAACATCCTGATGGACAATTATAAGAGTGTGGGTGTGTGACATCATACTAAAACAGACATGGAAAGATAAGTATGCATACCTGGGCAGTCAAAAACCAGGTAATCATCATCCATGTAATTATCCAACTCGTCAGTCAACCAGTCATCCAGATTGTCTTCCAGTTCTCTAATCATTAGATTAAGGCCCTTCAAATTTGACTCCAAAAATTGAAAGTAGAAAAAAAAAAACTGGGTCTTTAAGGAGACCACAGCATGCTAATAGCATAGCCATTTCCAACCATTTAGACCAATGCAGAAGATAGCACATGAAGCAATTACACTAAAATCCATGCCTGTACTCTCAAACTATATGCTGAGAACACATAAACACAATTCCTTAAGCATTTTAACATTAAAGAGTAAACATTCCCAGTAAACACATGAAGCAGCAAGAGTGTGCAACAAAGGGGAATGAAATAGTTTAATGAATGGAAAAAAGAATAAAAGGAAACTCAAACATTGGACAAAGCAAAAGGATACTCCATGCAGTACATCAGAGCACCATTAGGACCCAACCCAAGTTCCTCCATAACATCATCCAAACAAATGAGTTCCCTGATATCTGCAAGCAAACAAGACTTCGAGCTAAAAATGTAAAATCAAACATTTTACCTTACTCCAAGACATCAAGTAACAGGTTAACTCAACTCACCCATAGCCACGGGATAGTCAAACTGTTCAGCTGCAGGATCTAGGTTCACAATTTGTATTGAACGCCCTGTGGTTTCACAGTGCCGGTACAAACTGGAGCAATATGTTGACTGAATTGAAGCAACAAAAAAGTTCAATTGCATAAACAAGCCAAGGACAAGCAACCACACATGTACACACAAATGAGAAAACCCGAAAGGATTCGCAGGAAACAACATGGATTTAGCGGTAACAAACAGCATAAATAAAGAGTTAGAAGGTAGTAAATCACCTTGCCACTGCCAGCAGGGCCGATAACAAGCTGCGCGTAGCCCATGGCAACCCTTTTGAAACAGTTAGTGCTGGTAATTCACCAGGAACAGAGAGATGCAAAAACCCGGAGGGACGAGAGAATGGCAACAGAAATATAGGCAGTAAACCAAACACCAACGGCAAATAACAAATTTAGAACATGAGTGGAATCCATAAACACCAGTGAGAGAGAGTCAACATTAGAAAAACCTGATTCATCAAATATAAAACAAAAGAAGAAAATAAAAAATAAAATCATAATTTATCCATTTAAATCACCAAAAATACAAACTGAGAAAACAGATTATTGAATAAAAAAATACCACTAATATAATGATAAAGTTACATTGCGGATGTTTTCTACGATAAAAACAGTACTGAAAAAAGAAAAAAAGCAAGCATCTTTTCGGTTACTAGGGTTTGGGGATCAATCACTTACCTGATGAATGTGGGCGAAGGTGGAGGAAGATAATGCTTGATGGAGTAATAATAGCTAGGATCAGGATTAGGGTTAGGGTTAGGGTTAGGGTTAGTGAAGGAAGCCAAGACGGATGGAGTGATAAAGCAAAGGAAAGTGCTAGGTACTTGGCTTGGTGCCTGTCTGACTTGTTCTTAAAGCGACAAGATACTTGAGTCTTTTGTTTAGAAGTATGATGCACGTTTTTTCAAAAATATTTTTTTTTATTTTTAATATTAATACATTAAAATAATAATAAAATATTAACAAATATTAATATAAAATATTTTCATAAAAATTTAAAAAGTTTAAGATTTTATTTAAGAATACGGTATAAATTATTTTTTATTTGAAAATATATTTTTTTATTTTTTAAAATTTATTTTTAATATTAATAGTTTTAAATAAAAAAATAATTTAAAATAAAAAAATAAAATTTTTAAAAAATACATTTAAATCTCAACAATACCTACAAGAGGCTCCTCACACCCTTGTTTTATCCCACGCGTCGTTAAGAAGATAAAACATGATTTAACAAATAATGAATATTACACACTGTTAATTATAATTTATCCCTGAAACGAATTAATTAGATTCCATGTAATTTTTATAATTGTTTCGGAGTGTGTTTATAACTATTTTGAGTACTTTTTAAAAATAATTTTAATTTTAAAAAATTATTAAATTAATATTTTTTTAATATTTTTTTTTAATTTTGATATATTAATACCAAAAAATTCAAAAATAAATATTTTAATATATTTTTAAATAAAAATTATTTTAAAAATATTATACCCTACAATATTAAATACGCAAATTATTTGTTTATTCAACTTTAGAATGTTGAGGTATTTTCAAACTAATAATTTCTTAAAAAACAATATTTAAAAAAAAAAAATACTTGATCCATAATCATCACAGTTAGCTAAAAGTTAATTAGACACACCTCCTAATTTCATCTCTTTATTTATTTTATACAAATTAAGAATTTTTAAGTTAATAAAAAAGTACTTGAGAATTAGTGATATTTTTTCAAATATTTTTTTCTTGAAAATATATTAAAATAATATATTTATTAAAATTATTTTGATATTGATTTAAAAATATATTAAAATATAAAAAATTAAAATATTTTTAAAATACAAAAACAATATACTAAATAAAATAAAAAGAACATTGGAGGGAGAAAAAATACCAAAACCACAACCTTAACAATCTCAAGGGACGAATTAATTAGAATTGTTAAACCATAAGAACCGAGCAACATGTCACTCAACTACTTCCCCTAATAACCGACAAGCCGTTTTCTCCTCTCCCCCTTAATCCGCACACGAGTCGCAAAGAAGCAGATAGAGAGAAGAAGAAGATAAAAAACCATACCGGAATTCCGTCGCCGTCGAAAGATTTCGGTATTTCAAATGGTTCAGTTGTTCTTAAGAGAAGAAGCTAAGAGGAAAGAAGACGTGCGCGAGGAAGATAGTGAACGTGCAAAGCGAATGATATGGCTTTTGAAGGAACTAGAATCAGTTATTTGGTCACTGATTACTCGATCAGAAGCACGTTTATGGATTTACAACACTATATCATGCATCACCTCCCTTACTCCTTACCAAAAAAGAGAGGTTTTTATGAGCTTATTGAGGACGAGGAGCAAGAAAGGTTTAGCTTCCCAGCTCTGGCAATTGATTTTTCAGAAGAGACCGCACGAAGCAGGAACACTTTTGGCCGAGAGAAGTTATGTGCTTGAGAAATTCTTTCAAGGCAAGTTTTTTTTTTTTTACCTCTCATTTGTTTTCGCTAATTGTGTTTGGCCTTTTTAATTAGGGTTTGATTAGTGAAATTGTTAATTTCTTGAATATTAAAAGGTAATTGATTGATTTGATTGTGAATAAATTTTTCTTTTTTCTTTTATTTGATTTTATTTACTTATGCAGGAAATCAAACCCGTATATTGCAATGGTTTTCCAACTTCTCTAGTACTGGATTAAGGCATAAAAAAGGTGCCAAAGCGCTTTCCCAATTCGCGTTTGTGCATCGAAATATATGCTGGGAGGAGCTTGAGTGGAAGGGTAAACATGGGCAATCCCCTGCTGTGGTTGCAACCAAGCCACATTACTTTCTTGAGTTGGATATCCTACGAACGGTGGAAAATTTTCTTGAAAATGTGCCTGACTTTTGGACTTCTAGAGAGTTTGCTGACTCGTTAAGAGATGGTGATATTTTTTTCGTCGAGACGAAATTCTTTGTAGATTTTTTTGTGGGGTTGATGTATGAAGAGGATTCAAGAGATGTATGGGAAGTCATTAATGAGTTTCTTATGGAGGAGTCTTTCTCTGTTTTGTGTCAGCATCTACTTATCACACTTGAAGAGCAGGAGTTCTGTGCTTTTCTTGAATCGCTTTGTAAATATTTGCATCGGAGAATGGAACCGAATGATTTTGGGGACTCTTCTTGCCTGCTTGAGTTTGTGCTCTCTAAATTCAGTGGTTGTGAATCTATTGATCAGTTGCTTCTGTTGAATGCGGTTATTTATCGAGGACGTCAACTTCTAAAGCTTTTGCATGATGAAGAATCCCAGGAGGAACAGGCAAAAATTAATGATATTGTGTCTCATATCTGCTCAATTTCAAGCAGTACTAACAGCTTTGTCCCTATACTGAATGAGTGCCTAAAGATGAAAACCACAGGAGGAATCAAGATCTTGGGGCTGCAGTCATGGGCCTTTCATTATGCATTATCAGAGAAATGCCAGAGTCCAGAGGCCTGGGAATCTTTATTTTCAAATAATGGTATAAGTTTCCGCAAATCTGATAGATTCGCGCTGCTGCATGGTGATGAATTGTTGGAAGAAAATGACTCTGAAATGGATGATAGAGCATCAACTAAAAGAAGGAGCAGGAAGAAAAAGAAAAGTAAAAAGAAAAGGAAAAGGAACTCCGATGATGACAACAGCTATGGCCATGGTCTGCTGGATTTAGACACATCAAATAGTAAACCAGGTTTGCAAGCTAGGGATGGGAGTTGGTTGCTCTCAACAGATGGGTTTTCTGCATCATGGACTAACGTGAGTCGCATTATTCATGCTCTGTATGAAAAATCTAGATTATTTTACTAGTATGGAATTTTTTCCTCTTGAAATTGCGTTCTTGCAAATCTTCATGCTACAAGTGAGGAATGCCTGTCGTGTGATCTTTCATGCTATGATATGATGTGCTGCTGTCCTTGATGACCTTGTTAGCAATACATTTTGCATTAGACATTTCTATATAGCTAAAGCTTGTCAAATCACCTGGCAATAAATCCTGGTGTGGTCTTTTTAAAATCTCAAGTCTATCCTCTACTTTATCTTTACATAACCTTTGACATAGGTGCTAAGAGATACGAAACTGTCTTCAATGTGAAAACACATCAAATATTTTTGTTTGTTTTTTTTCCAATCCTCTTGAATTGCTCTTACGAGTCTTTCTTTCTTATCTTCCACACAGATTTCATATATTAAGATTTCTTCTTAGTTTAGGTGACAAATGAAAGACCAACAGTGTGTTTTACTAACCATCTGCTGATTGTGATTTTCTGCAGGCAGATCTGCCGGAACACCTCTCAAAGTTATGCTTTTCCACGTGGATGAAGTGGGCATTTGCTAAGTGGAGGAACGTTGCTTAATTTTATGCGGCTTAGCTATTAGCTATTTCTCCTAGGGTATTGTGTAGAGGTGCAGGGGAAGGAGGGGAGATGTCTCCTTTCTTTAGGTTTCATCTCTTTGATAGCTGATGATTCACATTCTTTCCAGTGGGTCAAGAATTGACTCGGAGCAAATCCAGATGAATGTCAAGCATTTCTGCTTTTGATGAATAAACTAGGAGATATCATGACTGCATTTGGGCATCTCATTAGGCGTGGACTTGCTGCCACGCTAAGCTGTAGGTTTAAAAGTTTGCCAGAAAAACATTCATCTGCCATCAGTAATGCAGCAAGGTTTGAGCCTCAAGCTTTCTTGGCTATTTTAAGCCCTTTATTCGAATGAAAAATCATTATTCAAAGGTACACTTTTGATATTTTAATTATACTGCCTTTTCTAGTACCCGAGCTTCAAGGTATAGGACTTGAAAGTTGAAACTGATCGATGCAATATGGATGAATATTGATTGTCGCCACTTGCAGGACTTGCTGATTTGAGTTGCTGTGATCATGTCTTGGAGAAGAGAGTCTTCCCCTTTGATACCCATTTCAGGTTCTCCAAAGTTTTATCAAAACCCAACCTTTTGTCATGCAACAGAATTGCATCTTTTCTAGGGTAACCTGGTCCAATCTCCATCAGGTGTATAAGATCAGTTTTTGGAAGCAAGACAAGACTGTAACTTTTTTTTTTTTTTTTATTACTAACATGAGCTTGCAGGAGTTTCTCTTCCATTCCCTACCAATTTGACATGCATGCAATGGTCAATCTAGATGAACCATGGCTCGGAAATTGGGATTGCAGGACTGAAACTTCGACTCCTGATTAATTCGCCAAAAAATAACCGAATTATAACTATTTTTTAATTACTTATTTCTTCTCGTCTGTAAGATGTTTATTATCGTAATATATAGCCATTGTTGTAAGCTTAAAAGCAATTATTCATATTTGCAAATATCAGGTTTAAAAAACACAAACATCACACTCTTGAATCTATCGTTTGATTAAAATAGGAAATGTGTTTGGAAGAAGGGTTTGAAAAGTGAGGTTATCGGATTTAAAATCGATCATATATTTCTCAAAAATTAACTTTTGTTTGCGATTCTGTGTAGATAGGAGGAGAAATGAGGCTGTGCTTCCTCAAGCGGTGGGTTTCGAATAACCTAAACTTGGACCAATCAACCGAACTTTTTGGCGACTGCAGGAGCCTTTTTCGCATGGCAAGCAAGCTCGAATGCTCCGAACTCAAATTTACTAAAAACAAACGAATTACAAGTAGAACTTGGGTGGCGTGCAGATCATCTCAAGGGTTGTAGTCTGAAAAGCTCACAATACGACCTGAAAGCCGATCACATCGAGCTTCTTGCAGCAAGCATTATCCACTGACAACATGCAAGAAACTGCGGGTCCCATATGCATGTGGCGGCACCTTGAATATGATTTTCCAAACATTTCTTGCCAAGGCTATTAAGTGGATCAGATTTCAGCAATACTTTATTTTAATCTACACGTCAGGTACAATAAACAGCAATTGTTCACACTCAAACAATGACACGTAAATCACTTTCACACCAGTTTCTCATGCTGTGAATCACATACAGCACGAATGTCTACATATCTCAAAGAGCCTCATCACCTTCATTATCAGGCACCCACGAGACTTCTGTTCCAGCTCCGTCAAGCCCTACAGATAAAGAAACGGACACAAAAGTTGGCCAGAATCTGGTAAAACATTCTTTAGAACAATATTCAGTGATGTAAATGCGAGTCGGATACACACAAATCACATTGTACTTGAATGAATAAAGGTGCGCAGAGAGAAAAGGATAAAAAGGAAAATGGAAACGCATTGCCATCCATCTTGTGAAGGTAGACCTAAAATGCGGAACAAAACAAAAGTAGGCCTAGAACTGTGCATTAATCTAGAGGCAAATTCCATCATTTATGGGGGCTTGAATACCAACATTAGTAAAATTAGTTGTAATAAGCTCGCATTTCTAGAGCATGCATTCAGGCACTAACGCACACGAAAATAATGAACCTTAAAGGAAAGGTGATTTGTAGAATCTTACAAACTCGTTTTTTTCCAATATAAATGATGAGTCAAAATTCTTTTTAGTTTATCATCCATCTTTCACAGTTTCTGTTCTTAGAGTTCCTTGACCAATGGAATGCTGCTTTAATAATTCCTAATCCACAACTGTCTCATTACAGCAAATGAACGCTAGAACCAACAATACCACTTTTACGGTTTTACCATTCAACTCAAGCCATGGTTTCCCTCTTTTCCTTCCCACTGCCCTGCCTGAAATCTAGTTTCCAGAACATATTTTCTAACAAGACTGCTAAATTGATATGGTGCAAGTGATTGGCTGAAATTGTGTTCCCACTTTAATAACATACAGAACAGTCTAACACACAAGACAAGTCCTGAAGACCAGAAATGACAATACTACCGACTAAACATCCCACAACTATACCAGAAATCCAAAAAGAGAAGTGCAAGCAAAACAAGGATAAGTTCAGTGGCACAGTGATATTAGATACAGAAACCTAAGTCTTGGGAGTGGTCTAGAGCTGTGATTTTTGAGAAACAAAAACGCCAAAATTCCATCTCTCAAAAAATGAATGATGTTGCCACAAGGACATTGTGTTATATAATTAAAAACACTAGCATTTGTAAAATGGGAATTGATAATGGCACTCCATCAATTCATAACAGCACTTCACTTTAGCTAACATTCAAATACATTTATTTCACAATTTGTGAAGTGCCACTATGAATTGATGGAGTGGCATCATCATCACCCTGGTAAAACTATTGCTATGACACCCAGCAAAAAACTTCTAGAAACAAGAGTTTCTGAAACCTTAGAAAGAAAAGAAAAAAAACAATGGCCATGGGTTTAGTTACAGAAAAGCATCAGTAAGAAAAAAGCAAGAATAAAAATCAATCTCACACCCTTGTCCATCTTGTGGGTCCTACAGGAAACCTATGCCATAAGTCAGTATAATCAGCAAAAAATCCCACCCCCATGTGAACAATCCACTAGTTATTCTCCAACCACCAGTTTTTGGTTATTCAAATCAGCATCGCAGTAAACCACTGATTAGTTAGAGGCAAGCAAGCTGCTAAAAACTTGTGCCATCACACAACTTGACCGTAATGCAAGGAGATAAGGATTGTTATGGTAATAGAATCTGTTCTCATGATAGCATAGGAAACTTACCCAACGAAACATATGCTGGCAAGCTAACATACTTCGGACATGAGCTCTTTGAAGTGTACATGTCATTTTGAATTACACAGTCCCGAGGCTGTAAAAGAAAGAGTCACAACACAAAGCAATTTTCTTCATGAAAAAGGAGGAACAATTTGAAATATAAAATTTTACAACAATGGATGCTCTGCATACACAAAAGCACGTAAAGCACGTGAATTATGCCAGACTAAGGGGCTTCATTTAGAATACTAACATCATAATTTCCTCATCTGATCCATCAATAATACATAGGAAAACAGATAAAAAATTAGGTAATCAGAAGAACTGTTAGGATTAAATTATTGTGACTTTTTGCAGTTTAAAGTCAAAGATAAAGAACAAACAAACAACAGTGGGCCTCTAACCTCTTAACATCATCTGTGTACAAAGCTACCACCATAATACCTGTTTGCTTGTTGCTCTACAAACAATGAATACCCGAATGTTCTTCTCTAACCAGTTTAACTAGGACTGAAATGTACACCATGAGAAGC
>Ga0325403_1001272_pt1 | contig 20616 bp, 12 predicted proteins | sample PopdelMetagenome_19_FD_205665 | JGI IMG/M metagenome (GOLD analysis project Ga0325403, IMG submission 205665) | Populus deltoides microbial communities from Bellville, Georgia, United States - Xylem-PdKOR-R4 | ecosystem: Host-associated > Plants > Phyllosphere > Stem > Wood/Secondary xylem... | reverse complement strand
AAAAAAACACATTTAAAAAATAACAGGTGTCTACCTGGTTTTGTCAGGTTGCCCGAATCACTAGTGACCTAGCAGATCAACTGAGTTTGATTATTTTTTTGCTATTGTCGATTTTTCATCTTACCTGAATCGATCTAGCCATCAAGTCGATTAGTCCCATATTTACCTGACGAACCAGTTCTGATTTAATAGCTATTTCATGGCATATCAGCTTTTCTGCTTATTCTTCGCTAAAAAAGAAACTTCTACACTTAATCAAATGACACAATATAAATGAATACAACTATCGGAATTTGTATGCAAATTTGCTGATCTCTACCTTCCCATACCGCGTTCTGGCTTTCCCGGAATGCAAGGACTGTTTCGTAGCATTTAATTACGCGAGAAAAAAATTAAAGATAATGAAAATATAGGAGTAAAGACAAAAAAAAGAAAAAAGATGGTAAAAAAATTAAAAGATGGTAAGAAAATTATAATATGTAATGATATACAAAATAAAATAATTATTTTTATATCTTGTTCGGTTACGATGAACAAAACAAAATAAAATATGAAAAAAAATATATTTTACTTTTAATATGTATTTACATATTTAAAAAAAATAATTTTTTTTTACTTTAGTTTATATTAAGTGTTGAAATTAATAATATTATAATAACCCTAGTTATTAAATCAAGATTAACTTGACGGATTGACCCGCGACCTGAATTGGTTCGAGTTTAAGAAAACATAAAGAAAGAATTAACTAAACCTGACCCGATCAAAAACCCTGGTCAACCCAAGATTAAACACAGATAAAAAACCGTTGACTTTTTTGCAACAAAAAAATTGGTCAAAACAAGGTTGTTATTATTTAAAAAAATATAGGTAAGCCGGACTGACCCTCCTGAACTGTGACCTTAACCTCGTCTCTGGTCGATTCTCGAGTTAGGTTTTAAATCCATGATAATAACCAAATATTTATCTATATAATGACTCAATCAACTCGTGTTGACCTTTTCGACCTATAACTTAGGTCTTATCCTGGTTGATTCTCGAGTCGGGTTTTAAAATTATGATGATAACAAATTTTATCCTTACAATGACCCAGGTCAACCTGAGTTGACTCTTTTGATCTATGTCTCGAACCTTGTCCTAGGTTAACCCCCAAATCAAGTTTTAAAATTATGATAATAACTACTTTTATTTTATGTTTACCTAAGTCAATTTGGGTTGACCCTATCGACACGTGACATGACTTTACATCGGTTTGACAATCGAGTTGGTTTTAAAAATATGATAATAATCATTTTTATCTTTATATTGACCCGGGTCAATAGTCAACCCTATTCGTGACCTTGGCTTTGCCCCTAGTCAACCCCAAAATCGAGTTTTTAAATTATGGTAATAACTACTTTTATTTTTACGTTGACTTGGGTCATCCCAACCTTTGACCAGTAACTTGGGCTTTACCCCAGATCAATCCCTAAGTTGGGTTTTAAAACTATAATAATAATAATTTTTATTCTTACATGTCTTACTTAAACAATTTTGGAATTGAAAGTTTTTTACAATGATATTTTAGGAATAAAGAATAAGAAATATTATCTCTAGAGACATGTCCTCTTTGTACCTCCTATTTTGTAAAATTATCTCAGAGACAAATTTATTTTTATGTCTTTGTATCTATCTCTTTAACCAAACACATTTCTATATCTACTATCTCCGTCCTTTCTATCCTAGGACAATAATCAAACACTACTTTACAAATTGACCTTGCAACGAATCGCGGTAATTCAACTAAGAGGTGTTTGCCCCGCGTTTCAAATGGAGTTTTAAAAAAAATAAATTTTTTCTTTAAATTAATTATTTTTTTTATGTTTTTGGATTATTTTGACGTGTTAATGTCAGAAATAATTTTTTTATTATATTTTCAAATGAAAAACACTAAACGGCGATTCTAAGCACCCTTAGTTACTTACTAATTCTCAAATGACACCACTTTTTCATAGAGGGAGTATTACTTTAAGCTAATATGGTTGTACTGAATAACTAAAAATGGCAAACAATCTAAAATTTGCTAGGTGATAAATAATTTGACATCCATAATCAAAATGGTGTTTGTTTTCGAGGAATAAACTACTTTTTGTCACATAATTAATTAACAAAAATAATATATATATATAACCACACTTTTCTTTTTCTATCGTCGGAATCCAACAACCTCTCTCTTTCTCTCTCCTCTCTTAACCAGAAACTAAAAATAATAAAAATGAACTTTTGTATCAAAATTAATTTGGAAAAATATTGAGGTATTGAAATTGTATAATATGCGTGATTTTAAAAGTTTAAGGACCAAAGTGTATTTTTTGTCAAACTTATTTCACGCCACCCATGTTTGGCGCCCTTTTCATTTCTTCCCTCTACTTTCAATCTCACCATTTCATAAGAAATCTAAAGCAATTGGTCTTTAATTAGGACTAAATTGCCGAAAAAACAAGTTTGAGAGCTAAATTGAAAAAATAAAATTTTTTGCACAACCTATCGACACTATTATGTAAGAGGATGAACAATAGATGGATCAAGCAAAACAATAAAATCAAGCCTTCAATTACAATTCAGGAACAAAAACCACATGTATTTTGCCTTAAGTCATTTCCTAAACTTTACACTAGATGGATCAAGCAAAGGACCAATGATTGCCTTAGTTGTATCTCAAGGGAGAAAAGTAGACATAATGTTATAAAGAAACAATAAAGTCCATCAGGTTACACATATGCACCCAACAATCTAGCAACAATTGTCTACACATGACCATGTCATGATATAGAAGGGAAGATAGTTGTAAATGGAAAGAGCACATGGAAAATATGGTTAATAACTAGGAAATTAGCTGCTCTATATAGCAGATTTGTTAGTTACAGGAAGCAATTAGTTAGCTATTGATAAAGAATAAAACATGTGATTGATTGATTGTTAGTTAGAATCTGTTGGTGAAGTTCAACCGGGTAGCAACAGACTGTAGTGTGTATATAAGCAATGTAATAAGTAGAAGGGGTGAGTGTGATATAAGCAATGTAATAAGTAGAAGTAAGGGGTGAGTAATAAGATTTGTGAAATGCTAGACATTTGCAAAGTCTTTCTTTCATTTTTTCTATTCTCTTTTCATTTCTTGAACTTCTTCTACTTGTTATGGTCTAACCATAATAATTGGTATCAGAGCCTCTTTCCAAGTGAAAAGGAAGGAAGATTGTGTTTTTGAATAATCAAAATATGGTAGAAAACAATAAAATCAAGGCTCTAGAAAAGTATGGTAGAAAGGTGGGTGAACATATTCAACACTTGCAAGAGAATATAGAGGAGCATCGAATCATATTAGTTCATAACTGAAAGCTATGGTTATATTGAAAGAAAATTCAAGTAGTCAAGAAGCTCATATAGTTAACACCTCAAATAGAGGTATTATTCCAAGTCAAAGGATGAATCCATGAGAAGATAGACATATGAATTAAAAAAGCAATTTTTTTGGTGGTCAAAGCATATCACATGTGGGGCACAATATGGTAATGCCAAGAATTGATCTGCCAAACTTCCATGGAAAAAAACCCTAAATGATAGATATGAAAATGCAAGATATTGTTCAACCTAAATTTCATACCAGTATAAAAGTGGGTTTAGCTAGCATCATTATACTTGGATGACAAGGTAGAGATTTGGTTTGAATGATTTTTATATATAGGAGAAAACTTGGCAAATTGGGAGGTGTTTATAAGGGCTTTGTGTATAAGATTTGGTGATAGAGAGGATATGGTGGAAGAACTTAATAAGCTAACACAAGACAAGGGTGTGGATGAATATATGAAAAGATATAAAGAACTCAAATATTGAATGAATGCTTTGGATCCTTTTTTACTAGAATATACTATATTTCAAGTTTTATAATCAAACTTCCAAAGGATTGTCACACGTGTGCGGTATCGTGGCGAATAGCGTCCACTCTCAGCATCTATCTATCTGAAAAATATGGTGAGACAAGAAATTCTTGTCTTTTATCAGTGGAAAGCAGAAATGGGAGTCACCACCTAATATTTTGGTCACTAGGAACCCTAACTGGTATCAGAGATCGGGCACGGGGACTGGTTGCGTAAAGAAAAGGTATTAGCACCCCAAATACACCCTACCTAAGGTAAGCTGCATTGTTTGATTGTCTGATTTATGCTAAGGTCTAACTGTTGATCTGTCTATGGTTTAAGAAAAGTCCTTCTTAGTAAGGAGGTCCTTATCTTATCAAGTAAAACCTAACTCTTTTATGTCAACCAAATAAACTAATTTTAATATTATGAGTACATCTTACGTGTAAGTTTGTGATCCCATATATTAAAAGAAAAGAAAATATTTTTTTTGGAATTTTATAAATGTTGGCCTAGTTCTCATGACTTTAATAAACTGGTTATTAAAGCCAAAAATACATGCTAATTTTTTTTGAAATTTTCTTGGTTGTATGAAATACAATATGATTTTTTTTTTAATCTTTGAGAGACTTGGCCGTATGCATGAAAGCAAGACATATTTTTTTTGTGTAATTATATATATATATTTTGGAGAAAGCCTGATATTTTAATACTGACTCTGTATCTTTATGGTATAAAAATACAAACCAATATTATGCAAAATTAATAGAAAAATACACGGGAAAATCACAAATTTTTTTGAAATTTTTTTTTTTAGAATTTTGGTTTTTGGACTAGCCCGGACCCAGCTCAATGTATTTTGGTTTGGGCCAGTTTTGTCTGGCCGAGTGAACAGTGAAGCACTCTCCACTGTTCACTTTGCAGAACAATGGAGGCGGAGAGCAAATGAAGAAGAAGGAAGAAGAGAGGGCCGGGGGCGAAACAGACCGAACGGTTCCTCTTAGCGGTGTTACTGGTAGTGGTGGCGTTATGGTTGCTAACCAATGGTTCTTATTCCTTTCTCTGTGTTTTCTGTATTTCTTCTTCTACCTATTTATGTTCTCCCACTTCTCTGTTTCTTCTTCTATTTTTAAAGATGATGGTGTTGTTGTTGATGGTGGTTTAAGGTGGCGGTGTTGCTTCCAGAGAGAGAGAGAGAGAGAGGGGGGGGTTATTGTTCTTCTCTTCTCCTCTATTTTCTTGTTTTTATGTTATTTTACTCTGCTCAAATCTTCCCTTCTTTGTTCTTCTTCGTTTTCAACTCCTCTGGTTCTTAAACAGACATCCCTTTCTGTTTTTCCCAGCGTGAAAATGTCCTTCAGTTCTCTCTATTTTTTTTCTCTCAACCTTCCCCCTGTTATCGTCTGTTTTTTTATTTCTGTTTTTTGTTCTTTTCTCTTCTTTTCCTCTATTTCGCCCCTTTACTCATCTCTCTCCCCTGGTATTTATAAGGAGGAAAGAGAGCTACTATCCCTGTCCAGTCATGACACAGGGGTAAGGTGGTCGAACGGCCATTGGGTAGCCGCCTCAGGGTTGCCTGCAGGGCTTGTCCCTTTTGTTTTTTCTTCTAATGGTAGGTGAGGGGCATGGGTTTTGTTAGGGTTGTGTAAGTGAGGAGAAAGAGAAAAGGCGGGAAAAAATACAGGGGAGCAAACCTCTTCTTCCCCTGCCTCTGCGTGTGCAGGGGAAGTAGTACAATGTTATTCAAAATGACACTGTTTCGGTTTTTTTTTAAGAAAAGGAAATGAATTTGAGAATAACTCAAAAATAGGTTATGACAGTTGCCCCCTCTCTTTACAATGCTTACAGAGCAAGGACGTTGCATAGTAAGTGTTGTAGATAAACAAAACAAAACTTTCGAAAATGATCTTTTCAAAGTTTGGTTGATCTAAAACTCTGTCTTTACAGCAATTCCCTTCAACAGGAAACTAATAATCAAAATCATGCACAACTTGGCTATTCTTAGATCTCCATCATACGATCTTCTAAATTCTATCTTTGGTTGGATTAACCTAAAATCCCATCTGGCGATCTCCTTTAACCAAGATCAAAATTCTGTGTGTAGCTTGGTCAACCTGAAATCACGTCTAGCGACTCTTTTTAACCAAAGCTAAAATTTGTGTGTGGTTGGGCTAACCTAAGATCCCTTCTGACGATCTCTTTTAACCAGAACCAAAATTCATGTAAAAAGTGGTCTCATTATAAAGGGTGACCTACCAAAGAAAAAATGATGGTCTTATTGTAATGGATAACCTACTCAAGTGGAAAAAAGAGAGTGGTCTCATTGTAATGGGTGACCTACCCAGGTGGAAGAATAGTCTTATTGTAATGGGCGACCTGCCTAGGTAAAAATAAAATACGGAGAATGGTCTTATTATAATGGGTGACCAACCCAGATAAAAATACAATGTGGAGAATGGTCTCATTATAATGGGTGACCTACCAAAAACAAATGATGGTCTCATTGTAATTGGTGACCTACCCAAGTGAAAAAAATTTAAAGAGTCTTGAAGAGATGACAAGATAGGGCTCAAAGGGACACGAGAGCTCAAAGGCGCACTCGAAAGGAGGTAGAGTTAGAAAACGCGTTACCTACGTACTTGAAAGTAAGTAGGGTTAGAAAACATACTATACGAGATATGAGGCTTGAAGGTGCACTTAAAATAAGGTGAGGGCTCAAAGGTGCACTCTAAAAGAGTTAAGGTTAGAAAATGCACTACCCAAGATATGAGAGCTCAAAGGTGCACTTGAAATAAGGTAAGGGCTCAAAGGTGCACTCGAAAGGAGGTAGGGTTAGAAAAGCACTACCCAAGATGATGATGAAACACCGATCTGTCAATGATAAAAGCAATGCATTATGATCAATATGCATGTATTACCTGAGAAATATAGGTCCCCATTTCTTTATGGTGTCTTCCTTTTCTCATAAGTTTGATTCTTGGTAGTAAACCTCAATGGCCTTTTCGCTCTTGCTTACTCGAATCGCATCTTATGATCTTGACCTCTAGGAAGGGTTTGATATCATCATACTTCTTAATCCTCCCACCTTTATGGTTGTCGGCTGTGCCCTGCATTTTGTTTTCTTAGAAAGGGAATAATAGAGCCAACCCTATTATGTGTTTTTGGATTGCCCCCCAGCTTGATCATACCCCCCAAGTGTTTAATTTAGGTTTTCTTTGGAGATGAGGCTGTGTGAAAGAAGGTTTAGGTTATTTACAAGAAGTTGTTTTTATCTAGAGTTTTTTTTTTGGAATTTCAAAGCTATTCTAGACACAGAAATTATTTTGACATCAGTTTAAAGCAAACTTGTTCTGAAGAAATTCAAGTGATTCCTATGGACAGGTTTTCAGAAGTGATGAAAACTTTTTGTTTTGCTGAAAATATGAAGTGACACTTTATTGGTCAAAAAGGTTCAAACTTTAATTTAAGGGTTATAGAAAACTGATTTTCAAAGCATTCATTTTGATTGCATGAATAATGATTTATTTATCATAAGAAAGCATTGCCTACTAATCCAGATTGCTTGCCTTTGATCAGAAAGGGCTTGATTAGGAACGTAATGTAGGCTTTGGCTATTGGTTATAAAGAAAAGGATACTTGTAGGCTCAAAAAATGTTTAAGGGATTTCAAGACTAAGGATCACTAATGTTTATTTCTCGATCTTTTTTTTTTGTTCATAGATATTCTAAACCTTAAAACTGATTTGCAAAATGGTCTATAGTGCCCCCTAGTGTCAGGTTTGGGTTTTTTTTTCTTTTTCTCTTTGTTTTCTTTTTTTCTTCACTTGGTTGAGCATCATCATATTAGTTATTTTGAAAAGCTCAAATCTTTTGGACCTTATGGATTTTTCTTCATGCCCCCAACGTTGTTTGGGCACCTTTGATCATTAAGAATTTTCTTGCACTTGCCCCATATATGGGGTGTGATCCTAGCCAATGTTATTTCTAAAAAATATTACTAGGTTAAAAAAAGGATTGCAAATGATATATTTTAGCCTTGTAAAAGGATTATCAAAAATGACCTTTCTTCATTTCAGACGCATGCATTTAGGATCGATAAGCCTTGCTTTCATGCAAGCATGTAAAATGGTTTCTCATTATTCATTTAATTAAAACCCAGCTTTGGAGTCATCTCATGGTGTTTGGGTTTTTATTTAGGATTTCTAGGTGTATGGTTACCTTTCTAAATGGTTACTTAAATTTCCAGAACTTGTTTATTTGGACAAACACCAATATGATTTCTACTTGTACCAAAAACTTTAAATTCCTAAAAAATCTTTGTGAACATGGGATCATGTGTATTTGGGAAGAAAAGGGAAACACACCAAAGGATTCTTAGTGCAGTGGTTTCATTAGTAAAGGTTGTGCTCAGTGTGTTATTTGTTTAAACCAACAACAAAAATGAAGGCACATTATGAACACAGGAAAACACATAATCTTATTAAAAAGAAAGACTCATTTGACAGATAAAATCTTGTGGCAATATAAGCCAAATTAGCAACAAGACTAGAACAGGTTCAAACAAAAATGATCAAACAAAAAGGCAATAATATGACAGGTTTTATCCTTCCATTTTGGTAAATCTTCTCTTGGGCTAGCTTCCCCATAACAGCTCTTGTAGAGGTCTCATTGACGGTGTGGAAAAAAAATGTGGTAAAAAATCGAGTCATTCAAAAATTTATGCTACCTTTTTCACACCTTGCCTCGATCATCGGTGCTTTCAAATTTCCCGGAAATTCTGTCTCTAGTGGATTTCTGATCCACCTCTTCAAGCATGATTAGGTAGAGGGTTCGTGTTTACATTAAGAGTGTCTTCAAATGTTAACCACCCTACCTTGATTAATTGCAAAAGCTTTCTCTTGAAGGTGTTGCAAGTATGGATGTTATGTCCAACAACACCAGCATAGTATTCACAAGTGAGTTCTGGCTTGTACCAGCTGGGGTAAGGTGGCTGCAAAGGTGCCAGAGGTTCGAGAGCTACATGCCCATTGCTTAACAACTTCTAGTACATCTCATTCAGGGGTAGTGGTAATGGAGGTAGTTCTTGAACCCTTTAGTAATTTCCAATTTGACTTTTGGCTTGAAAGTTTTGGGGATCAAGTTTTTTATGTTGGTAATTTGGTATGGAGTGTGGTAGTTTTGGGATGGGTTTTCTCTACCCCTGTAGCCATTTCCAACATGGTTAACCTCCTTCCTTTCGAAGCCTCTTTTCTAGATGGTTGCAGAAATTCTACCACTTTTGACGCCTTACTCTATATGCTCACATACTACCACAACGTCAGTAAATTACTGAGCTGAGCTACCTATCACATGTTCATAGTATGGTGCCTTGAGTGTGTTAGCAAATAAATTGACCATCTCTTTGTCCAAAAGTGGGGGATGTACTTGAGTAGCCGATTCCTGCCATCTTTGAGCATATTCCCTTATACTTTCTTTATCTCCTTCCTCCAGATTGGACAGACTGGTTCTGGCAGGAGTAATGTCTATGTTGTACTTGTACTACTTGACAAAAGCATCCCCCGAATCTTTCCATCTCTGGATCTTTGTATTGTTCAATCTCATATACCAACTCAATGTAGCCTCATTTAAGCTATCCTGAAAAAAGTGCATCGGTAGTTTTCATCATGTACTACTTTTGCCATTTTATTATAGTAGGACTTAAGGTAGGTCATAGAACATTGTGTTCTACTATATTTGATGAATTCAGGAACACGAAACTTCTTCAGGACAACCACATTTAGGACCAGACACATCTCTGCTGCCCGTATTGGGTCATATAAGTCTACCCCTTTAATAACTCTGATTCTGGCTTCCAACGCCGCCATCTTATCTAGATTAATGCAATCAGATGACTTGGCCTTAAGGGACTCGTTGTCAAATGCATTCATGACTGTCGGGGCTGGTGTAGGTGACGCTAACTGCACAAATATTGGATTATGTTGAGGCTCTTGACCATGTTCACTCATTATTTCTTCAGGTTGAGCTGTTGTTGGAGTTTGATTAAAGATGACGGGTCGGTTAGAAGAACTTTCACTAGAGGTATTTCCAAGTGTTTGCTCGAGTAAACTAGTGGGGCAAGCCACGCTTGTTTGCAAAGACTCCAACTCTTCTTGAAAATGAGCATCACAGTGAGCACGCTCTTCATCTTTCATGTTTTTCGCTCGAGGTCGGGTGTTGTAGACTCTTTGGGGACCTATATTTCAACCTGACATGCATGTATGTTACTTACAGTAAATTGATGTATGAGCGTGGATGCAAATGTATGTACATGCGCATTGGGTATGGATGATTATATTAGGGAGCTTATACCCTAAGGATAGGTTTTAAGTCATTACATGATGAGTGACTTTCTGTCTGGTCTCAAAAAGGGTCTCATATCTGCCCAATGACAATCTTCACAAAGACAATATAGGGACGTTACAAGAAATGGTTAAAGCACGCATGCCCATCATTACTGAGTAGGCACTCAGATATGAGTTGGGTGTTTCACGCATTTGAACCCTAACCAATATTCGTAGGGCAGATCACTAATCCCCCACCTAACTTATAAGCTTGTGTGTGTTTTTCAAAAATTAAAGTGTGTGATGCATGCAACAATTCTATATAATGTATGAATAAATATGCAAATAATAAAACACAATGATCAGATAAAAACAAAGTTTAGTCCACAAGGTCCCTAGAAACCTGGCCTTAGAGATTGGGCACGGGGACTGGTTGCGTAAATAAAAAGTATTAACACCCCAAATACACCCTACATAAGGTAAGCTGCATTATTTGATTGTCTGATATATGCTAAGGTCTAACTGTTGGTCTGTCTATGGTTTAAAAAAAATCATTCTCAGTAAGGAGGTCCTTATCTTATTAGGTAAAACCTAATCGTTTTATGCCAACCAAAGGAACTAATTTTAATATTAGGAGTACGTCTTACATGTAAGTTTGTGATCCCAGATATTAAAAGAAAACAAAATAATTTTTTTAGAATATTTGAAATGTTGGCTTAGTTCTCATGACTTTAATAAACTGGTTATTAAAGCCAAAAATACATGCTAATTTTTCTTGAAATTTTCTTTGTTGTATGAAAATACAATATGATTTTTTTTTAATCTTTAAAAGATTTGGCCGTATGCATGAAAGCAAGACACATTTTTTGTGTAATTTTTTATATATACATTTCGAAGAAAGCCTGATATTTTAATACTGAATTTGTATTTTTATGGTATAAAAATACAAACCAATATTACACAAAATTGATAGAAAATACACAGGAAAATCATAAAGTTTTTTGAAAAAAGATTTTTTGGAATTTTTTAATTTTTTTTGGACTGACCCAGACCTGACCCAATGCATTTTGATCTGGGCCGGTGTTGTCCGGCCTAGTGAACAGTGGAGCACTCTCCACCGTTCACATGTAATGTCAATAGTGGAGAGTGAAGTAATTCACTCTCCATTGTTCATTTTGTAGAACAGTGAAACCGGGGACCCGATGAAGAAGAAGGAAGAAGAGAGGGCGGGGGAAAACAGACCGAGCAATTCCTTCTAGTGGTGCTGCTGGTGGCGATGGCGGTTGTGTTACGGTTGCTAACCAGTGGTTCTTATTCCTTTTTCTGTGTTTTCTGTATTTCTTCTTCTGCCAGCTTATGTTCTCCCGCTTCTCTATTTCTTCTTCTATTTCTAACGATGATGGTGTTGTTGTTGACAGTGGCTCGAGGTGGCGGTGTTGCTTCCAACGGTAGAGAGAAAAGGACCAAAAAAGAAGGAGGTTATTGTTCTTCTCTTCTCCTCTATTTTTTTGTTTTTTTGTTTTTTTCCTTTGCTCAAATCTTCCTTCTCTGTTCTTCTATGTTTTCAGCTTATCAGGTTCTCAAACAAACATCCCCTTCTATTTTTCCCAAACATGAAAATGTCCTTCGGTTCCCTCTGTTTTTTTTTCCTCAACCTCCCCTCTATTTTTTGTCTTTTTGTTTTTGTTTTTGTTTTTGTTTTCTGTTCTTTTCTCTCTTTTTTCCCTCTATTTCAACCCTTTGCTCATCTCCTTTCCCTGGTATTTATAAAAAGGAAAAGAGGGAGAGAGAGCTACTACCCTTGTCCAGTCATGGCATAAGGGTAGGGTGGCCGGACGACCACTAGGCAGTCGCCTCAGGGCCGCCCGCAGGCTTGTCCCCTCTATTTTTTCATCTAATGGCAAGTGGGGGGGCGTGGTGTGGGTTTTGTCAGGGTTTGTGCAAGTGGGGAGAAAGAGAGAAAGCAGGAAAAATACAGGGGAGCAAACCTCTTCTTCCTTGCCTCTGTGTGTGAAGGGAAAGAAGAAGAAGAGTGTCGTTCAAAAAGGCACTGTTGTATTTTTTTAAAAAAAAAGAAAAGGAAATGAATTTTGGAATAACCAAAAAATTGGATATGACAACGATATAAGGCCAAAACTTAAGACTCTCCAACATACAATATTGATATAAGCTTTTGAACAAGCTAAATAGCAAGAGGAATCAAATAATGTTATGGTCAAGAACAACCTATTTAACCCAAGAACTACTCTCTCATATAACATGGATCGACAACTAGGTAAATCACCACCAAACACTTATAGCCATTTTATATTTAAAAAACTGTCTTATGGTTCAAGACAAAACTCTAAAACTTTATATGAGGAGAGGTGAAGGTTAGGAATATTTTTTTGATATGGGTAGAGGTATGCATATGGAAATTGGTGTATCATGAAAGAAATATATATGATAAAAGGAGTAGAAGAGGATAGGCTCCTAGATGTGGAAAAAGGTAATATTAATGAAATTATAGTAGAAGAAGGCAAGATCGATAAGTATGGAATAATTTGATGAAAAAGAGCAATCAAGTAGTTGTCATGGGGTTTATCCATTGGTCAAATCTACTACAAAAGAATTCTACATAGGAATAGCTAGAAGAACTATCCAAACAATTTCTAAAGTTCAATATTGATTTTTGAGACAAGAATCATTTGAACGAAGGGGTATTGTCACAATATAGCATGAAAGTTAGTTGTAGATGGAAAAAGCATGTGGAAAATATGGTTAATAGCTGGGAAAAGAGTTGTTCCATATGGCAGAGATGTTAGTTGTAAGAAGCAATTAGTTTGTTAGTTATTAATGAAGAATTAAACATGTGATTGATTGATTTATTGTTAGTTAGAATCTGTTGGTGAAGGTTAGCAAGGTAGTAGTAGACTGCAGTATGTATATAAGCAATGTAATAAGGAGGAGTTAGGGATGAGCAATAAGATTTGTGAAATTGCAAACATCTACATAGTCTTTATTCCTTTCATTTATTTTATTCTCACTTCATTTCTCAAACTTCTTCTGCTTGTCATGGTCCAACCTTAACAAACCATTTTGGTTTGGATTTTTGTCACTTTTCCTTAGGGGTGTGTTTTTACTATTTCTTCCTCTACGTTTTCCTCCTCCTTTTCTTTTTGTACTAAGGTATAACCAGGTACTATGGGTTTTTGGCGATGAATTAAAGTCGTTGTTTATGAGGTTTAATTAGCTTAAAAAAAGAATAAAAATTGAAAAGAGAAAAATTTAATTAACCTCAACCATTAGCTATTAGATGAATTCAATAATTTTTTAGAAACACAAAAACCCTAAGAAGAGAAAAAGTTTTCATTTGGAAAACAAAAATCACAAATGCACTTCCATACGTTCCAAAATGATGTAGATTCCTCACCACATCGAAGTTTAACCCTAAAAACAGGGGAAAATAATAGATATAAATAGAGAGCATACGAACAAAATATGAGTAGTTAAAGCTCGAACCTAAGAGAGATTGTTAGAGGAAGAAGCGAACATGAGATTGTGAAGAATGAACAAGCATTACAATGGTTGTTTTTTTTAGAGAGAATGAAGAAATGAGAAAAGAAAACAAAATCATTGATTTGTTAATGCAAGATTTGAGGGACATAAGGTTATTTTTGTGAAATAGAGTGGGATATTAACGGTAATAAAAGAGAAGTAGGTTCTCATGAATGAGAAGCTACAATTTTTAGCTTTTTTAATCCCAATGTTCAAAATTTAATTTTTGGTAGATCCAATGCAAAACCACACAATAGTTAAATATCCAAACAGAATTGAAAATATGATTGGGACAAAACACAACCCCAATGTTAAATAGGCTCTAAATCAATAATATAACCTATGAAATAAAAAAGAGAAATAATAATTAATTACACTTGTTAAGGGTAGAGGCGAGTATGATTAAATCATCATTTGTGTATATTATCATAATCATAAAAAAATGATATAAATTATATAAACTATATCCAAATATATTTGTTGATAAAACAAGTTCTCAGGATACTGTACTAGTTTGGGTCAAAAGAAAAAATAAGTTTTTTAAAAAATAGAAAACTAAAGAAAGTTGTTATTTAGTCTTTCCAAGCATAAGCCCATAATAATAAAGGGACTCAAGAAGAATGTATATCTAAGTAGCCTAAGAATAAAAAAGCCTACGAATAACAAAATACAAACTTAAATATTTTGCACTTCATAAATGTGGCACTTTTATCGGGCACCATCTTAAAGCACTATTCAATAGTGATTTTTTATATTTTTAAACTATTATTTTTTCAATATTAATTTCATCTTTTTTTGTTAGCTTGTTTTTTCTAATTTATGTTTTTTTTTTATCAATTTCAATTCCATCCTTTAACATTTGGTTTATTAGGGATTGAAATTCATGATTGGTTTCAATTTAATTTTTATGAGGTTATCACACCCTCATGATTTGGGTCACTGGTTTGGCAAGTAAAACCGGTTAACTTATTTTTTTTATTGATTTTTTTAATTTTATTATTCAACATTTTATTGATTTGAAATTAAACATTATGATTTATTTTAGTTTGCTTTCTATAAGATTATCTCGAACTTATAACCTGAGTCATGGGTTTGGTAAGTTGATCATGATAGATTTGAATCATTTTTTTAGTCCTTTTACATTGATTTTCTTTTCAATTTCATCATTCAACATTGGACTAATTAAGAATTGTGATTCATATTTTTTTATTTACTTTTTACAGAGTTATCTCGGTTTCATGACCAAAATTACAGGTTTGGTAGGTTAACTTAGATTGTTTCTTAGTTGGTTTTTATGAGGTCATCTCGGTTTCATGACCCAAGTCACAGGTTTAATATGTTAACCCGGATTGACATGGGTTATTTTTTTATTTTTTTTTAATTGAATTTTTTTTTTGAAATTTCATCATATAATATTGGGTTGATTGAGAATTGGTTTTCATAATTTATTTATTTTTATTTCTAGAAGGTTATCTTGTTCTCATGACCTGAATTGCAAGTATAGTAGGTTAACTCATGTTATTTTTTTGTTCTTTTTTTAATTGACTTTTTTTAAATTTCATCATTTCAAATTGGTTAATTGAGAATTAGCCTTCATAATTTATATTGATTTTATTTTTGTAGGGTTATCATGGTCTTATTGATACGATCTAAAGTACATCAAAATAATCTATTAAAAGTTTCAGTTGAGCCATAAGAGAAAAGAAACTCAAAGATGCATTCAATAGATTTATTCATAGTATTTAGGCCAAAGTGAATTTCAAGGAGGCTACATCTTTAACAAGTTATGATTAGACTTTGATCAATTTAATCTATGTACAAGAAAGGCCTCATTTATCTACTTCACATGCTAATTAATTTTGACAGATAGATGTTTATTTGTTTCCATGTGTTTTATGAATCCTAAGTTATGTGAGGATTCCTTAATATATATGGAAACATAGGAGGGTAAGGAAGAATTAGTTGCTTGTTTATTTTGGGTCTTAAGAGGCGAGACCATGGGTATTCAGCCAAGGATCTTTTTTTAAGCAAGGATTTCATTCAATAATTGTATTTTTACTCTATCATGTGTGACAACTTAGTAATGATTTTTAGAATTATCATTTTTCATGTTTTAGGCCTTAATTGAGATATTTTGGGTTTTATTTTAGTTTGGATTGATGTTAGTCTATTAGGTCAACTAGGATTCATTTTCTTTTCCAAGTATAAAAATTATTTTGTAAGATAATAATTTTTTTTTAAGAGGTTGAATAATACATCATTGTAGCATCTATTGTGGGTATAAGAGAAGATTCTCTTAATTTGATTCTTTGTTAAACTACTTTGACTTATCGAAGAACTAACCAAACTTCATGGTGTCTTCCATACTAATCGTTTGTCTCTTCATAGGTGTTGGGTGGGAATTTAGTTGCTATAGTCTTGATACCTCGATTCATGTTATCATTGAGTCAAGTTCAATCACAAGCCTAAATTTAGCTTTATTAAGAATGATCGATTTAACTGTGAGTTTATGGACCTCTTTATCCGTGGGGTTTGCATTACTTATGACCATGGTTGAAGATTTGACTGATTAACCCAAGTTGATCTAGGTTGATCCAATATGTTGTCATCTCAATATTTTTTTAAGAAAAAAGATGTCTTAAATTCTTTTTAGTCAAAATATATTTTTACTAGTCGTTCAAGTTGTTTTTATATTCGCCAAGTACATTAAGTCATATTAGGTCAACCCCTACATAATTTATTTATTTTTACCAAAAAAACATTAACAATGCCTGATATTTTTTTTTACATTAAAAAATAATAATTCAACCCACAACATAGCATGAGTCAATAATCTAGTGCCATTATTCTAAAACTTCTAGCATTTTCACTGTAGCAAATATTATTTTTATTCTCAAACTTTTTTTTTCAATGATAGCCTTTTATGACTAAATCGATGTTCAATTTCTTAAAGTTTGTGAGAAAAAGGCAAAACTCAACAGAAAATTATCAAAGTGTAAAACAAGGAGAAACTACATGGTTAATCTCAAATTCACATGAAAAACTTTTCTTTAGTCCACCAACTTTTCTTTTTCTTCCTCTATAGTCCCTTTAGTTTGATAATTTTAATTTTGATTCAAAAGTCATCTTCTTAACATTTCAATTCCTGAGTTTGAGAGAGAAGAAAGTTACCTGAAAATTATGAAAGTGAGAGAAAGTTGTCGGTTTAATTTTATTTTCAATAACAGTCTTTTGTGATCAAATTGGTAATCAAGTTGTTAGAATTTATGAGAAAAGGATAAAATTCAAGAGAAGAGGATCAAAGTGTAAAATAAGGAGAAATCGCATGGTCAATCACAAATTTGAGAGAGAAAGTTATGTTTTGTCCTCCCATTTTCTTTTTTCTTTCTTTATAGTCCCTTATAGTTTTTATAATTTTAATTTTGGTCCAAAAGTCATTTTCTTAACATTTTAGTTCCTAAGTTTAAGATAGGACATAGAAAGTCACTCAAAAAGGGTAAAAATAAATAAAAGGAAAGTTAGTTGTTGGTTGCATTCTAGCAACAAAACAAATATTGATTTTGGTGTCAACGAGTTATATTCGACGAGAAAAGGGTCCTAATGAGATGTTTTTAAACCTTAATCTTGCTAGGGAATATAGATTGGGGTTGAGAAATAATTTTTTCCATGGTTTGATCTTGTGTTTTTGAATTGTTTTTAGATTAACAAATTGATTTTTTTATATTCTAATAGTGATTATTAGATGTTTTTAGATGAAAACAGGTAGAAAAATAGATTTTGAAGTTTATACCCCCTTGATTTCCAAACCATCTCTGCGGTGAATGGATTTTTGCTCAACAAATGATGTGTTGTTTGCTTATTTTTTTATTGAAAAATAATAAAAGAGAGCCTACATGCCTGGCTTTTTTTAAAGGCTCGTGCACACTTGGTCTTTTAAGCTCACTCACATAACTTTCTTTGTTTTTTACCAACAATTTAGATGTAAATTATTAAAAATTATTTGATTATAAATATACTAGGTATATTATTTTATTAAATTCATAAACTAATTAAAAATATGTTTAGATATTATTTTATTCAATATCATTCAATTTTTACTATGTTTTTTTTTATTATTATTAGCAAGCATTCATATCGAGTCCATAATTCAGATTACAAATTTAATAGATTAACTCAAATTTATTCTCATCTTTTTTATACTAAAAAGGAAATAATGGGACATTGATAATTCTGATTATAAATTTAATAGATTAACCTGAATTCATCCTCACTTTTTTTTATATATTAAAAGAGACAATTAACAAAACTCTAAAACATGTGGGATTTCTATTATACATGCATTGTGGACCAAGAGACAGTTAACTGTGTACTTGTACAGTTGTTTTACTGTACATGCACTGTGGACCAAGAGACAATTAATTATGGACTTACACAGTTGCAGTGTGGACGGCACTGTAGCGCCTGAGGAGGGGCGTTCCTCTGCTGTGTTTTTGGTCAAGAATTGCTGCTGGGGGCATTGTCTTCTCTGCCAAAAGCTATTGGGTTTAGCTTGGTAGCGGGACTCAACGTTGTTGGGTTTGGCTGCCACAGTAGGCCCAAAACAATTCCAAAACATGTCAATAGCGTTGAGTCCTACTGTAGGCATAAACACATTGCATTGTGGGTCCTATCGGCTCTTTCAAAACACGTGGGAGTGGACACAAACACGTTGCATTATGGATGATACTGTTGGCAAAGACTGCTTTCACTGTGAACAACACTGTAGCGTCCTGGGAGGCGTTCCTCAACTATGTTTTTGGTAAAAAATTGCAACTGGAAGCCTTGTCTTCTTTGCCAAAAACTGTGGAGTCTGGCTTGGCAACCAGACCCAACATCATTGGGTCTGGTTGCCAAGCCAGACCCATAACATTTCCAAAAGGTGCCAAAAAAGGGTTGGGTCTGGCTGGGCAACTGGATCCAATATCCTTTTTTATATTACATAAAAATTAGATGATTATAGGTTTTTTTTTTTTTGTTTCAGGTTGGGTTGAATTTTTGTTATTAAAGCATGTTTATTTTTGTTTTTCAAAAATGTTTTGAAAAAATATTAACAATTTTTTATTTTTTTCTTTACTTTAAATTAATATTTTTTTTCCTTAATTCATATTAATATGTTTTTTTATTATTTTGATGTGATTATATAAAAAATAGATTTAAAAAAATAAAAATATTATCTTAATATATTTTAAAAAAATATTTTAAGATATTTCCAATTTTATTTTTTTTTACTCTTGAATTTTTTTTTCTCTTATTGATTTTTTTTTCATTTCAGTTTGGGTTGAATTTCCTTATTAAAGCATGTTTGTTTTTGCGTTTCAAAAATAGTTTTAAAAAAACTTAAACTTTTTTATTAGTTTCTTTATTTCAAATTAATATTTTTTATGTTTTTTAATTTTTTTTAAATATAGTGAGATTGTGTCTGGCTGCGCAGCCAGACCCAAGAAGAATATATTAAATTGGGTCTTGCCCGGCAAGACCTATTCGAGTTGGGTCCTGCCCCAGAAGGACCCAAAATAGCTTTGGGTATAACCGCAGTTGGACCCATCAACGCGGATCTTATCCCTAGCATGACCCAATGCTTTCAATTTTTTTTATTTTCTCTCCTGTAATTTTTTTTCCCTATAATAAAGAGGAAATAAATTTGGGGGAGTTTTTTTATATTGTTTAAAAGTTGGGTGCTCATAATTTTTTTTCATTTGAGGTTGTGTTGTCTTTCCTTATTAAAGCATGTTTGTTTTTGCATTTCAAAAATTCTTTGAAAAAATTTTGAAAATTTTTAAGTTTGTTCTCTAATATTATCATATTAAAGTGATAAGGCTCTCAATAATTTTTTTTATTCATATAATATACTTTATATATTTGTATTATATAAGAGAATTTTTTTAACAATAAAATCCATTATGAAATAATTTATAAATATTATAATATAATATTATTTTGGGTAATATATTATATTTTGATTTTATAATATTAGTTTATGAGATTCAAAGTTTTATCAATGTTTTATTGTCTTTAGATTTCTTATTTAGTAGTTTTGAAATATATGTATTATTAAATACATAAATAAATTATGTGTTGGGTCCTGCCATTAGGAGGACCCATTAGAGTTGGGTCCTGTTAGAGCAGGATCCAATAGCCTTGGATCTGGTTGCACAATAAGACCCAATAAGTTTGGGTACCCAAAAGAACTAGGTCTGCACCCAATTCTCTTGGGTCTTGGGTCAGGATTCAAGGCTAATGGTTCCTGCATTAGAACCCAACTCGCTTGGGTCAGACGTTAGGACCCAATTCTCTTGAGTCTTGAGTTCGAACCCAAGACTAATGGGTTCTGAGTCCGGACCCAATTCCGATCCTGCGTCAGGATCCAAAGATAATGGGTCATGCCTCAAAACTCAAGGTTAATAGGTCCTGCGTCAGAATCCATTTCGCTTAGGTCATGCCTTCGGACCCCATTCTCTTGGGTACTGTGTCAAGACCCAATTATCTTGAGTGGAGCGTGAAGACCCAAGGGTGATGAGTCATGCATCAGGACCCAAGGTCAATGAGTTCTGCGTCAAGACCCATTTCATTTGGGTCCTGCCTTCGGACCCAATTCTCTTGGGTCCGGCGTCAAGACCCAAGGGTGACGGGTCACGAATCAAGACCCAAGGTTAATGGGTCCTGCGTCATGACCCATTTCGCATGTGTCCTTTTTTCGGACCCAATTCTCTTGGGTCCGGCGTCAGCACCCAAGGTTCTTCGGTTTTAGGTTTTTAAATATTATTATTTGTACTATAAAAGTATTGTTATTTTTAATATTGTTATTTTTATTATAATTAAAATTATTATTAT
>Ga0325403_1001271_pt1 | contig 20616 bp, 18 predicted proteins | sample PopdelMetagenome_19_FD_205665 | JGI IMG/M metagenome (GOLD analysis project Ga0325403, IMG submission 205665) | Populus deltoides microbial communities from Bellville, Georgia, United States - Xylem-PdKOR-R4 | ecosystem: Host-associated > Plants > Phyllosphere > Stem > Wood/Secondary xylem... | reverse complement strand
TTGCATAACATATAGCATAAAAATCTGAACTAAACCTTCCTCGTGGGATCGACCCCTTGCTTGCTCTATACTATCTTGTGTGTTTTAAGCTAGGGTAATTAATTTGTGCGACCGCGACATCGCAACACTAGGTGATCGACAATAACACTCCCTTTTTAGCTTTCCTTGTCATATATACTATGTCATACTCAGCTAATAGAACTTGTCATCTTGCAATTTGGCTTGACAGATAGGGCTTTCCACCGATGTACCTTAATGGGTATAATTTTGAAATCAACCACGTAGCATGATATAACATATATTGACGCAATCTCTTTGCAACCCATGCTAATGCGCAACACAGCTTCTCAATCACTATATACCTTGACTCACATTCCGTGAACTTCTTGCTTAGGTAATAAATGGCAATTTCCTTCCTTTTTCATTGTGTTGTCCAAGCACACTTCTTTAACAAATGTAAGAATGGGTCACAAGTCGTGGTTAATTGGGATATAAACCGGGCAATGTAATTCAATCTTTCTAAGAACCTTCTTACATCCTTCTCAGTCTTGAGAGTTGGCATAAATTGAATAGCCTTTACTTTGTCAAGATCCACTTCTATCCCTTTATCACTCACCATGAATCCCAACAACTTCCCAAGATTTCATCTCGAATGAACACTTTGCATGGTTAAGCCTTAACTTGTACTTCCTTAGTCTTTCAAATAATTCCTTCAATATTTGGACATGATTCTCCCTCTCTAGATTTAGCAATCATGTCATCCACGTATACTTCAATCTCTTTGTGCATCATGTTGTGAAATAAAGTCAACATGGCCCTTCGATAGGTGGCCCCAATGACACGATCAAAGAGTTGATGTCTTATCCCAAATGCAGGAGTGTCGAAGTAATAAATAACCCGGCAAGACCGGGGTCGAACCACAGGGAGGTCAACTATATAAATTACAAATAAAGATAAAGATTTAAAGAGAATAATAATAGAAAAGGAGTTGAAGAGAGTTTTGGGATGTGATATTGATGTAAGGATTAAACAATGATAAAACAGATGTCAATGTTAGAGGATCCACTAATGGTATTTCAAATAAATATAATATAAACTCTTTTTATTACTCAACTGACATACAAAGGAGGTTCTAATTGGATGATTTATCATTAATGGATCATTATAAAGTATTAGCATGATCATATTAATTATCTTGTCTAAGTAACACCATACTTATAAATATCATCAGGCATTCATGTTGCTAGCTTATGTTAACAACAAATCAAGTTTCTATCATAATAACGATGTCGACCGAAGACTATGAAGGATCAAGCATTTGATGTACCAAGTGTTATACAACACAAATCTAGATTAACCATTTAACAAGAAAGGTATTAAGAATTAGTAAGATAAAAAGATAAAACATGTTGATAGTAAACTTTCTTGGATATAAACATTGAAGTCTATGTTGAGTTTATATTATACATATTCTAACACCATTAGAGAAACCTTTTCACCTTGACATAATTAACTTAGCTAAACATAATAAAGAAGATGAACATAAATAAACTAGATAAGAACATAGTTATGATTAAAAGTATAAACAAGAGATTAATGAAAGCAAAACTTAAGCATTACAAAAATATAAAGAAAGAAAGCAAGAACAGGATCTTGATCTGAAAACCAAGATGAGTAAATACATGACAAATGCCTCCTTTTATAGGCTAAGATGTGGAACTATTTATTGGTTGACAAACTATTTGGTTGGTGGCCAACCATCGATTTGGTGGCTGGTTTTTGACACTGTTGGCTGGTTATTGATATTGTTGGCTGCCAAAACATCATTGCTAACATTAGAATTTGAGCCCTTTGTTCATGAAATATGTGGGCAATTGTATTAGCTTTCCAATAAAAAAAACAAGAGTTCATTTGGACTTCTAGAACTCAAGATATGAGCTGAAAACTGAACAGTGTTTGAGCTGCAGGACAGGTTCCGACTTCTCCGTTGTTGCTATGATTTGAACTTGAAAATGGCAGAATTGAGTCTTGAACTCTTCATAAAAGTTTTAGGTATATGTCTTAGCTTTCTATCCATATAAAGTAGACCTAAATCCGAGTTCTACAACTCCAGTTATGATCCAATAACCGAATGGTGTTCCAGTTTGGAATTGAACCATCATCTCTTCTCTTAGCCTAGTCCTCTTTTTGTCTCTTCACTTTCAATAGTTAATCACATCAATCAATCCTTTGAATTGTGAGATATACCTACATTCAAAATAAGCATTTACCATAAATTAAAGATATATTATATTATCAGACTTGTTATTATAAAACATGTTTTAGTTAGGGAATTTAATGATACTTTAGTGCAATATGATGATATAAAGCCTTAATAAGAATGCACTTTTAAGTACTAATCACCCAACGTTCTTTAACCCAAATGGCATGACTTTGTAGCAAAAGGTTCCTCATGGTGTTACAAATGTTTCTTCTCCCTATCCTCTTGTCATTTTTATCTGATTGTAGCTCAAAAATCCATCCATAAAAGAATATGTGGAGCTACGTGATGCATTGTCAACCAACATATCTAGGTGCGGTAGAGAAAAATTGTTTTTAGGGCTAATTCTAAGTCCCTAAAGTCCACACAAACTCTAATTTTATCTTTCTTTTTAGGTATTACCACTATGTTGGACATACATCGTGGATACTTGACTGCTTCTAGAAAATCGGTGTTCCACTGCTTTTCAATTTCTGCTTTTACTAAGACATCCAGATGGATTCTTTTTAACTTTCACTTAACCGGTTTACATCCTTCTACTAGTGGTACCATATCCACCAGACATGTCTTTACAGGACCAGACAAAGATATCTATATAATCTCGGAGTAATGTAATCAACTATTCTTTTAATTTATGAGTGATCACAATCCTTATCCTCACTTTTTCTATTAATTTTTCATTGCCTACATCTATGGTTTCAAGTTCCTCTCTAGCGTGTTTCCAAGCTTGTTCATGTTATCCTATTAATTTTGTGAATTTCCTAATGTTATTTTCATCCAATTCTTCCTCTTCTATAGCTACCATGTATTCTTTAAAGTTTGGCCATTCATTCTTAGTGTAAAGTGCAGGTGTCGTTTTGGAAGATTCGCTTTCAGGATTCCTAAAAGTGGAAAGTGATGTGTCAATGCATTGTAAAAACATAAAGATGAACTTTTGAAAATGCATGATCTCATTAAAAGGAAAAGTTTGGCTAAAAAACAAGGATAAAATCCAATTTAACATTTGGAACCTCGATTTAAAAAAGTGAAAAAGGCAAACAACACAATATCATGATCAAACAAGCATTGTTGATTAAATTTTGAACACCAATAGAGCTTCTTAGGTCTCCCAATTCTGGAACATCTCTTCCCTTGCTTAGCTTTTTGAATGAAGGTCTAGAGATTCCAGATGCTTTGAGCTTAGGCTTGTTTGGATGCAAAAGATATTATTGAGCATACATCCTAAGGATAAGTTCTATTTCCTTTATGTGAGACATTGGGTAGGTTTACTACTTGGTCTCTAAAGAGGGTCTCTTGATGTCCTAGTGATCACCATCGTAAAGGCAATATGGGGGTTCAGCAGATAGTGGGATGGCACGTGTACCAATCACTATCAGTCTAAACACTCAGCAAAGAGTTGGGGTTTGCACAAACTTAAACCTTGACTCAAGTCATAAGGCAACCTGCCAGTCCCCCACTTAACTTAAAATTTAATGTATGTGCTCTCCAAAAAGAAAATAATAGTAAAGTGATGAATGACTACATCATGTATGACAGAATGTAAAGATGCATGCTAAAGCTTTTAAACAAATTATCATTCATAGTAATAAAAACAACAACACATAGTATAATAAAAAAAACAATTACAAGGCTTAGTCCAAGGGTCCCCAATGGAGTCGCCATCCTGTCGCACCCTCACGACGGAGCGGCGACCCTCGATTGATTTCGGGGTTTTTGTTTCGTGTAAAGGAGTCGCCATCCTGTCGCACCCTCACGACGGAGCAGCGACCCTCGATTGATTTCGGGGTTTTTGTTTCGTGTAAAGGAGTCCCCACCTAGTATTTTGGTCACTAGGAACCCTAACTGGTCTATTAGAGATTCTAAGGCAAGGGACTGGTTGCGTAAAGGGAAGGTATTAGCACCTCTAGTACGCCCTACCTAAGGTAAGGTGCTTAGTGTTTGGTTTGCTTTACAATTGCTATGGTGTTGTTGTTTTCTAATCCCATCAGTTTTCCTAGGTTTGATTCAAACTAAATTTATTAAGATAAAAATCCAAGGAGATTCCATGTGCTTTAAAAGCTCATTTTTCCCTTAGTATTTTAAGAGTTTGCGACTCGTAAATCGCAAAGAGAAGGGATAAAAAATTTAGAAATCTAGGGCGCTTTAAATGCCTATTTTTGCCTTAGTGTTTTATACTCTCACAGCTCGTAAACCGTGGAGTAAAAAAAATTGAAATGTCCTTGATTATAATCGAGGCTTCTTTTAAGGGTGTGTGATGACTTATTATCCCTAGAAAATTATTTTGAATATTTACCAGTTAGGGTTTCTTTATCAAAATATTAACAGTGAATAATAACAAGTTATTTCCATTAAATATTTTGGATATTCATCCTTTTAGGATTTCTTTATCTAAACATTAATGGTAAATAATAGATGAATTTCCCTCAAAATAAGATTTTTTATTTTTTGGAATATTGGCCACTACCCTTTGGAGTTTTACAAACATGTTGTAAAATCCAGAAATGTAAGAAAATAATTTTTGTTGTGTTTAAGAAATCCATGCGAAAACACATTTTCAAAACTTCCAATATTTGTTTTTTAAAAAAGAACGTTTAAAACATGTTAAGGTATTGGCCGTATGCAACACACACAAAATATTTTTTATATTTTTTTTGTCAAAAAAACACAAGCATCACAGTTAATCACAATTAAAGACAACAAACCATGTGCATATATTCTCAAAGTTTGCAAGAAAACTGGACAGTCTAAAAAAACAAATTCAAGGATGGCTCTTCAAAGCCAACCTGGTTACTAGCCCAAACCAGTAACTGGTTCTGCCAAAGTTGTATGCATATGCATGGTATATTGGTAGGGTAATTAATTTGGCAAAAATAAGAAAAGAAAGACTTGCCTGCGAGGTAGCGGCTAGAGGCGAAGTGAGAGACGACTGGTTGCTGCTCACGTCTTATTTTCCCCTTGTATGCTTAATTTATCCTCGAGGCTTAGATGAGGCGTTGTCATGCTAAATCATCCCAACTACGGCTATGATCATGCCCAGAACCACATGTAGATTAAGACCATCTTTACCAAAGAAAAAGAATCCCATGATCATCACAAGGATCGTCTTCATATGACTAAGTACTTGAAAGGACACAACTGCGAATCCTTCAGCCTTCAAAAATAACCCAATCCACGTCACAATGACAAGCCAGCAACACGCTCCTCGTAGTAGCTCAAGAAGAGTGAAACAGAGAGATGGAATTATGGAGGAGAGGAGGACGTTATGATGTGTCAAATGAGTTGCATTTGAAGCAATTTGCGGTTACTCTGTCTTTACTTTGCTTTGCTTTGAAAGTTACAGTACTGTCTTTTATTTATTCAAAAGAGTCCTGAAGATTCCGAGAGAGAGGGGGGATAGTGTGTGGCTGTTGTGGTTTGGAGGTTAGCTCTTGGTCTGTTTGGTTAGCAGTAGGGAAAAGAGAGTGCAGGGGAGCTCTGGACGGCTGAAAGGAGAAGGAAGAGGGCTTCCTAGGGCGGCAGCTGCTTTTTTTTGTCCCTCGAGGGTGGGCAGCCGACTCTTGTGTCAAAAGGGAGAGTTTTAGGGTTTTTTGTGGTTTAAGGTTTTTTGTTGTTCTCTCAAATTGTGCAAAACCCCCTGTAAATTTTCTTCCCCCCTCTCCATATGACTAGAGATTCACTTATACGTGTTGTTTAAGGAAATATTGCAATAATTATTGCAGATATTATCTTCTATAACCAGCACCAACAAATCAGACATTTAAAGTTACTAACTTGATCAGCCAAAATTGTCAGGGCTAACTGAGTTCCCTAATTTCAAGGCTTCATTTGAGTAATGCTGACATCATCATCGTCTAAGAGCACTTGAATTTGGTAGAGAGAATGCACACCTTTCATTTGAATCCAAATTTGCTTAATTTAGAGGTATATAGTTGCACATTCATGTGCATGAAGTTGTCAACCTGATCAGCCCCAAATCTGAAAATTGAGTGATGGCTAATTAAGGACAAGATGTTAGAAATTTCCATGGAAAATTGGAATGTAAACTTCTAATTTCATGAAAATAGGGTTGTAGAGGGGATGTTCCTCTTCCATTTGCAAAAAACTTCCTGTCATTTGGAGGTCTAGAACTCCAGAACAAGCTCTTGGAAGGTACCAACTTTATCATCATGAACTGCCAAGGAAGAAAATGAACAGAGGCTGAACAACTTGTCATCTAGGTTAAAATTATATAAATTAGGGTTTTTAATTTGGGATTCAGTAAAGTTTCAATTTAATCTTTGTTCTTCAAATTGTGGCATATGTACCCTTAATTGATACAAAAAAATTTTAATTGCATGCAATTTAACCACCGCTAAACTCGATTATCAGCCCCTAAGCTGAATGACTTTTTCCTTTCGGTCATTGGTTCTAAATTTGTGCATTTTGACCCCTCAATTGACCAATAAAGTTCTAATTTCTTTAATTTTGCCCCTGATTTGGTCATTTTCAGACTCTATATTCATGTGGCTTTTTCTAGTTTGGTCCTTGGTTTTCGATTTTTTCAATCAAGTCTCTAATTGCCCAATAAACTTTAATATTTATGCAATTAAGCCCCTGATTTGACAAATTAACTCCTAAAGAATACAATTCGATCCCTAGATTTAATTTGTTCCAATTAAAGCCTAAATTGACTTTCCAAATCAATTTTTCTTGCAATTAGGCTCTCAATAAATTCAAATAAACTTTGAAACATTCTAATTGAGTCATTAAAAATCTAATTTTAAATTTTCCTCAAATTAAATTTTATTTGCCAATAAGGCCTTCATTAGTCGAAAATATTTTGTTAAATTTTTCAATCTTGTATATTTGATCTTCCTCAACTAGTCTCCAGCGATTTCCTGGATATTCTGGTATACTTTTCTCACTTATATATATATATATATATATAAAAGATGTTGTGTTCACCCTTATCCGTACCATCTCCTTACATTTTGTCGGAGATCCTTCCCATTTGAAAGACAAAAATACTGAACTTCTCTCCAACTTTCGATGCAAAAAGCTTAGTGACTTCCAGTGGTACAAAAATACCTTCCTTACTCGTATTATGCTTCGAGGGGATTCAAACCAAGCTTTTCAGAAAGAAAAATTTCTTGCAGGCTTACCAATTCTCTTAGAAGAAAAGAAGGTAATCTCATCATCCTTTAAACTTGAAAGAGGCACACCTAAACTTGTGATCAATTACAAACCTTTAAATTCTGCTTTAAAATGGATTAGATGTCCAATCCCCAACAAAAAAAATTTATTGTAAAAATTGCATTATGCATTCATATTTTCTAAATTTGATATGAAATCTGAATTTTGGCAAATCCAAATTGCTCCCAAAAATAGATACAAAACTGCTTTTACAGTTTTTTTTGGCCAATACGAATTGAATGACATGCCCTTTGGCTTAAAGAATGCACCATCTGAATTTCAATGCATCATGAATGACATCTTCAATGCACATTCAAAATTCTGCATTGTTTACATTGACGATCTACTTATTTTTTCTCATTCCATAGATCAATATTTCAAACATCTACATACATTCTTTCATACTGCAAAAAAAATGGTTTAGTTGTTTCTAAAACAAAATTTTCTCTATTTCAAACCTGTGACTGTTTCCTAGGCCATTATATCTGTCAAGGTACTGTAACACCGATACAGAGATCTTTAACCTTTATAGACAAATTTCTTTATACGATTACTAATAAAACCCAATTGCAAAGGTTTTTAGGTAGTCTTAATTATGTTCTAGACTATTATCCCAATATTAGTCGTCTTGCCATACCTTTACATGACAGGTTGAAAACCAACCCCATTCCTTCGTCTGACCTCCATACCAACCTTTCAAACAAATTAAGAAATAGGTCCAAACCATTCCTCTCCTCCATTTAGCTAACCCGTTAGCTCCTAAGATCGTCGAGACCAATGCCTCTAACCTAGGATATGGTGGGATTCTTAAACAAGTACAAGATAACAAAGAACAAATACTCCAGTACACATCTGCCCACTGGAATGATTGTCATAAAAATTACTCCACTATCAAAAAGGAGATTCTTTCAATTGTTCTTTGCATTACAAAATTTCAAAGTGATTTATTAAATGAAAAATTTCTTTTAAGTGTTGATTACAAATCTGCAAAAGAATTACAAAAAGATTGTGGCAAGCCTGTAAGAAATTTTTCTTTCCAGAGTTGGTAAAGTCAAGGATGGCGGCATAGTAAGATTGTGGTTTTGCTAAATTCCAAAGTTTGTAGTACCAATTTGGAGAAAAACTTTTTGAAGCAACAATGGAAGGATTTTCATGATAAAATCCTTCTTCCATAGTTAAAATATTTTGGAAAGTAGTTTTGAAAATATATTTAGATTTGGTTTTTGGAAAACTGGTTTGTGTAGGTTGTAAAGAGAGGAGGGTTTTTGAAGCAGAAATGCCTCCTTAAGGTTTTGAAATACGTTTGAAAACACTACATGTTTGTGATATAGAGTCACTAGAGGCCTGTTAGGACACCTATTGTAACGCCAGAAGTAATTCTGGTAATTTGAATATAGTGTCAACCTAATGTTGAACTGTGTCTGTTTGTACTTGTGGTAGTTTTGTAGTTTCTTCTTCTTCAATACGTGCCTCATACCAGGATTTGATAGTAATCCCACCATCCTTTAAGTTGGCCAGAGAAACCTGTAATAAGGAGTTCGGCTATGGCTTTGTCTTGGGTTCTTGTTTGGGTTTTGTAGGCATTGGCTGCCATGTTCATTTGGTGGAGGGTGTTTAAGATATTGTATTCAGACATTCCATCTATGTTCCATTCATAAAGGGAAGGGGCATTGTATTTATATTGGTTTAGAACATTAGGTTCTGTAGGCGAGGAACTATCAGGAGCACTGGTTGTTTTATGGTTTTTCCAAATAAGTTTGTTTATTTCAAGAGGTTGTTCTTGAAAAGTATTTGTATTGGAGGTTGATATGGGGTTATTTTAAAGAGTATTAACTTGATTTGTAGAGGATGAAGGGTTGGATTGTTGAGGTGTGTCTAGGACAGTCAAGGTTGTTCGGTCAAGGTTTTGTAAGTGTGTTTTAATGGCTCTAAAAAAATCTATATATATATTCTTCCAACATTTTTGGATTTTTTGGATTTTCTCATTTTTTTATTTTATTTTTATTTTTTTGTTTCTGTGGGTTTCCAAAATAGGTAACAACAAACATTTTACTACCTACACCATTATGGTTTAAATTTCATTTTTTTCTAATCTAGTAAGATTGAGAAAAATGGTCTTTTCTTTTACATTAGCTATAAGTAACAAATGGAATAGAAGAACTAGATGCATGTATGAAAATTTTATTTTCTCAAAGGGTTGTAACACAAACCACTCTTTTTTTAAAAAAAAAAATCCTTGTTTCCTAAAGCATATCTAAACCATCTTCACCTTATATAAACTATATCAAAGTTGAAGTCAAATCCTAAACCTCTTTTTAAAAAACAAAAAATTTAAGTTTTAAAACATCATAAGATCTCTCCCTTGTGTAAACTTTATAAAATTTAAAGTCAAATCCTCAACTTTCTTTTTCAAAATCTAAAATTTTAAATTTTAAAACATCATAAGAACAAGTAGAAGAACTTGAAAAAAAGTTTATTTTCATTTTTTAAACGTTCATAACCTTTAAAAAAGGCATCCTTTCCTTTTTATAAATCCTTAAGCTATTTTGAAATCAAGGTTAAATTATTTTTCAACTCATCACACATCTCTTTAAAAACATTAACGAAATCAAGACATGAACAAGAATAGAAGGAAGATGCCATGAACCTTGGTCAATTCTTCAATAAGTTAGAGTAGTTCCATGAGGAACCAAGAGTAAAAGCAAACTCTCTCATACAAGTTTTATTTCTGAATAATCAATCCATTTCTTAATAATTTTTTAAAACCTAAATACAAGTCAAATAACCCTATTTATGCTAGGTAAAACATCCTAAGTAATTCTAGAAAACAAAAAGAGTTCTAAATAAAATATCAACTAGGAAACTAATACAATTCCTTCATGGTAGCTTCTAGACCTTATCATAAGACCGTTCCAATATCTGATTAACCTGAAATTTTAACCAAATATGATGACCTTTGAGAACTTTTAGCAAACTTTTGGCCTGACTAACATTCAAATTGAAAATTATTCATATTAGAATTAAATTATGCATTAGGTAAAATAAACTCAATCGGCATGTAAATAGGAAAACAAGTTTTATTTGCAAGTCTTGTAGGAAATAAATCCCAAATATCTTGAATTAACTCATTGAATGCCTCTTTAACCTTCCTAGCTCTTAACCTTATAATAAGCTCCTTTAACATATAATGGATTCTTTGGTGTAGTTTGGATCACACCAGTTTCTTTAAAACAGTTCTCAAAGACTTCTTATCTTTGCCTTTTAATTTATAGTTTAGCAATGGATAATCACCCTTGAAATATCCAGATTTCTTACATTCATAGCAAAAATTGTGATCTCTTTTACTTGTCTCACCCTTGTCATCTTTTTAGTTTTGCTTTCCAGGGAAGTTCTTCTTGATCATACTTTCGAATTTCCTCATAATAAGAACAATAACTTCATCATCATCTTTATTATCATCAACATATAAAGTTTTGAGTGCACTAAGGTACCTAATAAACTCGTCCTATTTGATTGACTTAAATCCTTTCTTTACTTAATCATCGTCACTTTAAGATACTAAGGTTTAGGTATAATCCTCCATATCTTGTTCACCATTTTAAATTCTTTTTATATTTCTAGCATAATTTTGTAAGCCATTCACAATGGTCACAAACCTTGTGCTTATCTCTTTTCATGGACATGTGCATTTCTACTTTCATAAGAGAGGAACAAAGCCTTTTTGCAACCACTTGTTTTTCGGGTTTAAGAGCAACTCACTTGTTATAGACTCACTCTAACCAACTCAATAAAGAATGAAAGTAACCCAAATGATTATGCTCAATCAAATAGCACAAACTATAAGAATCCAATTAGTTAGGCTATGAAGAAAGATATTTATAAATATGCAAGATTTTCTTTCACTTTTCTCTTGGTAAAATGCATTAAAAAAATGGGTATTTATAGGAAATTTAAGAAACTAGTCATTATTACTCCATGCATGGAAGTAGTTGTTGCATAAAATTTTACCAAGCGAACAAGAGTTCGGCCAAAATCTAACTCATTGTAAGATCTTTTCAAGTATGATTTAAGAGAATTATGGTTGTCATCAAATATATTTACTTATTTTATAATGAAGTGCATAATTAACTAAAATAACTTGACCACTTATGTTAAAGGAAAGACATTGGGCAGTTGTTGTCATTTGTAGATTTCCTATTGTGATTAGGTGAGATTGAGTGATGCAACCATATTATTTGATAGTTTTACCCACATATACCTAGGGTTTTACCTATGTTTTATACATAAAATGCCTTGATATTCTTTATTTTATTCTTTGAAGGCACTTTTGGATGTAAGATTAAAAAAGAAGTAAATTTAAGATAATTGGCAGATTTGACCTCCGATCGATGTTTTATGCAGAACTTGAGCTCTAGAGGTCAAAACGAAATGATTCTAGTGGCATTTGAAATCTAACATCCATACCTTTCTACATATATATGGCAAGAAAAATAAAAAAAGAAAGAGCATGGAAATCACAACCTTTAAAGTCAAATCTTGCATTCTTCCAGTGTTGACCTTTGACCATTCCGACTTGAATATCTTGAGCTACAGAAGTCCATTTGATGCAACCATACCAAATAGTTACGAGTTGATGCTAAATATTATTTTTGTGACACTCTTTATCTGTAGAAATTTTATGTGGATCAAATAGTTAGGAGATGTGTACCACAAGATGAATTTCATTCCATTCTCACTTTTTGTCATTCTTATTCTTGTGGTGGGCATTTTGGCGCAAAAAGAGCAGCACATAAGGTACTTGAAAGTGGTCTTTATTGGCCTTCTTTTTTTAAGGATGCATATCATTTTTGCAAATCATGTGAAAAATGCCAAAGAACAGGTAATATCACTCATAAGAATCAAATGTCTTTATCAAATATTCTTATAAGTGAAATTTTTTATGTTTTCGGTATTGATTTATGGGTCTATTTCCTTCTTCTTTTGGTAATCTTTATATCCTTCTTGTTGTTGATTATGTTTCCAAATGGATTGAGGCAAAAGCCACATGAACTAATGATGCTAAGATTGTTTTAGATTTGTCAAGACTCATATATTTGACAAGTTTGGAGTCCCTAAAGCTATCATTAGTGATCGTGACACTCATTTTTACAATCGTTCAATGGAAGCATTACTCTGTAAATACCAAGCGACTCATCAGACTTCCACAGCCTACCACCCTCAAACGAGACTTGGTGATGCACTTTGGGCTTATCGGACTGCTTACAAATCACCTACAGGAATGTCACCTTATAGGATGATTTATGGGAAAGCATGTCATCTACCAGTGGAGCTTGAACACAAAGCTTTTTGGGCCATTAAAAAATGTAACATGGATTATGATGCTGCTGGGATTGCGAGGAAGTTACAATTGCAAGAGTTGGAAGAGATACAGAATGATGCTTATGAGAATGCAAGGATTTACAAAGAAAAGACCATGAGTCTTCATGACCGAATGATTACAAGAAAGGAGTTTCATGTTAGAGACAAAATCCTTCTTTATCATTCCCGTTTGAAGCTTTTTCCTGGAAAGTTGCGCTCTTGTTGGATTGGACCCTTTGTTGTTTCTAATGTTTTCCCTTATGGTTCAGTTGAAATTACAAGTTTAAAAACAAACAAAGTGCTCAAGGCCAATGGGCATCGCTTGAAACCTTTCTATAAAGGTTGGACAGTAGAACTCACCGCTTCTGTGGAGTTAGATGAACCAATCTATGAAGCATGAGCATGCGATGTGTCGAGCCAATGACATAAAACAAAAGCGCTTATTGGGAGGCAACCCAGCACAAAAAGAAAAAAATCAGATTTGCTTTCTTTTTCCCTTATCTTTTATTTTTTGCATTTTACTTTATTTTTGTCATTCTCCTATGTTCCTTTTTTTTTATTTCAATATTAAGGAAAATGTTGTGTTTAAAAGTGTGGGGGTATTGATAAAATTTTGGTTTTCTTTGTTTTTTTTTTAAAAAAAGTCTTAGTTTTATCCTTTGAACTCCCATTGGTTTATGAGAATATAAGTATTATATAGGAGAATTAGTTGAGAGAGATGACAATATAAATTGAATGAATGAGTGTGCATGCGAGTTTTAACGTTTAATTGGTTTAGGGATTGACTTTAAAAATATGTCATGTTGACTTTATAGTGTTATACCAATGCAAGCTTTTGAGCCTTCAACATTATATTCTTTGATTGTGCATTCTTTCAATGATATATATATCTCTAGAACTTGCTTCATATCTTATTGAGATTACATTCACATTACTTGCATACATGAAGATGATAAAGGCATTAGGAATTTTAACCACTTAAGCCAAAAAGCCAACTTAAAGCATATTATCCTTAGTGAACTCTTTTGAGCTTGTTTATCTTTTCTTTGCTTTATCCATGTGTGGAGCATATGTTTTCCTTTTCCCTTGGCCAAAGATTAGTAGAGCATATAATTGCTGATATCTCATGGATCATGGTTGGAAATTATATGAAAAAGAAAAAAAAAGTGATGCTTGATGAAAAGATGGGCAAAGTTTTCAAAGGTGAAAAGAAAAAGAAAAAGAAAAAAGAAAAAGAAAAGAAAAGAAAAGTGTTCCTTTGTGTTCTTAAGATTCTATGTTGATGGAGCTTAAAATCAAAAGAAGTTAAGCATTGGTGCTTAAAGATGAAAAATTTGTGTGCTTTGATGAGATATCTTGTTTCAAAAGAATCATTTTTTTTTAAGAATGCTCTACTTCCTTTGGTCTTCTTTTCCTTTCTTTTATCTCACCTTAACTTTAGCTCCATTACAACCAAAAAGTAAGACCTTTTGATTCATGCATTGCTTGTAATATTTTAGTAATGGAGATGAAATTGAAGAGAAAGCTTATGGTAGAACATATTCATTAATTGAATTTGAGAAATTTAAATACATAAGCCCTAAACACGTGAGTGTTGGAGTGTATATCAATGAGAGGACCTATCACTTTGACATGGCATAGATTTCATTTAAATCCCAATGATTAATTGAGTTTTAAAGTTTGCATGTAAACAAATTCATGAAAATTTATTTCTTTATCCTTTTTTATTGTATTCTTATTTATAATGCTTGTACTCTTGGACATTGATGAGAGATAGAGAGATTAGTCATATTTATTTTACTTATTTAATTTTAGTTTGATTTCATCTATCCTTTCTCAAGGACGAGTAAGAGTTAAGTGTGAGGGTATTTCATGTAACCATATTATTTAATAGTTTTACCCACATTTACCTAGTATTTTGCCTATGTTATATACATAAAATATCTTGATATTCTTTCTTCAATTCTTTGAAGGCACTTTTGGATGTAAGATTCAAAAAGAAATAAATTGGAGATACTTGACAGATTTGACCATCGATCGATGTTTTGTGCAAAACTTGAGCTCTAGAGGTCGAAACGAAATGATTCCAGTGGCATTTGAAAGCTAACATCCATACCTTTCTACATATATATGATAGGAAAAATTAAAAAAAAAAAGAGCATGAAATTGCATCCTTCAAAGTCTAATCTCGCATTCTGCTAGTGTAGACTTTTGATCATTCCGACTTGAATATCTTGAGCTAAAGAAGTTCATTTCATGTAAACTCAATTTTGTTGGATTCCTTACTCGAAGACCTATCAGCCTACCAAATGTCAGCAGGAAAAGAACTCATATGAGAGATATATGATTTTTCTAAGATGACACATGAATTCTGCCAGCAAACAGGTTTTGTGAAGAAACAAGTTCAAATTATGTCCCAAAGCATCCAAACCGACATCCAAGTCTTTATTTCTGCAATTTAGCTCCTCTAAGTCAAAAGTCAAAGCTTGAAGATTTTATGCAAGGTTATTTCTTCTTTTTTAAAAAATTATTATTTAAATGTAAATTGTCTACTTAGAAAAGGACTATTTTGTAGAGAAGTGATTAGGCTTTCCTAGGATATAAAAAAAAGAGAGAGAAAAGAAAAGGAGGACTACCAGCCAAGAGAAAAAAAACACACATTCCTCAAACAAAACCTGAAATCATGTTTTCTTCCTTTTTTTATTAATTGTTCAGTAGACATGCAAGGCTAAACTCTTTTTCTTGGTTGCAAGGACACAGAAACCTTCGGATTTCAAGAACTGTGAGATTTATTTTACCTTTTCTTTTTAGTTTATATGATGAATATGTTTGTTCACCTATGCTTATTTTTCCTATGATTGTTTATTTTAATTGCTAGAGCAGGCTCTAAGTTATTATTGTAGATAATCTATTGCTTATTTCAATATCAAAATCGGAGTAATGGTATATAAACTTGTGAAGCAATTGAGTTTAATAATTATGGTGGATCTACGTTATTAACCTTAGGGAGAACATTCGGTTGATCAAATCAAATATGGACTGTGAACAGTTATGTTGTCTAGATTAATAAACTTATATAGTTTTTAAGGCTGCCATTGAATTAAATTACTAGTGCGAACACTATGGTTGTGTGGTGGTTAGGATTAGTTATACAGCGGATCTGTTAACTAATCAACAAAAGAAAAGATAAATATTCAGAGTATAAATTGACGTTTTATTTCCATGATTAGTTTTGATTTCTATAGGTGGACGTTTACTTGCGATCAAGGTTAGTTTTTCATGATAAATTTCGGTTTTCTTTGATTTAGCATTGATTGCTTCTTTTTGTTTTCTTTTGCTTTAGCCCCCTCTCAAAAAAAAATACATATCATCTAGCATAAAAAGCTGACTTGAACCTTTCTCATGGGATCGACCCCTTGCTTGCTCAATACTATCTTGTGTGTTGTGTTTTAAGTTAGGGTAATTAATTTGTGCGACAGCGACATCACAACATTGAGTCAATCACAACTATTATGATTGGCTTACTTATAATAGATTTCCTACTTAGAGTAGAATTCACAATCTATATAAAGCTTGTACATTATAGCCCTCTTGATGATCAATATACAAAAACTACAGAATTCCATATTCTTTCATGGTATCAGAGCACCAATATTGGTGACTTTGCCTAAACGTCTTCCATCACCACAAACAATCAACCAACACAGATCACCAACATGGGTGACAAGAAATCATCTGAACCTGAAATCAACATGTCCAACCCACTCACCCACACCATTCAGACTCACACAACCTTGTTCTCATTTCCAAGCCTCTAGAAGGACATAATTACGGTCAATGGACTGAATTGATGCGTATTGCCCTGAGTGCTAAAAACAAACTAGGATTCATTGACGGAACCATCAAATCTCTAGCGTGCACCGATGCCAATTCTGTTATTTGGCAAAGATGCAACGACATGGTGTTATTATGGATTCTGCAACCACTAAATCCCGATATCGCAAGCAATTGAATGATCTTAAGGACCAGTTCTCACAAAGCAATGCTTCCAGGATTTTTCAAATCTGCCAAGAAATTGCCAAACATCGACAAGGGCACCTTATGATTTAGAAATATTACACTAAACTGAAGGCCCTATAGGATGAATTAGATTCATATCATGAACCCATCATCTGCACCTGCAAGGGTTCCAAAACACATGCTTCAAGAGAAGAAAATGAGAGAGTCGTATAATTTTTAATGGGTTTTAACAAACCTTATTCAACTATACATGGGTCGATTCTAAAGATGTTGTTGATCCCTGACACACGTCGTGTCCATGGCTTGATCCTCCAACATGAGTGGCAGATGGATGTGGCAAACAGCCAGATCGGATCACATGTTATGCAAACCGATCGCTATACCAAGGGCAACACAAGATCCGGCAACTCAATGGCAGCGAAACCCCCTAGTGCTGGCTATGAGGATGGTAAGCATTACTCAAGGAGGTCTTTGCAGTGTTCTTATTGTGATGGAGACTCACATAGTTGAAAATTGTTATTATCTCAATGGTTTTCCTGTGGGCCACAAATTACATGGCAAAAATGTCAAGCCAAAAAATAAAAGGCCTGCTCCCTACACTGCCGAAAAAGATACAGTTCCAGAGCATGACACCAAACCCAACAAAAGTCCAACTTTCGCTACCGAAGAATACAATCAATTGATCGCCCTTTTGCACAACCGACTTACTAATTTCCCACTTGCAAATGCAACAGGTATTGTTACATCCACCTGCAATCTTTCATAGCATGACCCACATTCAAATATATATTGGATAATGGACATTGGAGCCTCAGACCATATTTCATGTTTTTCACCTACACACAACATAATCAATACTCAGCATGATTTTATTGGTTTACCCAATGGAGGGAAAGCAATAATTAAAAATATTGGGTCTGTTAAATTGTCTGAAGTCTTAACTCTTGAGCAAGTTGACACGAGGATTGAAGTATATTGTGATTTTCTTCGATAAGTTTTGTATTATGCAGGATGTAAACACGGGGAGGATGATTGGCCTAGGCAAGCATTTTAATGGGCTCTACTACCTCAAAGCTACCTAAAATCCACATTTGGCTCGCCATGTTCATCACACCTCCTAGCTTTGGCACCAACGTCTGGGGCACTCATCCAACGCACCGACATAATTCCTTTCAAATAAAATTCTAGAAATTGTATGTGATCCAAATCGTGTTTATGATATTTGTCCTTTAACAAAACAAACTCGCTTATGCTACCAATCTTCTTCCTAAACACAAGTTTGATGCACGGGCTCATCAATGTGTCTTCTTTGGTTACCCACTTGGTCAAAAGGGTTATCGTCTTTATGATCTTGATACACAAAAATTTCTTTCCTCCCGAGATCTGGTTTTTCATGAAAATATATTCCTATTTTCTACATCCCTATCCGAAAATCAAAATGACATTATTGTCCTACCCACTCCATCTCCTGACCCATTACTCCTACTAGAACTCATTCCCCACCATGCTCCCCAGACCCAAGCAACCCCAGTCCTCACACTCTCTGATTCACTTTCTACTTCCCCACATCATTCTCATATGGCCATAGACGATGCCCTCTCTTTCTCTCTTGACGTCCAGAACTGTCTCCTCCACCTATCACACCACATCTTCCCTTTATTCCCTCCTCACCTTCCATGGATATCCACCCCTTACCTATTCGCCAATCCACCTGCCCTACCAAAAACCCTTCTCACTTCAAATATTACCAAGCTCACTATGCTGCCCTGCTTGCTCTTGGCGCTTTTTCCCCAATCACGTCTAGCAGTCACTACCCCATCACTCGGTATGTAACACCTCATCAAAATTTTATCAATAATATCTCTTAATTGGTTGAACCCAGCACCTATGAGGAGGCACGACATCACCCAACTGGGTTGAGGCCATGAATTCTGAAATTACAGCTCTGAAGGAGAACGACACTTGGTCATTAGTTCCATTACCATGGTCATCGTCTAATTAGATGCATATGGGTTTTCAAAACTAAATACCAATCTAATGGTTCCATTGAGAGATACAAAGCTCGCTTGGTCGCCAAAGGCTTCACCCAATATGAAGGCATCGATTATACTAAAAACTTTGCTCCTGTTGCTAAGCTTATCATTATCCGTTGTCTTCTCACTATTACATCTGTCTGTAATTGGTCGCTACATTAGATGGACATACACAATGCTTTTCTTTATGGTGACCTTCATGAAGAAGTCTACAAGCTTCCACCACTGGGGTACCGTTGACAGAGGGAGCATATTGTGTGTTGTCTTCACAAATCCTTATATGGTCTCAAACAGGCATCTCAAAGCTGGTTCCATAAGTTCTCATCTGCTATACAAATTATTGGTTTCTTTCAGTCCAAAGCAGATTATTCTCTGTTTACACAAGTGGTCAATCTTTCACTGTTATATTGTTATATGTTGATGATATGATAATCACTGGAGATGATGATGATGCCATATGACCTTAAACATTTTCTTGTCACCTATTTCAAAATAAAAAATTTTGGATCATTAAAGTACTTCCTTGGAGTTGAAATTGCACGGTCCAAGTCTGACATTTCTTTTTGTCAACAGAAGAATTATACACTAGATATCTTGGAACATGCAGGTGTACTTGGTGCCAAGCTTGAAAAAATTCCTATGAAAGCCGATGTTGCTCTTATGCCTACATGGAGTGACCTCCTTAAAGATCATACTTGTTATCGAAGACTTATTAGAAGATTAATCTATCTGAAAATAACAAGACCAGAAATCACATATGCTGTAAATACACTCAGTCAGTTTATGCATGGGCCCTAGAAGCACAATTTTAACACAGCACGTCGGCTCCTTCACTACCTCAAAGGAGCTCTTGGCCAAGGGTTATTATTCTCTTTGAATAGACCACTGCACCTGACTGCATATTGTGAAACGGACTGGGCATGATGTCCCTTTACAAGACGCTCGATTACTGGATACCGTATTTTTCTTTGCAGGTCACTCATATCATGGAAAAGCAAGAAGCAGGTTGTTGTCTCAAGGTCATCTGCAGAAGCCGAGTACCACTCCATGGCAGCTACCAATTATGAACTCACTTGGTTGCAATACCTCTTACAGGACCTACAAATGGAACATCGCCAACCCGCCACCTTACTTTGTGACAACAAGGCAGCACTCTACATTGCAGCCAGCCCAGTTTATCATTAACGGACAAAACACATCGAATTGGATTGCCATACTATTAGTGAGAAAATCCAAAATAGAGAAATCCAAACAGCTCATGTGTAAACAAAATATCAAGTTATTGATATTTTCACTAAGCCATTGCCTACACCCTTGTTCCAATCCCATCTTCACAAGTTGGGAGTGTTAAAGATAAAACATTAAACAACTATTGTAATTTGTAGATTTCCTATTGTGATTAGCTGAGATTGAGTCAATCACAACTATTATAATTGACTTACTCGAAATAGATTTCCTACTTATAATAGAATTTGTAATTTATATAAAGCTTGTACAATAGAGCCCTCTTGATTATCAATATACAAAAACAAAATAATTTTATATTCTTTCAATTTAGAGCTTTATCTTTACAATTTAGAAAATAATTTTCAAAAAAAAATAAATTTTTAATATATTCTTGCAAAACACTAAATCTCTGACTTGCGGATATGCTAGCTATATTGAAAGAAAAGAATTAGAATTCCAATCTACAGCGGTATTTTGTATAGACACCCCCATTCTCACGAATTAAACTAATTAATTTCACCACGTGACAGTGACAAGATTTTTCAA
>Ga0325403_1001266_pt1 | contig 20649 bp, 11 predicted proteins | sample PopdelMetagenome_19_FD_205665 | JGI IMG/M metagenome (GOLD analysis project Ga0325403, IMG submission 205665) | Populus deltoides microbial communities from Bellville, Georgia, United States - Xylem-PdKOR-R4 | ecosystem: Host-associated > Plants > Phyllosphere > Stem > Wood/Secondary xylem... | reverse complement strand
AATATGCATTAAAATGATATTTAAGGAATTATCTATTAATATAATATGCAACATGTAAAAAAGAAACTAAAGAAACTTGCTTATTAATATTGACTTAGAATAAAATATTTATTTTTAATTTTTTATTCTTATATTTTCTCATATATGTGCGGAAAAACGATCTATTCATAATTGTTTTTAATAGAAACCTGCTCTCATGGTCATAATGAGATTTTACTTAAGAAAAAAACATTTCTCATAAAAAACCATATTTTCATCAAAAAAAAAGAAAAGAAATGCGTGAATAAAAAATTAAGTTTTTGATTAAAAATTAATATATATTTCGTCCTTTTTAACTCAAATCATTAGAATTTTTTAGCATTTTTTAATTATTTATTCTAAATTTTATTCAATAAACCATGCTGCAAATATAAAAGATATTTATTTTTAGAACAAAAAAAAAATACATGGATAAAAAAAATACAATTTTGACGAAAAAAATTCTTTAATAATTTTATTCATTGACTTTCTTATGAATATCTATTTTTATTATCATATAATTAAATAAAAAAACAGATCTTAAAAATATTCCACGATAGCACGTGGAAAATATCACTAATAAGAAGCTAAAATGACATATACATGAATAAAATATATCACACATGTATGGCATCGTAACAATTGTCCTTTTGGATTAGGATTTGATGGCGTGGAAACAACAATGAATTCTTAACATTTTTATGGTTTAAAAGATTTAGATTCCCCATGTAATAGTTTGGTCAGTAAGAACTATAATTGTGTATATAGAGGACAATATCACTCCTAGTACACTTTACATAAAGTAAGTTGTATTGTTCATTTGTTTGATTATTACTAAGGTTCTGTTGTATTTTTTAAAGTATTGGTCTATTTATTGGTTAAAACAATTTCACCATAGTAAAGTGTTATATTATTTTACGGGTCAAACTTAGTCATTCTAAAGTTAAAATACTTATTTAATATTAGAAATACCTCTTACGTATAAGTTTATAATCCTTGATATTAAAAATAAAAAAATAATTTTTTGGTGTTTTTGAAATTTAGACCAAGTCCTCATGGCTTTAATAAACTTTTTATTAAATCCATGATGGTCACAAAATATAAAAACTATTTTAATTTTAATTTTAATTTTAATTTTTTGATATGTTAGATTATGCAATATTTTTCTTTCAAATTTTTTTGTGTATCAATGCAAACATGATTTTTTAAGAAAAACTTGTATTATGCAATTTAACACACACACACACACACACACACACACATATATATATATATATATGTTTTTTGAAAGAAGGATTTTTGTTGTTTTCCTATTTTTAAAAAATAAAAAAATTGATTTATTTAATTTTGTAAAAGTGCTTTATGTATAAGTGTACAATTCCAATGATTAAATATAAAAGAATAAAACTAGTATAAAAATCTCAAAATTAATTACAAAATAGCACTTTAAGAAATTAAAATTAAATTAAGAATGTGTTTGGTAAAACATAAAACATAAAAAATAAAAATATAAAAATAATGTTAGAACCTGTTTGAGAAACAAACTCTTAGTTGAAAAACACATATTTAAAACTTTTTTAAGAGCATATTTGCTAAATGTGATTAAATAAAAACATAAAAAATAAAAAATAAAAATGTAAAAATAATGTTAAAACATGTTTGAGAAACAAACTCTTAGTTGAAAAACACATATTTAACACTTGTTTTAAGAGCATATTTGCTAAATGTGATTAAATCCTAAAAATATATTTTTTTCTTTGATAAATTTTGAAACAGTATTTTAGGTTTTTTAAAAGACTTATCGGGCATCCTAGACTGGCCCAAATGACACAGGCTTTGTCCAAGGAAATGAATGGGCTTAAAAAACCAAATAGCCCAGCTTTTTTTTTTTTCATTTTAAAACAAAGGAGTTTGGAAGGTCTAATCTATAAACAAAAACCAAATGCATGATTTGTCATTACAAGATCAGAATGGGTGATTTACAAAAAAAATTCCCTTAACTTTTTTTAAAAAAGAAAAAGAAAAAACGACACTTAGAGGACGTTTGTCTACGCGGCTGCGGCTGCGTTTTATTTAAAACGCAGTCCGCAGCCGTTTGGTAATAATAAAAATCACTTTACTGTGCATGGGGTCCACGTGTTTTTTGCGTTTAAAATGCTGGAAAGGAAAAGCTATGAAAACCTGTTTTGCATGCTTTGCAGCGGATTAAAAACCTGCGGACAGTGCAATTCACTGCACTATTCACGAGTGAATTGCACTGTTCACGTGAACAATGCAATTCACTTGCACTGTTCGTAGGTTTTTTTTTTTTTTAAGTGTGTTAATCGTATTAATTTTTTTTAAAAAAAAACTAGTTTAGAGAATTAAATTCATTCATTCGCAATGTGAACAATATTTTTTTCTCGAAAAACTAATATAGAGTGAATTAAATTCACGCGCACAGTAATATCAATTTTATATCTGATAATATTTTATCTAATTTTATTACATGCTCAAAAAGTTATGAAAACTGTAGTTCTTATCGGATGAATTTTGGACGTAATGGAATTATAAATAGTTTAATGGAATAATAAAAAATATTTTATATAAAGTATTATTTTTTTTCATGATGTAATAAGAGTAATTAATTTTACAATATTTAAATTTAAAACCATTAATATTAATATATTTTTTTAAAAATTATTTTATAACCTCAATTTCCAAAGCATTCTTAACCAAACACATTAAACTATTTTTTTTTCAACCTCAATTTCAATCACAATTTTAACCAAACACCTATTTTTTCAAACCAACCTCAACTAAAAGTACTTTTTTAGAAAACAATTTTTTTAAACCACAACCACAACAGCTACCGCAATACCAAACAAACTCTTACAAAGTCACACCTAAGCATGACATGAGATAACTTTGCATAAGATCAAAGTGGCAAAAATGATGAAATTTGCCCAGCACTTGTATTGTTTCCTAATGTTCAAACAAGGTATAAGTTTGGTATTTTTTTAAAGAAAAACAGCAATAAAAGAAAGGGAACGTTAGACTATAGCAGGAATGCTAAAAGGAACACCATGGCACATGTCATGTGCACTGCCATCTCTCTACCATTCATTCTCGTAGTTCTGAGCCTATTGTTTCTATAAGAGTCAAGTAGCATACTAACTAAAGATCAAGTATAGGGCATGCACAACTTAGCCATTTTTGCAGGAATAAAAAGGTAAGAGTGGTACCTGCAGGATCTCAACCAACACTGCCATGCCATTACAAGCGCTGTCATTGAAACTTGGAAGATATATTCTCGATGGTAGCTGCCCCAAAGATGATGATTTTTGAGGGTGAAAGACCTTATGAGGGTCTCGTCCTTCAACGACGGCGAGGTCTGTTTCTGGTTTGAATGGAAAAATGGAGAAGAGCTTTATACCCTTGCTAAACTCATAGGACTGTACTGGAGATCATGAATGTTTTCTCCTCTGTAATGACAACAACTTCTTGTTCTCCCTGTTGCTAACACTGGACTTTTCTTCGCTTTAGCAATTAAAGAGTTACAAAAGCAGGATTCTTTGTGTGCTTGAAAATCCACTACACCATTAAACAGTTTTACCGACGGACTGATTCCATCGGTGTCAGGAATGAAGGCCGTCGGTGAAATAATTACCGATAGCCTCACCGACGGAACATGTCAGTCGGTATAATAGTCATCAGTAACTCCCCTTTCCGTCGCTAATTCTGTCATAAATAAAAAAACCACCCACCGACGGTCTTACAGACGGATACATGTGTGCCAAAATTTTTTTTTCCATGGGAACATTACCGACGGAACAAATCCGTCTGAAATTTCAACGGTAATTACCGACGGCTTATCCGTCGGTAATTATGGCATCGGTAGTAATTTTGTGGCAACTCTCTATGAAATATAGACGGATATTATCCGTCGGTGAAGCCGTCTGTATGTAATCACCAACGGAATATGTCCGCCGGTAATTATGGCATGGCTAATAATTGTCTGGCAACTCTCTGTGAATCACCGATGGATATTATCCGTCGGTAAAGCCGTCGGCATATATTTAAAATATATATAAAAAATAATTTATTAATAGTAAAACTCTAATAAACAAATAAAATTGGATTAAACATTAAAAATATAAAAATAATGTTAAATAATATTCATCCAAATATTCATTACAAATTTAATGTGTTTAAAAAACAAAATTAAACTAGAATAGCGACGGAGCTGGAGGAGGAGGAGGCTGGTTGTTCCCGAGACCGTACGACCAAAAAGGCCCTGCATAAGTATCATCACCCATCTTTGATCTCATCTCCATGACTATTTGACGGAGCTCGTCATAATTCGTCGAGAGTTGTTGATATTGTTGTTTCAAGGCAATGAACTCCTCAGACTGGGTGCTCGATACTGATGGAGAGCTCCCAATGGTTGAGACACTACGAGCCAAACGCAAGTTTTCAGCCGTGGTGTTGGAGAGCCTGTAGACCTGATTTTTATCGGGTCCACCAAACGATCCCACCTCCATTCATAAATCTGGATCGAAATCTGGATGGGTCGAAGGATTGTCCCTATATCTCTCCTTCAACCAGCTATTATCTCCTGAAAATTTTTTAAAAAATCATCATTCAAGATGCAATTCAAGAAAATAATAACTTACAAAATAAACTGAATGAACGAACATACCACGAAGTGCTGAGCATGGTTGTCCACAAACTGCCGGACCCCCTTTTGGCGGTCTTGACTCCGCACATGCGTCTCTACAAACAGCTCCATTGGACTCGGCTCACGTCCAAGAGACGCAGCCTATAAGGAAAAAATAGGTTGAAAGTTAAATATATTATAAGGAACGACAAATTAATTAACGATATATTTCATTAAAATTAATCTTACCATCCGCTTTGCATGTGCGCTGAATGGGACGGATCTGCTAGTGTGTGTCGTCACCGAACCATGAATTTGCCGGTTCCGGTTGTCAGCGCCGGACTGTGAGCGCCGTGAGAACCGCTCTGAGGTCACGTGCTCAATATATGTCGTCCATATTTCCCTTGAGATGAATGGCGGTTTGAATTCCTGCCAAATCACTACCTCATTCCATCCTTCAAGACCGTTATCCTTCGCATGTCTTTTTGATTTTTTTTGGGTGTCATACCAAAAATCACGCAACTTACTTCCATAGCAACAAATTAGAATTTAAAACATAAAATTATAAAACAAAAATAAATATTATTTTCGATGTTACCTAGTTGCTGCGTGATTCTCCCATACCCTCCTCACAACATTGTTGTTCGCCCTATCCCACTCAAATTTGTTCTGTGTATATAAATAATTCATATAAAATAAAAATAGTACAAGATATAAAATTATAAAAATCATTTATTAAAAATAAGCTGGAAATTAAAAATTAACACCGACCTGAAATCGCTTAAATCATGCATCGATATTAGGTTTCCACTCAGGATGTCTGGAAACCTGGCTCCATTGAAACAATGGAATCTCCATCGATGATTTAAATGTCAATGTTATAGTCCTTGCAGCCTCAATATTTGTGAACCTGAAATTAAATAAAAGTAGTAATATTAATTAGTTGTTCATAAATTATGTTATAAGTATATTAAAAAAAAACTAAAACCTAAACAAACTTACATTGAGAGGTCATCCTTCCATTGTGCCTGGTACTTGCGGGTGAATTGACCCCGCTGTGAAGTCACACCGCTTTTGCGCCGTGAAACCGTGCTAGAAGAGGCAGCATCACAAGTTGGCGTAGATTCCTCGCCGTGATCAGCACCTAAGGATACATCCTCCTCGCTGCTAAAAGAACTAGTTGCAACCGTCTTCTGACGACGTGCTGTAGATTTCATTCTACGCATCTGCACAAATTTATACGAATAATTACATAATTAACTTTGATTATTTTTAAAAAAAATTGACAGAGTCTCCCCTATATTGGGGGGTCCCAAGTTATCGACAAAATCATATTACACTTCCAATTTTATTTCACATCTCGATCCAATCATCCTGGATCTCAACCCAACTCATCATCATCCACACAAAATATCTTATTCAATAACATCATATAATGATATTCAAGTAAAAGAATCAATTTCAATTATGAACATTCATTGTTAAATTGGTACTTAGAGTTACAAACATTAGATTAAAGTCATACATTCAAATTTACAGATTAATATTATATTTCAAGTTTTAGGAGACAAGACTCTTAATTTATAAATAATTACATGGTCAAAAGCAAAAGGTAACTAAATCAATATCATTTCCAACACGATCGACCCTAATGGACCTCAAAATAGAAATTAACGTGTACACATAAATATAAAAAAGTAATAACAAGCAATAACAATGACAGGTAAACGATAATATCCTAAAATTAAGATAAACTAATTAAATTTAATTTTATATTTCAATTAACATAAATTCAACAATAACAATTATAGCAATACAAACAATAATATCTTAAATTAAGATAAACTAATTAAATGTAATTCTATATATATAAATTAACATTTTTAATATAAATTCAACAATAACAATTATAGCAATACAAACAATAATACCATAAAATTAATAAATAAAATGAAAAAACTAAAAAACACTATACAAAACAACTTAAACACAAAACAAACAATACACAAAACTAAAAAACACTATATCAATTCAAAATAAATTTAGGAATAAAAAATGCTTACCTTAATATTGTGTTAAATTTAAGATTTTATCTACAAACAATACACAAAACAAAGAACACAAAAAAATAATCAAAATAAAAATAAAAAAAATACAAAGATAAAGAAAAAAGAATACATACCTTTTAAAACTACCACCAAAACAATAAAATCCCTTCCAAAAGCCAAATATAAACGGAGAGGAGAAGAGAAACAGAGCTAGAGAAAAAAATGAACCAAATGGGGGGAGGGGGGGTTTTATATAGCAATATTTCCGATGGTATTACCGACATAAATTAATTGTTGTCGGTGGCATTAAATTCTATCGGTAATACCGTCGGAAATTAATTGAAATGCGCACCAAAAAATTTCAAAAATCCTACTAGACTTTTCGATCTATTGGTACATCTGCACGACGGACACGCGTTTGAAATGCGTGCGCTTCGGGATGTGGGTATTCTGTCAGTGAGTCCGTCGGTAATATACATTGGTAACACCATCGGAAATTCCGTCGGTGATTGTGGCACACTCCCGTAATTGTTTTTCAACTCTCTATGAAATACCGATGGGTTATAGTCCGTCGGTGAGGCCATCGGTGATTGTGGCACACTCCCATAATTTTTTTCAACTCTCTGTGAAATACCGACAGGTTATAGTCTGTTGGTGTACCTGTGTGAAACCGTAAATTTTTCTTATTTTTTTTGTGTAACCATGTCATAAAATCTTGAATTGCAATCTTACAGCACACGCATCACAGTAACAAGAGCTGACCATTAAAGAAGAATAAATATTTCATGTTCCAAATTCTTACATTATAAAAATAAGGCTTTAGAATATGTTTAGTTAGTCGGAATTTTCATCTTCATCCTCAATTGAATTGTTATCATCAGCTTCATCGCACTCTTCAATTTCGTTATCATCGTCTTCAACAACATTCTTTTATACACTAGTAGAGCTCAGAACAGCATTCAACTCATCTGCATCAACATCAACAAGACTATCGTTGAAAACATGAAAATTTGAATTTTCTTCTAAGTCAATCGAAGGAGCAACTCAGTATGGTTCAACCAACTTACTAGCTTGAAAGGCTTCATCTATCACACTTGTGTCTTCGTTCTCATCCTGAACAACCTCGACACGACCCTTGGGTTTTGTTTTTAAAACGGATAACCAATCAACTCTTGATCGGTCCTTTCTAAAGGAAGTGGTGTATGTGTAATAAACTTGTTGGCATTGCTTTGCGAAAACAAAGACGTCGTTTACGTTATGGTGTCTAGCTTTTGAGTTGATTTCAACGAGACCATAGTGAGGATCTACTCTGATTCCTCTGTCAGTTGTGTCATACCAATAGCATTTGAATAAAAACACTCTATTCTGCTCGCTATGATATTGCAGTTCGATGACCTCTTCCAATCTACCATAATAGTCAACTTCAAACTCACTAGAAGTCGATCCCTTAATACAAACACCGCTGTTGTATGTTTTTCTTCCATTCCTGTATTCTTCAGTATGAAAGATATACCATTGACAAAATACCCGTTATAGCACTTGACTTTTCTTTCAGGGACTAGGTTTAGTAAAGACAGTGAAATAGCAGCACTACCTCCCATTTGATAAACCTTGTAAATTAATTACAACAATAATCAATAAATGGATATTATGTAAAATTGACATACAATTAATTACATTGCAAGAGATAATGAGTTTGTGATAGGACTTACATGTGTTCAAAACCATGTGGCAAATTGTTCATCTTGTAATTGAAAGATCTGGGATTCAGTCAGCTGTGAGTTATTGGACAGTAAGTATCGTCGATGTTGCCTGCAAGGTTGTTCCAAATTATATGAGTTTATGGTATCACAAAACATAAATAATACACTCTTGACAAATTTTAAGTCGAACATCTACTTACTTAATAAAAGGTCTCAGCTCATCACAGTTAAATAAGACATAATTGTGTGCTTGTCTGAACTCTATTTCAGAAAAATATCTTCCCTTCACGGTATTTTTAGGTGTGGGTCATCCAGGATTGGAGAATATTGACAAGTTCGCACTTGAAGGCACTTCACCACCATTATCATGCCGTGGCACACGGTTGATCCTCGTTCTCAAATGAGGTTCGAAATAGTATGAGATAAATGTTGAGATCTCCTCAACAATATAGGCCTCACATATTGACACCTCAACATGCGCCTTGTTCTTAATCTTTTTTTTAAGATTGAACAAGTACCTGCATATATATATATATATATATATATATATATATATATATATATATATATATATAAAATTAATAAAAAATTATCAATTAAAAAAATAAAAATAAAAACATTTAATTATGAATTATATAGCTCCTGTAATATGTAACATCTCGAATGGATACATCCATTTGTACTGGACCGGTCCTCCAAATTTTACTTTAAACGGTAAATGTACGGGTAGATGCTCCATTGAGTCAAAAAATGATGGAGGGAATATCATTTCAAGTTTGCATATTGTCTCAACGATATTCTTTTCAAGCCTTTCAATGTGATCAACATTCAACTTGCTGGAGCATATATCTATGAAGAAATGATTGATCTCCGTTAATGCATCCCATATCCCTTTTGACAACAAATCACGAAAAGCTAATGGGATGAGTGTTTGCATGAACACATGGCAATCATGACTCTTCATTCCATATAATCTACATTCCTCCGTGTTAACCAGCCTTGATATGTTCGAGGCATGTCCATCAGGGAAACGCAGACTCTTATGCCATTTGTAGACTAGTAGTTGTGCGTTTTTCTCTAGCACAAAGCTTGCTCTTGGTTTTGCGACCCGTGACCCATCACAAACTAACTCCATATTTTTACGGTTATAGAACAACGCTACATCCAATCTAGACTTGATATTGTCCTTTGTCTTCCCCTTCACATCCATGACGGTGTTGAAAATGTTTTCAAACACGTTCTTTTCAATGTGCATTACGTCAAAGTTATGGCGTAGAAGATTGGTCTTCCAATAAGGAAGCTCCTAAAAGATACTTTGCTTCATCCAATTATAGGTCAAACCAAAACCAGGAAACTTCTGCTTACCTGATTGGAGACCAAACACAATGTCACCGTACTCTGACACAACATCAAACAATTCTTCATCAGAAAGACGTGGGGTGCAACATCCTTTTCAACTCTGCCAACAAAGAAATCATTTTTTTTCTTTCTATACCTGTGATTCGGTGGCAACAAATGACGGTGACAATAAAAAAAAGAAGCTTTACCCCCGTTTGTTAGCGTGAATGCCTTGTTGTTCTCCATACAGTATGGACATGCTAGTTTTCCATGCGTGCTCCAACTAGAAACCATTCTATAAGCTCGAAAATCATTGATAGTCCACATCAAAGCCGCTCTCATAACAAAATTTTGTTTCCTCGAGATGTCATAAGTCAAAGATCCAGAGGACCACAACTGCGTCAACTCATCAATCTATAAACGAAGATAAACATTTATATTCCAACCCGGACTGCTCGGACCTGATATGACCATAGAAAAAAACATGAACTCCGGCCTCATACACATCCCCGGTGGTACCGTCAGTATGACCGGCCAACAAGAATAAGGAGCAGCAAATGACCCGAATGGGTTGAATCCGTCTGTACACAACCCAAGACACACGTTCCTTGATTCAGCTGAAAAGTGAGGATGCATACTGTTAAAGTATTTCCATGCTTCACCGTCAGAAGGATGAACCATCACTCCATCAACCACATGGTGTGATTGATGCCATGTCATGTGCTCAGCAGTCCTTGGTGACATGAATAACCTCTGTAGTCTAGGTGTGATTGGGAAGTATTTAAGTTTTTTATATGCCACGAGAGTCTTCCCTCTACCAGTTCTGGGTTTGTAATGGGAATGCCCACATGTCATGTACTCGGTCATCTCAACATTTTCAAGGTAGTATAATATGTAGAAGTTAGGGTATATATCAATTTTCTGGTATCCTAAACCGAGGGGTTTTATCATGGACTTAGCAGTATAGAAGTTCTCTTTCAGCTTGTTCCCTTCAAGTAAAATGCTTCTTGCCCATTCAATAATCTTGTCATAACCGACCTCACTCAACCCGTGATCTGACTTAATGGTGAACACCTGTGGTATGGCTGATAATTTACTGTGGTTCGTGCAACCATCCCATAATGGTTCGTTAGAATCTTTCAACAGATCAAAAAACCTTGTTGCATCTGCATTAGGTTCTTCTTCTACGATTGGATATTCCCTGACATTACCTTCACTCATTCTCATTGCATCCATAACCATATTCCTGTTTCTCATTTCCAACTTCATGCATGTTGCTAGCACTAGAAGTTGACCCAACCATCTGTTCTTCCATGCTCTCATTAGGAACAAATAGTTCTCCGTGTGCATACCAACATAAGTAATCCCCCATGAACCCTTTGGTTAAAAGATGCATCATTAAAACATCTTGATGCAGAAACTTTAAATTTTTACACTTTCTGCATAGACACCTAATATCGCCATCGGTAAAATTCCTCGGAATAGATGTTGCGAAATTAATAAAACCCTGGACACCGTTATAATAATCCATCCTTCGCAATCCTTGGGGTGAGTTCTGATACATCCATGAACGATCATTCATGACTTCTATTGAACCTCTATAAAACATAACAAAAATATTGGTTTTCCCCGATATTATCAAACAAACTAAAACAACACTTATGTTAAATATTCATTATCAATTATCAACTATCAACATTCATACATATAAATTTATACATATATAAATTTACAGAAATCACAACTTCAAAATAGAATTGATAACAATTAAAAAAGACCCGTTAAACAAGCTATTAATTATTTATTTCATCACAACACATTTAATTTGGTGTAATTCAAATAAAATTTCAACAATTTACAAACAAATATAATTTGACAAAATCTAAAATAAATTATAACAATTATAAAATTATGCATTCATACTACAAGTTTCTTTGACAAATAACAATCAAACAAGTACATATGTTAACAAAATACATATACTAAAAAAAAATTCACATTTAAATGTTAAAACTAAAAAGAATAGATTTACTTAAAAACAAATGATAAAATCTACAAGAAATGGATATTGTGACCACGTACAAGGTATTAGAAACTTGAGTGCTTGTGTTGAGAATAGTGGAGAGTTGGGATGGGTGGTTGGCTGCAGTTTGGGAGGGGAGAGGTGGGATGGGAAAGAAGAAGAAGGAGAAACAGAGGAAGAGAGTGACGGTAGAGGGGGTGTATTTAATGGTTTTTACCGATGGAATCACCGACGGATACTTTTCATTGGTGATTCCGTCGGTGACAGTGCCATGTTACTGTATGGCTATCTCATTTTGAATCCCTCGGTCATTCAGTCGGTAAAATCGTCTAAAAAAATAGTCCGTTGGAGATACGGTTGGTATATACCGACGGATTTTGAGATGAATTTAGTCTGTCGGTAATAACTACCGACAGAATAATTCTGTCGGTAATTCCATTGGTTTTCTGGTAGTGATCTTTATAATGACGATGTTGAATGATTTTTATGCCTCTTAACTGTCTGGAGCATCTTCCCCATGAGCTTAGCAGCCAAAAAAAGCATGCAACTTTAATAAAGTTGCAACCTTGAAGCTGACATCCAAAGAATCGCAAGTAAGGCTTGCTGAAGTTAAATATATATGGCGGGAAGTGTTTTAGGGGATGAAAATGGAGGTTGTGGTTTGCATTGGTGTTCAATGATCCAAAGAGGGTGCTGGAAAGTGTAAAGGTTTCTTAAAGGTGGAATTTATGGCTTGAAATATGTAATGGCAGTGTGGTTGTGGTCATCCGCCCTGGTTAAGGTTTTGGTGTGGGTTTTATAGGATGATGGGAAAGGTCTAAAGGCCATGAGCTGAGTGTATCCTATCTCTTGATATTAATTACAACAGGATTTATGATTAATTAGAAGGCATGACATCCAGTAGCCATTTCTTTTATTTATATGATTAGAACAACATATACATGATAACTTTATATAAAAAAGTATAATATTTTCTATATTACAACACCTTCCATAATACCATCAAGTTGAAGGTGGGTTGCTCACATGAAACTTGAATTGTAAATAGGCAAACGCAGTGTAAAGGAGCGGCTTAGTAAGAACATCAGTCAATTGATCTTTGAAGGATATGAAGCGAATCTATATCTCATTTTTAGCCACTCGATCATGAACGAAGTGATAATCAACCTCAACATGCTTTGTACGTGCATGAAACACCAAATTAGCAAACAAAACGTAGCGCCCAAATTGTCGCACCAAATGGTGGTAACAAAACTGGAAAAGAAGCATAATTCAAAAAGCATATAATGAAGCCAAAGAACCTCAACAATACCATCAACTAAAGGTCTTATATTCTGCTTCAGTGAATGAGCGAGCAACAGTGTGTTGCTTATCAGATTTCCATGAAATGAGAGTGGTGCCAAGAAAGACAATATGGCCACCAGTAGACTTTCGATCATCAATACTCCCCACCCAATCAGCATCAGTAAAACCATGCAGTGATAAAGAGGAGCCACAAGTAAGGTGAAGACCAAATGAAGAAGTACCTTTCAAAAACCATAAAATATGTTTGACAACAGCCCAATGGCTCTCAATAAAAGCATGCATAAATTGACAGATTTTGTTGATAGCATAACAAATGTCTGGTCTAGTAAATATGAGATACTGGAGAGCACCTAAAATTTGCCGATAACAAGTAGGATTAGAGTATAAATCACTAGTTTGTAGGCCGATCTTGGAAGTAGAAGCCAATGTATCAACATGTTTGTACGATGACATACTAGCCCGACTAAAGATATCAAGAGCATATTAATATTGACTAAGAAAGAGCCCTATACTAGGGGGAGTGACCTTAATTCCAAAAAAATAATGAACATTACCCAGATCCTAAAGTTTAAATTCTGAACTTAGTAGACTAATAAGGCAGCGAATCAGAGTAGAATTATTACCAATGAGCAAAATGTCATCTACATAGACAAACAGATAACATATATCATGATTCACAATTAGAATAAATAAGGAGGTATCAACCTTAGAAGCACGAAGGTCAATCGACAAAAGGAAGTCACTTAGTCGTGTGTACCAAGCTCGTAAAGTTTGTTTTAAACCATAAAGAGACTTGTGAAGGCGACAAACATGAGTTGGCAAAGTAGGGTCAACAAAACCCATGGGTTGTTGCATATAAACAACCTACTAAAAGGAACCATTGAAAAAAGCATTATGTACATCAAGTTGTCGAACCTGCTAGTGATAAGATATGACAATGGCGAGGACGAGCCAAACAATAGTCTGTTTAACAACAAGACTGAAAGTTTCTAAGTAGTCGATACCTTCCTATTGAGTGAACCCTTGCGCAACCAAGCATGCCTTGTGGCGATCAATAGCACCATCAGCCTAGCGCTTGACTTTGTAAACCCAATGACAACCAACAACATTCATAGAGGGTTTAAATGGAACCAAAGACCAAGTGTTATTAGCATGTAAAACTGTAATTTCAGATCTCATAATAGATTGCTAGCACAAAAATCAGTTAGCATCTTTGAAATTCAAAGGTTCGTGATAAGAGGAACATGTTACTTATGAGTGTGGAGGTATCGAAGAGGCAGAAACGGAGCTCAGGTTGGCAGACCTGTGCTATCGGGGACGCAACACCATGTGGTGCTGTCAGAAAACCACTAGAGCAGTAGACCTGACGGGCATGGTTTGTTGTGGGAGAGAGTAGCTGAAGAGATCAAAACAAAGATCTAAAGCTGGCGGAGACTGAGTGACATAATCAAAAGATTGATGTCTTATCCCAAGTGCAGGAGTGTTTCAATCGGATCCTCTGACTTTAACACCTTTTCAACATAGTCCTTGGTCTTAGACATTTTCAATTTATCCTCAAATGGCCTTTCAAACCTTATTTTCTTCACAATTAAACCCTTGAATTGGTCAATTAATTTATAATGATTAAAAATTGGTCCCTAAAACTTTCAGTTCTTGCAATGTCACCTGAATCAGGTTTCCAAAGTTAGTTTTTCTTCAATTAAGTCTTTAATTTAGTCAGTTAAATCCGTTAAAATTTTAATTAAGTATTTGAACTTAATTAATTCTTTCAATTTTTGTCAAATTAACTTTTAAACTTAATTTTGCTTCAATTAAATCCTTAATTAAGTCAATTAAACTCATTAAAAATTTAATTAAGTCTTTGAACTTAATTAATTCTTTTGATTTTGGTCAAATTGACTTTCAAACTGAATTTTGCTTTAATTAAGTCATTGATTAAGTTAGTTAAACTAGTTAGAAGTTTATTTAAGTTCTTGAACTTAATTAATTTTTTCAGTTTTGGCCAAATTGACTTTCAAACATAATTTTGCTTTGATTTAGCTCTTAATTAAGTTAGTTAAACTTATAAAAAGTTTACTTAAGTTCTTGAATTTTATTAATTCTTCTAGTTTTAGCCAAATCAATTTCAAACTTATGCTTTAATTAAATTCTTGATTAGATCAATCAGACCATAAAAAGCTCAATTAAGTTCTCGAACTTAATTATTTTGCAAGTCTGCTCAAATCTTCAATATCTTTCTTTAATTCGGTCCTAAATTCTCATTGTCTTCTTTGATTAGACCCTTTTGTTAATGTAATTGAGTTCTTAACCTTTTCCATTTGGTTTAATTTGGTCCTCTAATTTCCAATTTATGCGATTAAGTTTCTCCTCGACCCATTACCAACATTTATAATTTTGATCCATAATGCATACATTAAGCAAGCTCAATTTCACTTTTTTTCTACCCCTCTTATTTCCTTCACATAATTTCCTTTGCACACAATTAGAAGTTCAATTGGAGTTCTTCCTTTTATTTCTCTACTAACAATCATGATTCCAACCACATAAAAAAATAGATTTGAAAAATTTGTTTCACTTGCCCTTGAATAATTAGCTGTTAACTGACACTAATATTCTTTTTTCCAATACTAATGTAATAATAATAATAACATGGAATTGTAATAGTAGTGGAGAGAAAATTCTATAGTATTTATGGTGTAAGTAGCGATATCCTATCCATTATTCTTGTGATTCATTTTGAAAAATGAGACAGACATAAAAAGAGAGAAAGTAAAATCTATGTTTCATCAAAAGTAATAAGAATACCTTCATCTGAGATTTTTCTCTTCTATTTTTATGTGTGTGTGTGTGTATTTTGAAAAAGATAATGTCAACGTTAACTCAATGAGAAAAATAAACAAATGACTTTGAAATGGGTGCGTTAATAGCTGAACACGTTGAAAGTAAATCTTTGAATTTTGAATTCTTTTGGAAAGATGTTAAGATGCCGAAAATGCTGCAAATATATTAAAAATATATTTTATGGATTTTTTGTTGTTTTGTTTGGCTATTTTTTGAATGTTTTTAAAAACTGTTGATAAAAAAAGGTAAAAAAATCATGTTATGACACAAAACTACGGAATTTTCCAAGGGACTTATGTCATCAGTAATTTCTTATGTAGTTTTCAGTGGAAAAGTTTTATAATTTTTTCCAACTCTCTAGAACTTTTCGAGAAACTTAATCCATCGATAATTATGTCTGTAATCATTAGTGACAAAATCCTATAATTTTTTTGAACTCTCTGAAACTTTTCGAGGGACTTAGTTTATCGATAATTTTGTGTGTAATTGTTAGTGGCAAAGTCTTATGATTTTTTTCCAACTCTCTAGAGTTCTTTGAGGGATTTAGTCTATTAGGTGGTATTTCATATTTTGTTTGTAGTTTCATCGGTATAAAACAATAACTTTTTCCTTAATATTTTGCATTTCATATATGTTTAATAATATATTAATAATATCACAATAATAAACATTCCAATTGTGCTAATGTCAATACACAGTTCATTGTAAAGTAACAACATATGAAAAGATTACATTAAAATCAATTTCATTACACATTGATGTTATACATATAAAATCATTTCAAATTTTTTTAATCAGAATTGTCTTTTTCCTTTCTTCTTCAATTTCATCATCGTCATGTTCATCATAATCTTCTTCATTAAATTGAAGCTCATTGATCTCATCATTTTCATCAACTTTTGTATCTCCACTGGTTCTCGATATATATCATTTAACTCCTCAACGTCAACAAAAATATTATTAGCTACATGAAAGTTTGAATTTTCTTCTAAGTCGTAGACACAGATGCTCGATATGGATCAATTAACTCATCAAATTGAAAGACATCGTGTCTCATAGTTACTACATCATTACCATCATGAACAACTTAGACACAACCTCGCGGTTTGGTTTTCACAATGGATAACCAATGAAACCTAGAACGATCCTTTATAAAAAAAATATGAGTGTAGATGTAATAAACTTGTTGGCATTGCATAATAAAAATAAAGACATCATCAATATTATGAAGTCTAGTCTTTATATTAATTTTGACCAAACTGTCACAATGTGATGCCGGGGCAGTGGTGAGCTATTTGTGCCTCTTAATGAGGTATGGTTGTTGGGAAAGGAAATGGGTTTGGGTTTAATCATAAGATTATGATTAAGGTTCAGGAGTCACCACCTAGTATTATGGTTACTAGGAACCTATGGTCTGCGAGAGTCTGGGTAACGAATTAGTTGTGCAAGGGGAAGATGCATTACCCTCAGTGCACCCTACCTAAGATACGCTACATTGTTGTTTGATTGTTTTTCTAGGTTAGGCTTCTATTCGTTGGTCTTTTTCTAAAGTCTAATGTAGATATCCCGTCGTGAGAGAGTCTCTACCTCATCGAGTTTAATCCTAACCATTCTAAAGTTTAAATTTTAGCATCGTATTCCTTTTAGATTTTGTATCTTTAACACCTGAAGGTGTACTATATTTTATAGTTTTACATCCCTCAAATATTAAAGTTTATATCTATACCCTAATATAAAAAAAATAGGTAAAGGGATTTTGATATTTTGGCCAAATTCTAATGGACAATCATAATCTGGTTACGATATCCATTTTTTTTTCTTTTCAAAAGATGAGAAAGATGCAATTTTTTTGATTTTTTAATGAAAAATATGATTAGAAAACTTTTTAGAATTTGACTGTATGCGTGAAAATAAAATATTTTTTGTTTTTTTTGTTTTTTAAAAAGGGAAATTAATTTAAAGTTTTGAATTTGTTTTTAGAAATATTTCGGAGAAAATCTGGTATTTTAATATGAGGTTTGTATCTTACAATGTAAAAATACAACTCAATATTAAGCGAAATTGGTAGAAAAACATGCAAGAAAATCACAAATATTTTGGAAGGATTTTTTTTATTTTTGGATTTTTTAATATTTTTTATATAATAGAAAATATTATAATATACTATTATAATTATATTATTATAAAATATACGAGTTGGGCCAGCCCAACCATCTGGGCCGAGCATAACCGGGTTGGGCCGATTGGCGACCAAACAAGTTTGAGCTCCTTTTTTGCGTGGGTTGGGCCGGCATGGGTCCAGCCTACCTAAAGGCCAAAAAAACAAAACCATGGTTACTATATGCAGTGGCCTAGGTGAGGTGTTTGGGGGAGAAAAACTAGAGGTTGGTTTGCCTGGACAGGAGAGAAGAAAGGTTGGCGACATTCCTAGTGTTGCAGGGAAGATCGTGCACGATGATTGGTGGTGGTGGTGTCGCCTGAGGTGGAGAAAAAGAGGGGGAGAGTATGGTCGGCAAAGGAGAAGAAAAAATCTAGGAAAAAAATGGTTTTTTGCCAACTTTGCACTCTAATTTCTCTATGCTCAGGTCATGAAATCCAAATCAATTTATAGGGGATAAAAGAGGGTAATCTTGCCTTTATTGGGGATAAATTGTGACCACTGATTCGGCTGGAAAGGATCCCAACTATTGGTTCAAAGTAGGTACTATTAACTGTCAAATCTGATAGTTTAAGCTGCCTGAGCTGGTCAATTTAAGTTGGCATCGCGACAGCCGTGGTGTCAATTAGCCTGAACGGACCATATTGGGGTGTAGAAGGGTGTTAGGTGATCATTTTGGTTCAGGTTTTGTCAAATTTTGTGGAGATATGAAGCATTAAATGACCCTAAAAAGCAATCGTTTGGACAACTTTTTTGGGTAATAATAAATAAGATAATGAACAGTATCATCTAGTTTTTTTGCCCAAGTTCAATTTAGTTCTCCACCTTTTAATTTATTTTAACTGCACCTCTAATTGACCCTAAACTTTTGATTTAATACAATTTAGCCCCTGATGAAATACAATATCAGCCCCCAGTGTGCACGCCTTTTTTATTTTGGTCATTGGTCTCGGATTTCTTCAATTTAGCTCCTAATTGACCATTAAACTTTCAATATCTTTAATTTCACCTCTGGATTCAATCCATTTCACCCCTATAGTTTTTCACCTTTTGTTCAATTTAGCTCCTAATTGACCATTAAACTTTCAATATCTTCAATTTCACCCTTGGATTCAATCCATTTCACCCCTATAGTTTTTCACCTTTTGTAAAATGGTCCTTGGTTATGAATTCCTCCAATTTGGCCTTTAATTGACCCAAAAACTTTGATTTTCTTGCAATTTTGCCCCTGATTTCAATCAATTGACTTGGTAAAAATTAAATTTGATTTTTTAAAATTTCAATCTTCTCAATTAAGCCCAAATTAGGCTCTTAATTTATGACAAAATGAGGGGGGAGTGTGATTTTTTTGTAGAATAAAAAAGAAGAAAATGAAGAAGAAATACGGGATGGGGAGAGTGTGGGTCATCTAGCAGGTTATAATTTAAATATTACTGATAGATTGATAGATGAATATTAGTGACAATTAGTTTTCATCGGTGATTTTGTCTATAATATTGACACATCATATTTTTCAACGGAAATAACGAGGGAATACCTGTCTAATTTTTCTTTATTCCTTGATTTTCACCTATAATTCCCTTGATATTCACCAATGAAAACAATTTTTTCAGTGAATAACAACGGAAATAGCGACGTCATGTTTTGTCGGTAAATATCACCATAATTTACTGATGATATTTTTTCGTCGGTATTTCTGTTTGTATCTAATAATTTTTTGGTAGTCATATTATTATTCATTAAATTATTATTATCATGATGGAAAGTGTATGTGTGTTTTGTAACCTAAGAGCCCGTTTATTTTTGTGTTTTAAAAGTGTTTTTGAAAAAAATTAAATTTTTTTTTCTTATTTAATTTTTTATATATATATTTTCAGATTGTTTTAATGTGCTGATATTAAAAATAAATTTTAAAAAAATAAAAAAATATATCATTTTAATATATTTCCAAATAAAAACCAGAAACTATCACAGTACCGAATAAGCAATGTCGTAAAAATAATGGTTTCTTCTTTTTTTTCCTTTCGGGAAAGCAATCAATTTTATCGAAAAATAATAATAATAATAAAATGTGTTCTCGTGATGTACCAGAATAAGAGCACGTCGGCAGGACAGATACCTGTCTTTATGACTTTCATCGAGTTAATGTGGGATAATTCCAATCCAACCGTAATGGGATCGAACCCAACATATCCCAGGCAGGTGCTAGAACCTTGGACAGGAGAGGGGTGTGGATGCATATTAATTACATGCATATTACAGCAAAGTAATTTATCCTGGGTTATTGTATAATAGAATAATAGCTCTTTTATTAATATTAATGTTTAAATCCACTTCCTTCCTCTTTTTAGAATTTTATTTCTTGTATAATTTTTAGTAAAAAAATTTAATTTTTTTTTAAAATACAGGTATAACTGCATTTCCACACTCTTTTTTAAAAAGACGAGACAGGATAATTTCTAAATGCTTAGAAATATATTCTTAGAAAGCAATCACAAATAGAGATGAGAATTGTTCATAAGAACATTGATGGGCTTTCGTAATCAGATTTATATGTATAAATAATGTATGATATT
>Ga0325403_1001263_pt1 | contig 20665 bp, 7 predicted proteins | sample PopdelMetagenome_19_FD_205665 | JGI IMG/M metagenome (GOLD analysis project Ga0325403, IMG submission 205665) | Populus deltoides microbial communities from Bellville, Georgia, United States - Xylem-PdKOR-R4 | ecosystem: Host-associated > Plants > Phyllosphere > Stem > Wood/Secondary xylem... | reverse complement strand
TAATATCTAGCCCGAAGGCCAAAACCAAAACTTAATTGTTGTATGGGCTAGCTAGGGTAACTCCTCCGATTCAACCTGTAAACCCCTGAATTTCTTACATTAATTAAAATATTTATTTGTGAAAATATCAGAGAGCGAGGAAAACGGTTGATAACGAGTCTAGTCAAACGTCATAACAATCCAAATAAATTTAATTCAGACACGGTTCATACCGAATAGTAGCAGAAAAAGAAAAGGAAAAGAACCAAATAAAGAGAGAGACTCCCTCTTGAACATGAGAAATCCTTCCAGCAATAAAATTGTAAGTTTTGGGTGCTTATGATTGAGTTTTGGTGGAGAAAAAACAACTTTTAAGCCAATCTTTTTTTTTTTTTTTTAGGAAACCGAGCTTGGGAAAGTAAAGATATAGGTAAGGGAGGGATAAATTAATGAGGACGTTGCAAGAACATCTTCAATTAAGTTTGAAGTTTGCTTAGTAAGGTGTAAAAAATAATTGAAAAATCTCTAAATTCTTAATTCTAGGGTTCAAACTTGAAATTGGAGGAAAGGATATGCTATAGAAATTGTTGTGGACGACGTGTAAGGAGCAAAAAGAGGTTAAGTATATAGTAGAAACATGTACCAAATTGAAGAAAATTAAGGAGGGAATTATACCTTAAGTTTCGACCAAGACTATTACTAGATGAGGGATGAATTGTTCGAATGTGAGTTGCTTGGGTGCTATTAAAACTTGAATTACAACATTATATTAGTATGATTTTGGAACAAAAATATTGAAATAATTGAAGAAGAAATTTCATTCCTCACTAGGTACTAGTTTCAGCTAAAGGAAAAATAAATAAATATATATATATATAGGGAGGTGGATTGTTTGATGAAGTTATTGTGGGTATTTGATAGAAGAATGAAATGTAGACAATGCCATATTTGAAAAAAACAGAAAGACCTACTATTGTTGTCCAATATGAGAATTAACCATGTTTTATTTATATAGAGAAGTTAGAATTATTTCCATGCTTGAATGCATACATTGAAGTATTTCAAAGGTTGACGATAAATTGAATGTAAGAACCATTGATAAGGAATCCACTCTTGCCTTGGATTGAAGTTTCGGCTAACCACTCTTGATAGTTTTAAGTGTAAAGGAAATATAACATTGTGTGAAGTGTGTGGATTTGAAAATAAATGATTCATTAATGAATGAAAGCTTAAGAATTCCTTGAAAATGTGTCAGCCAAAGGGCAAAGCAAGGGGAAAGGAATGATTTGTATAATAGCTATTCATATCATACATATAATAGGATTAATGGAAGGACCTAGGGAAGAAGTAAGGAATAAATGGTGTGAATAAGATGGAAAAAAACAAAAGAGAATAAATGAGAAGCTAAGATAAGTCACTTATAAATGGACCATATGACAAATATAGATTTTAGATAAAATTGAATAAATGGTGTACATAAAATGGGAGATGGTGTGACTGAACACATAATTAAAAAAACACAACATTCTCTTTCTGTGTTTCTAGGTTCGGATAAAAGAGAAAGATAAAGGAAAGGAGAGACAATTTCAAAGTTATGCTTAAATTAATTAAAAAAAGTTTTTGTTATAATTGTTAAGATGAATTCATGAAAATTTTGAATATGGATATGTGCTGAAAAGTATTTAAATGGAAGATGATTGAATGTAGAGAAAATTGGTATGTTTCACATCATGAAATTGGATTAAAAATTTAATAAAGATTAATAACATTACACTTGACTTGGCCATGATATAGTACTTCCATCGATACAAGAGAGGTCACAGGATCCATTTAGTAGTAAGGAATTTCGGCTTGAGCTTAGACATCAAGTAGGTGTTCTACACCTCTGTTAAAGTTAAATCTAAAACAATATCTGTTTGTAATTGTTTTAATTTTGTTATTAGACCATAAGAATTCAAAAAAAGGAATTGAATAGTTGTAAACCCCTAGTCAAAATAGATAAAGTTGGGTTAAATAGGGTAACTATTAATTGAAAATTAATAAATTAGAGAGAAAATCTTATGAATTGAGATGAACATTTCCGGGAGATTAATTTAAAATTTAAAGAAGCTAAAGTAATAAAATAGTATGTGAAATATTAGTTAATGATAAATCATGAAAACTCCCTGACCAGGTAAAAATAATAATTTGAAGGAAATTTTGTAAATTGGATGATGTTATGTGTAAAATAGAAGGAAATGTCAAATGAATCAATACATGACCTTTTGAACGAGAAACATTGAATTTCAGTATAATCCCCACACACAATCGTGCTATTAGGACTAAAAGTGGTAAGAAACTCATAAAAAAATTTATGATAATTATGAATAGGAATCTCTAAAGAATTAGTCTAAGATCCAAGATGATTTAAGTAAATTATGTGGCATGCGAAATTTAGATTTTTGGCATGAAATGTTCAACTGTCTAGTTTTACATTATTGAACGTATCTTTCAATCTGACCATTGGATCAGGCTAAAATGTTACATTGGGTTTTAAGACATAATGTTTTAAAAGGCTTCTCTCTTGTCTCTCTTCAAAATCACTTGAGAAATCTTTTCAAATTATAAGATTGAAGCTTGCAAATAGGTTTGTGAGGAGAGAAACACTTTTAGGTCGAAATTAAGAAGCTTGGTTAGAGGAGAGGAACTTGAGGGACAAGTATGGGTGATGAAGAGGAAGAACAATTGAAGAAGAAATTGGTAAGAACTCTTTAATTTGAAATCGAGATTATTGATAAAAGTGTTCTTCCTTAGTTTTCATACTTGATTTCATAATTAGTAAAGGATAATTAAAAAACCCCGAATGTTGTGATTCTAGGGTTTTTAAAAATATATAGAAAATGAGAGTTTCTTTGAACATGGAGTAATGATAATGGATGTTGTGATGCATGAAGAACCCCGACATAATACTGGACAGATTTTGAGTGCTACTATAATTATTACTATTAAGCCTTAAACTGAAGTAATTTGGAGCTAGTGTCTTTATAACCATTATAGGTATGGATGTTATCTTTCAAATGGAAATAGTCTTGACTTATTTGTAGTTGTATAAATCCATATATGAGAAACATACTGAGTAAAGGTTTAGACTGACATAGTATTGGATAGATTTTGAGTGCTACTATAATTATTACTTTTAAGCCTTAAATTGATGTAATTTGGAGCTGGTGTCTTTATAACTGTTGTAGGTATGGATGTTATCTTTCAAATAGAACTAGTCTCAACTTATTTGGAGTTATATAACTCCAGATATGAGAAAAACATTGAATAAAGGTCCAGACTAACATAATACTGAACATATTTTGGGTGTTACTGTAATTGTTACTTTTGGGCCTTAAAACAATGTAATTTGGAGCTGGTGTCTTTATACACGTTATAGACATGAATGTTATCTTTGAAATGGAATTAGTTTTGACTTATTTGGAGTTGTATAACTCCATATATGAGAAAACCACTAAGTATGGGTTCAGATTAACACAATACTCGACAACTTTTTTATGCTGCTGTAATGAGTGAGTTTAGACATATAGATGGAAAAACTAGGTATTGTTCCTGAAAGTTGTAGCCCTATGTATTAGCTTTCTATAGATACAAACCATGCTTGAAAAAGAGTTCTGAAACTTTAGTTATGATTAAAACACCAAACAGTGTTCGGGGTTGGGTGGACTAAACCAGCTATGATTAATCAAGCTCTAATCTTTACTTGGAATTTGTTGTTGATTAAAGGTTCTAACACTTAGAATGATGTAATAAAAAAATTGATGAAATGAACACTTAATGTTAATACCCATGTTTCGACCTAAAGAAATGTAGATGGGAGAATCCTTGAACTAACCTTCTACTATTTATGTACATGTTAAACTATTTATGTATAAACTAACCTTCAACTATCTAAACCAAGCATTTCCATCAATGATTTCATCACTTATATTATTATGTGAGCAACCTTCACATTTGTAAACCTAAAATTCTATTCGTTCAATGAAATTAATTATTCAAAAATTATTCATTATTGTTTTTTTTATCATGCAAAAAACAAAAATATATTTACATGTTATGGTAGGGCTTCCATTGAGCAAAGTACTTCCTATTGTATACACCCTTCTCATAAAGGCCACACCTCTCTGTGAATTCCCCTTGCACTCAATGAGTCTACATCGAGAGAGAGTGTTTATGTTGAGGTATCTAATTATAGTCGACACTTAATGACTCATAGTCATTAGAAGCACTACCAGAAGAACTAGCAACGCTCCTGTTTGTATTATTCTTTAATAACTTTATCTTTGTCATCTAAACAAGTTAAGTATAAAAGGTGTAATAATATTATTATTATATCCTTTTTTTAATTCTAACAACACCTTCCCTATACGAGAGACTATTGAAAATTTTATAATCTGCAAATACATATCAATAAATAAAGTCACAAACCAGTTGATTGTATATATTACTACTATTTAACTTATTTATTTTGAAATCTATATGAACAATATCTCATTACCTAAAATCCAAGTATACCTAAGAAAATTCTTATAAAAATTATTACACTATTTTTTTCTTTACAGTTTAAACACACTAAAATGATTTATCGTTGACCTTAAATTCTAAAATTTCAACAAGCATTTAAGAAGTTCTCCATATAAAAATATCTAAAACAATAAAATTTATGCATGCTTATTAGTTTAATCATTTTAAGCTTTAGCCATTTTTCATTTTTCTCTTTGTTTCTTTTCTTTTCTAAACTCACAATTTATCTTTGGTTTCATTTCTAACAATTCTATTCAATTTAAACTCGAATACTCCATAATTGGTCTTGGAATATATGGTTAGCTAGTGTTAGTTTGTAGGATGATGTAGGATATTCATTATTTTCTTAATATAAAAGCTTACTCATTCAATTTTTTAGCAATTTGCAATTTACTTTAATCTTCAAATAATTTACTAAGGTTTCAAAACTTTTAACTTATTTTTGCTACCTAAAGGATATATTTTTGGTAAAATTTACTAAATATTTTCTTTTATTTTTATATTTCAGTTACTATATAAAAAAACTCAATAATTATGCTTTTTTTAAGTCATTAAAATCCTTTCCTCTTAACATGTATACTTGTCTTATTTACCAAGTTAAACCAACAAATTCAATTAACATGTAAACAATCCAACAAATGACAAAAGAAATTAGTGCTAGAGAAAGAAGATAGGAAGAGAGAGAGAGAGAGAGAGAGAGAGAGATATGATGTTTTGTTCTTCTGAAATTAGAGATTCTGATCTATTAATAGGGCTTTTTACTTATGGAATTACCGTTGAACAATTAAATTTTTATTTATTTTCAATATCAATCAGTAATTATGTTGGTAATTAAAACTTAAATTTTTCAATAAAACCAAAAAATTTCCAACCCCTCCTAAAATCCTTCGATGAAATTTCATTTCGTCGGTAATTCCATTTGTAATTGTCAGTGATAAAGTCTTATGATTTCTTTCCAACTCTCTAAAACTTTCTGAGAGACGTAGTCCATCAGTAATTATATCTATAATTGACAGTGGCAAAGTCCTATAATTTTTTTGCAACTCTTTGGAACTTTTCAAAGGACGTAGTCCATCAATAATTTTGTCGGTATATTATATTCTATCAATAATACCATCGGTATAAAAAACATTTCCCTAGTATTTTTGTATTCCCTATTTTTCCAGCCTGCAAATACAATAAAATCACAATAATAAATGTTCCATCAGTGTTAATAATAGTTCATTGTAAAGGAACAACAAAAAAGATTACATTAAAGTCAATTTCATTACACATTGATATTTTACATTTAAAATTAGTTTGAAATCTTTTTAATTAGAAGTACTTTCTTCTTCTATAATTTCATTATTGTCATGCCCATCATAATCTACTTCATTGAATTGAAGCTCATCGATATCATCATCTTTATTGACTTTTGTATATCCATTAGTTTTCAATATATCATTTAGCTCCTCAGCATCAACATCAATAAAACTATTCTCAGATACATGAAAATTTAAATTTTCTTATAAATTGGTAAACAGAGTAACTTGATATGCATCAACTAACTCGTTAAGTTGGAAGACATTGTCTCTAGTAGTTACTTCATCATTACCATCCTAAACAGCTTAGACATTGCCCCTTGGTTTAGTTTTCACTATGGATAACCAATCAACCCTAGAATTATTATTTCTAAAAAAAGAGTGTATGTATAATAAACTTGTTGGCATTGCTTGGCAAAAACAAAGACATCATCGATGTTACAAAGTCTAGCCTTTGTATTAATTTCTACCAAAAAATGGTGGGGATCTACTCTGATTTCTCTATCAGTGGTATCATCCCAATAGCATTTGAATAAAAAAGTATTTATTTTTCTCGCTATAGTATTGCAGTTCAATTACCTTTTCTAATTTCTCATAATAATAAACTTCAAACTCACTAGAAGTTCATCTCTTAACACAAACTCCATTATTATAGGTCTTTCCACCTTAACCATACTCTTCAGTATGGAAGACATATCCATTAACAAAATACTCATTATAGAACTTGACCTTTCTTTCAAGACCCAAACATCGTAAATTCAAATTACCATTAGCATCTCTTTCTATTTGAGAAACCAAGTACAAGATTACAATTGTTAATAGTTAAAGAGAAAGGTATAATGAAATTAAGTATAATAAGAGTTAAGTATTATTAAGTACTAGTTACGAGGAATTATACAATCTATCAATTTATGAGAGTATGAGAGAAATATTGTTTAAAAATAACATGTTAATATTGTATTTACTAAATAAAGGGTCTCAGTTCATTAAAGTTAAATAGCACATAATTATGTGCATATCTGAATTCGATTTCTATCAAGTATCTTCTCCTCACTATATTTTTTGATAAAGGCCATCTAAGATGGGAAGATATTGGCAAATTCCCATTAGAAGGCATTTTCTCACTTTCATCATGTCTTGGAACACAATTGATTCTTATTCTCAAGTAAGGCTTAAAACAATACAAAATAAATATTGATATTATTTCAACTATATAAGTCTCGCATATCGAAGCTTCAATATCCGACTTGTTTTTAACTTTTTTTTAAGGTTAAACAAATATTTACATGGAATTAAATAAATGTTTTAAATTAAAAAATAAAGACTATAAATTTAATTAGGATGCATGTGTAATCCATAACCTCTCGAATGGGTATATCCATTTGTACCAGACATGGCCTCCAACCTTTGCCTTAAATGGTAAATGTATAGGTAGATGCTTTACTAAGTCGAAAAAAAAATGAAGACAATATCATCTCAAGTTTGCAAAATCGCTAGATGATATTTGTTTCAAGTTTCTCTATGTGTTTGTTATGCAACTTGTTAGAGCATTTATCTCTAAAAAACTTATTCATCTTCATGAGTATATCCCATATCTTTTTTTACAATAAATCCCGATAACCAGGTGGAAAAAAGTGTTTGTATAAATACATGACAGTTATGACTCTTCATTCCATATAATCTATCATCCTCTAAATTCACCAATTTAGATATGTTTGAAGCATATCCATCAAAAAAACGCAGACTCTTAAGTCATTGGTAAACAAGTAACTATGCATTCGTCTTTAAGGTGAAGCTGGCTTTGAGCTTTGCAACTCATGACCCATCATAGACCAACTTCATATTCTTACAGTGATAAAAAAAAAAAAAGGTATATCCATTTTAACATTTATGTTGTCCTTTGTCTTCCTTTTCACGTCCATCACCGTGTTAAAAATATTTTTAAACATGTTCTTTTTATATGTATGATATTTAGATTATGGCGGAGAAGATTAGGCTTTCAATGAGGAAACTCCCAAAAAGTACTTCGCTTTACTCAATTGTAGGTCACACCAAAATCAAGAAACTTCTGTTTATCGGATTGAAAGCTAAACACAATGCCCTAATACTACAAGACCACATCATACAATTCTTCATCTAACGGTATCGATAGTGCAATATTCATTTCAACTTTACCTACAAAGAAGTCATTTTTGTTCTTTATGTACTTGTGATCAATTGACAAAAACCTATAGTAGCAATCAAAAAAAGACTTTTACCAAATTTTGATCAGGCGAAAGCCTTGTTATTTTCCATAAAGTATGGGCATGTTAATTTTCTATATGTGCTCCCAACCAGAAACCATCTCATACGCAGGAAAATCATTAATAGTCCATATCAAAATTGTCTTTATCTAAAAATTTCACTTCCTTGAGATATCATACGTCAAAGTTGAAGATTAAAATCTATATTCCTACCTAGACTATTAGGATCAGGTATGACCGTAGATACGAACATGAACTCCGACCTCATACACATCTTCGATGGCAAGTTGTAAACCATGAATATTATTGGCCAACAAAAATATGGTGTAAAAAATAACCCGAATGGATTGAATTTGTTTGTATATAACCCAACACGTATGTTCTTTTGTTCTATTGAAAACTGAGGATGCACCATATTAAATCACTTCAAGGATTCACCATCAAAAGGATACATCATGAATCCATCTACTGTATCATGTGAATGATGTCATGTTATGCACCCAATAGTCTTTGGAGACATGAATAACTTTTACAATCTAGGAATGATTGAGAAGTATCTTAGTTTTTTATATACAAGAAAAAGTCTTTCCCCTGCCAGTTTTGGGTTTATACCGAGCATGCTCATAAGTTTTGCACTCGGTCAAATCTGTATTTTCAAGGTAGTACAAAATGCAGAAGTTTGATCACATGTCAATTTTTTTGTATCCTAGGCCAAAGGATTTCATCATGGATTTAGCAACATATAAGTTCTCTTTCAGCCTATTTTATTTAGGTAAAATGCTTGTCACTCATTTGATGATTTTTTCATAACCAGCCACACTCAGCCCATGATCTGACTTGATAGTGAACATTTGTGTAACGACTAATAATTTACTGTGATTTGTGCACCCATCCCATAATGGTTCGTGAGAATCTTTTAAAAGTTTAAAAATCATGGTTGTGTCTGCATTTAATTCTTTATGTACGACTGAACATTCACATGTATAACCCTGATTCATTCTCAGTGCATTCATAACCATACTCCTATAACAATTACTATTATCATCTACAACTTCGTGCATGTTACTAGAATTAGAAGTTGATTCAACTATCTTTTCCACCATAGTCTCGTAAGGAACATATGGTTCTCTATTTGCATTGTAACAACATCTGGATTGAGAAACTTTTTTATTTTTACAACTCTTACATGAACATCTAATATTGCCTTCACTAATATTTTCCAGATTAGATAATGCATAATTAATAAAACCCCCAACATCATTACAATAATTCATCATGCTTAACTCTTTAGGTAAAACTCAATACATTCAAGAACAATCACTCATTACTTATATGAAACTTTTATAAAATATTGATAACAACATGTTTTAATTAATAATGTTAACTAAATAAATTATCGATACCTAGTTAATTAGCTATAATTGGTTGAATTCAAAATTATTCAATCAATTTTAATAGTACCCTTTAATGATTATCAATTTTCTCTAAAAAAATCAAATTCCCCCAAATTTACCTAAATTTTCAACTTAACAATAAAATTAACAAAATGTCAAACGTACCCATTATTTATTTCATTATAAAACATCTAAGTTACAAAATCAAAACTCAATTTTATCATAAGACAAACAAATACAATTTTCAAAATCTCAAATAAACCTTAACATGTACAAATCATACATTCATACAACAAATTTCTGTAGAAAAAAGATATAAAACAAGTAAACACACAAACAAACTATATATACTACTTAGAAATGCCAAAACAAATAACATAAAAAATAGGTCCAACAAAAAAAATAGGAGTTTTTGCTTACTTGATGTGGCGAATCTTTAAAACTAATTTAACCAGCACAGGAATACTGACATATCAAGTGTTAGGGTGGTCGAATTTGTGATGATGGGAGCTTAATTGTGATAAAATAAGGGTGAAGACTGTTTTTTCTACATAAAAAAGGGTAGAAGAATAAGAAATGGGGGAGGGGGGGTTCATCTAGCAGATTATGACTTAAATATTACTGGCAGATATTATCGATGATTATATTTCTTTGGTAATTTTGTCTGTAATACTGACACATCATATTTTTATTTTTTTTCATTTCTTGATTTCAAACTGTAATTTCCATAATATTCACTAATAGATATTTTTCGTCTATGAATACTGATGGAAATAGCGATGTCATTTTCTGTCGGTAAATATAACTGTAATTTACCAACATTACCTTTTTTTATTGGTATTTTTGTTTGTATTTGACAGTTGTTTGGTAATGAAATAGAAAGTGAAAAACAATATTATTTCAAGAATGAAGAAAGAAGTCATATGTAACAACCCTAATATTTACACACAATTTCCATATAATTTTCTTATTATTATTCCATTTATTAGGTGAATGTTTTTTCACATTCATGAATTTACATTTCCAATTATGAAAAATGTACCAAAATTTCGATAGAATCTCCTATATACCAAAAGATCCTAAGTTATTAACTAAAACCTATATCACTTTAATATTCATCAAAACACAACTTGGACATTGTCCAATCATCCAGGACTTATCACATCAATGGATTAGAATACCTATAATCTCATCCACAAACATTTTCACCATCATAATTCATTTATTACAAGTGTACAAATATGCAATTTATAATAAAGCATCATAGATTAATTACATACATTCATAATTCTATCATAACAAAAGAGTTATAATATCGTAAAAGTCTATTAACATATTCAAATTTAAATAGCTTAGTAAGCATAAGGATTCTTATTACTTACATGCCAGATTTAAATTATAAAAGAAATACAGTTTACATATTTATTTAATTTAACAAAAGGGATCTTAAATATCTATCAATCTGCTCATAGCTACAAGGTACCTGAAATTTAATTCATCACATAATAATAAAAAGTTACTTAGTAAGTTAATCTAACAAGAGAAATAACCTTATGTCATTATCCTTAATTTCTTTTCCAAACCAATTGATTCTAACAAACACATTATGAATTCTGGTCATCCTCAACCCAATATTACTAACTCATTTACGAGTATATTCTCACCACTTTTGAGTGTTTACTTTCATTTTTCATTTCCAGAAAATATCTCATATCTCTCTGACCATTTCCCGAGCACTAGTTTCTTCACTAAATAACTAGTTCCTCTGCCCATTACCAGGTATTATTCTCATTACTAGAAAGCTAGTTCCTTCATCCATTTCCGAGCACTGGTCCTATTAACAGGAAGATAGTTCATTCGCCCATTACCGAGGGAGCTAGTTCCTTCACCCATTACTAGACATTAGTCCCATTACTAAGAAGCTAGTTCCTTCATTTCAATTATTTATATGAAATCAAAACAATATTTTACATTGATAATTGATTGACTCTTTAAAACTAGATAAATAAAAGGATCGAGGTGTTAACACCTATTTGCCATTGAAGCTCTTGTCATACCTCCATATTGCTGTACAGCTCCTAAGGCCTTTCTTGTATCACAGGTATACCACATTATTTATAAACCCTAGGATAAATAAAATGAAAAAAATATATAAATAATAAAATCATTTGGATTAAATTGTAATGGTATGAAAAAAAAATGATGAAAAGAATACATTTGGAAAAGAAGTGTTAGGAGGATGGAAGAAGAAAAAGGTTTTTGGCTGAAAATGTCAAATTTTCCAGCAAAAATAGTTTATTTGTATTGAGAAATAGCTAGACCAATTTGCTGAACTGGTTAAAACGTTTCCCAAAACGGTTAGACCGTTTTGATTATTTTCTCTGTAAAACTAAGGAGGTGTTGTTTTGAGAGAAGAGATAATTTTTCATTTTTCTTATGTTTTTATACTTCTGAAGGCTAAAGAGTGAAATTAGGAGTGAAAATAGAATGTTTTAAGAGATAAAAACACACTCACTCTTGGAATTAAGAAATATCAAAGAGAGAAAAGATTGAGTTAGAGAGAGAAGGTGAATAAAAAAAAAGGAAAAGGGGTGGAAGATTTTGACTGATTGGGGTTTGAAGACTCGATTATCATTCGGTAAGGAGTTCTAAACCTAACCTTGAAATTGATAACAATTAAGGTTGAAATCATGAAATTGATGCTATGGTTTAAAGTGAAATTTTAAGGAAAACGTAAGTTGATTATAAATTGATAAATTGGGTTAGATTAAGTTGTGTTGGGTATTAAATTAGGTAGAAATAATGAAGGAAACCATAGGGTCCTTAAAGGCCTAATGACTGGTCATTGAGGGTTACATTGCATAAAGTAGAATTGTATGTAGTTAAGTGATATTGTAATAGATTAATGTATATATGTTGAAGGAAATGATTTTAAAGGAGTTTAGTTTCGTTACATAGATTGACTTAAGTGTTTACGTTGTTGAAATTTAGGGAGAATTATTGAACCTAAAGATGAAAGTTATTGTGTGTTTGACTTCTAATGCAAAGGAATGATACATCCAAAAATTGATGTAAATGCGATAATGTTTGTGTGATATGATACATATATGACTATGATCATATGAATGCAAAACTATAGATGTTGATAACATTGTTATTGAATTTTGTTAGAACTTTTTATATGTGTTTGGAAGAACATGTTAAGGCATACATGAATTTTGTATGCCTAATTGGAAGAAATTTATATGTCTAATTGCTTGTTTAACTATAGTTGTCCTTGAAATGAGATTTAAATTGGAAATTGTTATAAAAATATAGTTTGAGAAGATATGTGTGTATACAAGTTAAAAGAGTTTCTTTTGTTGAGATAATTAAGAAATTGGATTTAAGGGGAAATGAAAATTCAATGAGGATTGAATAAGAAATGAAGGTTAATATGAAAGAAATTGATTTAGAATATTGATATAGGAACGTACATGGAATGAAAAATAATGTAATATATTTGTTGATACAAGAGAAGCCACAGAGTTATGCAACCGTAACAAGTCACCACTAGAGCTTCTATTGCAGGTAGTGTCGTACACCTCAACCTTTTTCTTTACTTAGTTTATTACAATAGTTTTGATGATGCAATGATATTATGTGTTAGAATTGAAACTTAATACGGAAAAAATTAGTTTTCGATAATGGAACTAATGCCCAGTAATGGGCTATAAAAATAGATTCCTTGAAATGGGAATAATGACAGGTAAGGGGTGAAGGAATTAGTTTCCGGTAATGGAACTAATGCCCAATAATTGGAAAAAAAAAATAAGATTTCCAAAACTGGAAATAATATCTGGTAAAGGATGAAGGAATTAATTTCAGGAAATGGGATTAATGCACGGTAATGGGCAACAAAATTAGCCTTGAAGTGGGAATAATGACAGGTAAGGGGTGAATGAATTAGTTTCCGGTAATGGAACTAATGCCCAATAATTGGAAAAAAAATAAGATTTCCAAAACTGGAAATAATATCTGGTAAAGGATGAAGGAATTAATTTCAGGTAATGGGATTAATGCACGGTAATGGGCAACAAAATTAGATTCCAAGAAGTGGGAATAATGTCCGGTAAGAGGTAACGAAATTAGTTTCCGGTAATGGACAAAAAAATTAGATTTCCAAAAGTATGAATAATATCCGATAAGCGATGAAGAAATTAGTTTATGATAATAGGACTAATGCCCAGTAATGAGTAACAAAATTAGATTTCAGGAAGTGAGAATAATGTTTGGTAAAGGGTGAAGGAAATAGTTTCAGGTAATGGGACTAATGCCCTTTAATGGGCAACAAAATTAGATTCCTAAAAGTGAGAATAATTTTCGGTGAGGGGCAAAGGATTAGTTTCGAGTAATGAAACTAATGTCCGATAATGGACAACAAAATTAGATTTCTAAAAGTAGGAATAATTTCTGGTAAGGGGTGAAGGAATTAGTTTCTAGTTATGAGACTAATACCCGGTAATAGGCAATGAAATTAGATTCTCGAAAGTGAAAATAATGCTCTAGTAAGGAGTGAAGAAATTAGTTTTAGGTAAAGAGACTAATTCCCGGTAATGGGTGATAAAATTTAGATTTCTTGAAATGGAAATAATGTTGGTAAGGGGTGAAAGAATGAACAAATTTTATAGGCTAACATATGAACTCTATTGATTATTTAATAGAAGTTATTGATAATGTTGAGTTACAATTTAAATGTATTATTACGTTTGTTTTTCCTTGCTTGATAATTTTTATGATGTAATCTTTATTAATATTAATTATAGGTACCTTACAACCATGAACAAAATGATAGTTATATTGGACATCTTAAGATGATTTTGTTTAACTTGTATTAGATCCCCTTTTTATAGTGTATTAGAATTTGTAAGTAAATATTAAATTGTCCTGAAATTTATGTAATTTTGAATTCAATCTAAACCTGTAAAATTATGATGTTGTATTAGTTTTTTTATTGTATCTGAATTAATTAATGCGTAATTGGACTCCTTAAATTTGTTTTATAAATATTTGTATATTTTATTTTGATAATTTGATGTATGTAGTGAACCATAATGACATGTAACGGATATGATGTACATGAGTTGTAGTGTGATAAGTCCAAGGTGATTGAACAATAAATGAGATGTGGATTAGTTGAATATTAAAGTGTAACAGGCTCTAATTCATAACTTGAGATCTCTTAGTATAAGGGAGACTCTATTGAAATTTTAGTAGATTTTTCAATTTAATATTTCTTAGTAGAATGTATATGTATATATATAAAAAATCTCACTCTAAAAGTTATAATATTTCATAAGACATTAAGTATGAATACAAGTAAGTATTTTTTTTTTTTTGGAGAATGTTACATTATTTATCATTATTATTATTATTATTATTATTATTATTATTATTTGTTTTTATACACATTCCACATAATAATTAAAATCCAATTTGATTTCTTTCAATTTAACCATAAGTTACAATTCAATTCTCAATGAATTTTATTTCATTCTCTCCTTCAATCCATTTTCTTAGTTTACTCATCAAGAAAAACTTATAAAATTTCATACACACACATGTATTAAATCTTCATAATTTAATTCTTGTGTTAAAACAACTCTTAAACAAGTTAGAAGTTAGTCAACCCTAGCCCATCTAATTTAACCATCAAAAACACTATTTTTTTATTTTAATTATAGCTAAAATTATAAAATTCAGTTTTAAACATGTCATATCTGGAGTTAATTATAGCTAAAATTATAGCTAATTCTTATGAAAGCTAAGATTTCAAGCTATATCTTTACTAAAGGGATGGAAGCTTTGTTTTGCCATTAACACGCCTAAATTACATGTTATTGTGACTTGTCAAACTGTCTTGTATAGTTTTTCAGCTTGACCTTCCCTTAAATTTTAACTCATATTTGGAGTTTTAAAACTTCAAATTAATTAAAGTTAGTTCCATTGGAAAGCTAATATCTTTAGCTATAACTTCTATGAAGAAACTTATCCCACATTTTATCATTTTGCATGCCCTAATCTCCTCTAGACTTTAGGAGACAAGACTGTCTAGTTTTACTATTTTATGCTTTACGATAAATCAAACATTTCTATTTGACTTCTCATCATTCAAAACAACCATTGTCATGTTATATACAATATAACATCACCAAATACAACCTTCTAATACCAGTCAATCCAACTAATATTTATTTAAAATAGTCAAAACTATTTCAAGGAAAACATGTTCATTGTAGGAATTCATACATATAATATATTTCACCAACATTAGCATAATCATATACATTTCTAATTCATCACAAATATTTATCACACTTCACACTAACAATAACAATAGCATAAATGAGATAAAATGTGTATTTTTTTTTTTATTATAAGTCTTCATCTATACCTTCACACATATCAATCTTTTCAAAAATGGATAACCTTGAGTCAACTATACCAACGTTATCATAAATTTCTTTTTTTAAAAAAAAAAACAATGTGGCCAGCACCATAACTTGCTCATACCATGATTTATTTAAAAATTATTTCCCATTAATTCCTCTCTTTCATGAAAATTCAACACATTACAATGATTTTAACCTTAAAATTCAATAATCATCCTCAAAGTTCCAATCCATAACAATATAATCAATTCAATCATGTTATATATTATAACTAAACTTATCTAAAATCACCTCCCACACAAAATTATGGATTGTTAATTCACAATTTACTTATGCAAACACATTTCTATAACATATTATTTGGTTTCCCCTTGGCTGACTATAAATGCCTTTAGAAACATAATGTTTTCTTCATTATTTTTTTCTAATTTAGCACCTATCACAAGTTATTCTAACCCAATTGATTCAATTCATCATCAATTTTCATTTCCCCCAAAGTTATACCCTGAACCATAACATAAAATTCATGATTTTAGCATCAATTCTTAATCAAATGTATTGAAGCTTGCATTTTCAAGTTTAGTACCCCTTACCTGGTGATAATAAGCTCTGAATCTTAACCAGTTAAAATGTTTCTCTTCCCTTTCTCTCTTCCTTTGCTGCCAGCAGTTGTTCTTCTAATCCTTCTCTTCTCTTGATTTTTTTTTCTTCTTTTATTAATGGATTTAGATGGTTTGATCCATAACCATAAAATCCTCTCTTAATTTCATGGTTTTTATAGGTTTTCTCTAAGGATTTTTTGGTAAAAATAGAGTTTTCTCTCTCTTATTCTTTCATTCTTTACTGTCAGCCCCATAAAAGAGAGAAAGAGTGGCTTTTATATCAACTTTTTTTTTTTCATTTTGACCACACTTCCTCATATTATCTAAATTTGTCCCCACAACTTTTAATTGATTTTCTTCCCTTTATTTAGTGTCGACCATTTTTTTTAATTTTTCCCTTGATATTAAATTTTAATTTTCTTAATTTTAATTTAACCCATTTTATCTCTTGTTTAAAAATTTTAATATTTCAAGAAAAATTAGCCAAGAGTTTACATTCTCCCCTCCTTTAAAGAATTTTATCCTTAAAATTCAAATTTTCTTACAAGGATTTAAGAATAAATCTTAAAACTTTCCTTTCATCTTTGATTCTTTTTCCCAAGTTTCTTTTTCAACCTAAAAACTCTTCCACAATATCTTTACCATATGAATCTTTTTACTTCTCAACTCTTTTTCACTTTGGTCCAAAATTTTTATTGGCTTCACCTCCAGGGTCAAATCTTCTTTAACCTTTAATGAAACTTGTGGTAAGCACTCAATAAGGGTCTACATCAGCCTTTCACAATAAGAAAACATGAAATACATCATGTGTCTTTACCAATTATAAGGGCGAGGCCCAATTTGTATGTTACCGGTCCAATTCTTTTCACTACTTCGAAGGGTGCTAAATATAATTTCATACCAAACCGTAACATATGCTTTTAAGGAGTAACTTTCAAATACACCATATCTCTAACATCAAATTTAAGAGGTTTCCTCCTAACATCTGTAAAACTCTTATGGCTATCCTGAGTAGCCTTCATTCTATCTCTTATGATTTTCACCTTCTTTGAAGTAATCTATACTAATTATGGTCTCATCAACTTTTTATCACCAACTTCCTCCCAACAAACAGGGGTTCTATATTTTTTTGCCATACAATGCCTCATAAGGTGTCATCTCTATCATAGACTGATAATTATTGTTGTAGGTGAATTCTACAAATGACAGGTGTTCCTCTCAATTTTCTCTAACTCCAATATACAAGCCCTTAATAAATCATTTAAAGTTTAGATTGCACTCTTTGATTGCCCATCTAACTAAGGATGAAATGCGGTGCTTAAATTTACTTTTATCTCTAAAGCACATTAGATATTTGGCCATAATTGTGAAGTGAATCTAGGGTTTTAATAAAAAAAAATAATCAATATTGGCACCCCATGAAATCTCACCACCTCATTCACGACAATCCACTCCAAATTCTTTAAAAAAAAATTTGATGACAAACATGTCATCTGTCTAGGTAGGCAACGTGTCATCTTCTCAGCCATATCAGGTCATCTAAGGTGACCAAGAAATTAAGTTCCAAGATATTTTGACCTAAAAACCCCAATATTTTACCATTTTTTTTTAAAAAACACAATATTATCCTTAATTGCCCCATTTGTAAAGTCAAAACACCTAAAATTGGTGTAAAATCTCAAAATCAAATCAAATATAAAAAAACCTTATCGAGCCTTAAACCTTTTTTTTTTCTATAAAGATTAAAGTTTCAAATCACTTCCATGTAACTATCTTCTCAAAGAAGAGTCCATTAACATTGGATTTTTTTAGTGGTCGAAATATAGTTGGTCGAAAACTTCTCTCACCTCTTTCTTTTATTATAACCTCTCTCTTATCTCTATGAATATATGAATTGAAAAGTAATGAAAATAAAATTCAATGAATAAGGTGATAACTCATCCATGCGGGTAGTCCCTATCTGTTGTCATGCCCCTTTAAAGGCTGTGTCAAACTCCCGATAGTCCAATATCGAAGTGTAAAAAATAAAAATATTGGAACTATCTCTTTAAAATAGAAATTTTAGGGACTAAAATATTTAAAATCATTGTTCCCTAATTGTAATGTCCATAAAGCTCCATGTGTAGGAGAATAGTGAGTTTCATTGCACAAAACTTTCAATTTTTTTAGTATTTAATTATAATATATAAACTAGTAAGGATGTTTTTACAAAATCATATCCTTCAAACAAAGTTTTTGCTTTTATATAAGGTGATTAAGGTTTGTATGGTGTAAATGAAAAGGTGAAGTCAAATAACCGCTGGGTTTCCTAAAATACATATACGTAGCAAAGACAATAAATTTAAAAAACAATTAGGAGTCTTAAGATCCTCTTAAATAGATCTTGGGTTGTTTATGATTTATACAAAGATTTCCTGAAAATCAGATGTTCTTTTTTGTTTTGAATAATTGCTTCAAAATTAAGTTGTTACAAACCACAAGTCGTCCAAGTTTTTGACTTCTAATGGTAATTCACATGAACCACCAGTGAAAAATCTTCTAAACCCTTTTAGGAGAGAGAGATTGTTATGCCTTTGAATGCTAGCTCTTTTCTTTTGTAACTTTTAGGTATTCTGTAACTTATGTAGTTTTTGTATTGTTTACTACACAGAAAATAAAAGGCATGCATTCTATTTTTAAGGAAACCTAAAAACCTTATAAGTAACAAAATATCAATTTACCCCCTGAATAATATCACATGTATTATTTCAAGACAATCTTAGAAATTTATTCAATCAATTCCCTACTTGATTTTTTAGGTCTAGAACTATAATTCCATGTATAAATTACACTCTAGTCCTTAATTTCTAAAACTTATTTACAATCAAGTCACACTTGATTAATCGTTCCATTTTAATTTATGACCAATAGTTCTTATGTTTACAACTCATTAGGTTCCCTAACAAGTTGACTCAAATATAAATCACAATCCTAAATAAAATAGGATTAAATAAATTAAGTTATTATCAATTTAAAAATTGTTTGGTTTATATTTGAAGATCAAGTACAATGTCTAACAATCTGTCATAATCCCCTAAACATTAAGAAAGTCATAAATGGTTTAACTTAACCTTTGAATGACTGGTTTCTCAATGTAATTATTATTCCTTCTTCAACAATGTTCCGATGCAATAGGAATGTTATAATTATAAAAACTTTATAATTTCCTTTGCAAAGTATTTTTGCCTCAAAAACTTTATCTTTACTTTAGATTCATTAATCAAATATTTGATGAATATTAAAGATAAATAAATCTTTATTAATAAATTAAATATATTTATAAGAAAAAAATCAATATCATTTATATCCAACCGATTAGTTACAAAGCATATAAACTAACAACAATAACATAAACAACGATCCACATATTAGCTCCATTATAAATTACTAGAATATTAAAATTATAAATAAATAAAATCATACATTATCATCTCTATCACCATCACCATCACCTATTTATTGTATCCACTAGAAATTGAGATAGAGATCACTGAGATTCTTGCTGTCTGTTGTCAAGGGAATATTGATATAGATATAAATATAGATGCCCGCACGCACGCACATATGGAAGTAAGAAATGATGAAAGAATCACAGTGTGTATATTTGAAAAAAAAAAGAAATAAAAATCTAAAGGAATGCTAATTCGAAGGCATTTAAAGTATTGCTATCCTCTCTCTCAGTCTCGCATTCTCTCTTCATCTTTATGTCCCTTTCTATGCTCAAACAGTTAATAATGTCTTGAAAGCGACATCGCGTGCCAAACCGTAGAAATATCTTGTATCGAAGCAAAGCATAAATGCGGCCTCTGTCAATACTACAGAAGGGAAAGGAGGTTCATGCAGAGAGAGTTGAACTGCAGCCCCTCGTGATGTCTACTGTGAGATCCTCGTGATGTCTACTGATTCTCACAGCGCACTCGTAGAACATGTATGTGTGTACGTAACTAATTGGATTGAAATTCGTTGTAGCTTTATATATATATATATATATATATATAAAGCTATTATCTCATCAGAGTTTTGTAGAGATAATATCATTTGAATACTTAACATAGAACTCATCAGACAATGAATTTCAATCCAATTAGTTACACACACACACACACACACACA
>Ga0325403_1001261_pt1 | contig 20675 bp, 13 predicted proteins | sample PopdelMetagenome_19_FD_205665 | JGI IMG/M metagenome (GOLD analysis project Ga0325403, IMG submission 205665) | Populus deltoides microbial communities from Bellville, Georgia, United States - Xylem-PdKOR-R4 | ecosystem: Host-associated > Plants > Phyllosphere > Stem > Wood/Secondary xylem... | reverse complement strand
ATATTTTTAACTCTAACGTTAATAAATATTACATAATAAAAAAAAGTATGGTATTTTTGACTCTTATGTCAGTGAATAAACTAGTAAAATTGAGTTAAATCAATGCATATATATTTTTTAAAAAAAAAAATATCTTATCCTGAATTTACATTTTACAGTAAAAATCAATAGATTAATTATATAATAAAATACCTAAAAAAACACACACGAGAAACCTATAAATAAATTCAAAAATGTTCACAATTTCTTTGAAATTTTCTAATACAAAAATTGAGTTGGCCTGATAACAAACCCATTAATTAAAAAATAAATTTAAAATTTTAACTAATTCTCATGCTAACCACAACTTTTTTTTATTTATTTTATTTTAAATTAAATCCAATTTAACTTATACAAGTTGAGCTAGACCTAGCCAGCCCAACCTGATCATTTACCAAGCAGTGACCTGGCTAAAAGTTGGCAGCAGCCGTGCGTGAAATGTTCACGCACGCTTGCTACAGGAAGGCCATTTCACGCAGGCTTGGTACAGGAAGGAGTTAATTAAAATTGAAGATGCACAGTGCCTATGTAATTAAAATGCAAATGGGAGGGAAACGAGCTTACCTGGGCGTGCTGCTGCTGGAAGCGAGGCGGATGGCGATGGAGGCTGGCGGCTGAGCGGGTGGCGCCCCTGCGACGACCCTCCTCTCCTTTTGTCTCTTTTTTTTTTCCTGTTGTTGTTCTTTCTCTGTCACCCTCTCTGTTTTTTTTTTCTGGTTCTCTTCCTCACTCCTCTTTCTGTTGTCTGTTTATTTCTCTCCGCTTGTCCTTCTCTGATTTTCTCAGTGTTTTTGTCTTTTAGCTTTCTTTCGTTTCCGTGTCTGTGTCTGGGTTTTTCTCTGGGTTTGTATATGGTTGTTTGGATCAACAACCTGCGGTGAGGGGAAGTTGAAGTTCCCTTTTTGCTGGGGGACGGTCACAAGTCTCTCTGTCTTCTCTATGTTCTGTCTCTGTTGTGTGCTCCCTGGTCCTGTTTCTGGTGCAGTTGCTTCTGAAGATGGAGACCTGGAGCTGCTACTGAAGACGAAGTGGAGGACGTGCTGCAGGAATAAAAACTTCCTGGAATTGGTCAGGTAAATTAGCAAATAAAGGGTCAGTTTCAAGAGTAGAAATGCAAAATGCATCAGGTGGAAGTAACCGTAATACCAAATCCCGCTTGTCTTGATTCATAGCCCTTCCAAACTGCTCCCCATTCATTAAGGAAACTTCTATGGGTGTAATGCCCTGTAAAACATGCCTAGAATCCAAGAGATTAAATTCAAATCCCATAAAATAGGCCTTAAGGTACTAAGCCATTGAACTCCTAACACAATATCACAACCACCCAAAGTCAAAAACATAAAAATCTATGTGATAAGTGTTACCCTGCATTTGGAACGGAATATCCACGCATTTCCCTATACTGCACAAACTGTCCCCACTAGCTACTCTCACCAAGAGTCCTGCTGTTGATTATGAGTTAAAGATGCACTCGTTGCTGAATTGAGGGGTTCATGAAATTATGGTGCTTCCGGTATCGATGAGGATTACCACGGCACAACCATTGACATATCCAAGAATGCACATGGTTTTGGGGCTCGGAGAACCTGCCAAAGCATGAATGGAAATCTCGAGTGTTGTTTCCAGATTCACCTCACTTCCTCCTGAAGGACTATCGGCTTCTACCAAAAGTCGAGGCTGTTGAATGGGTTGCAACTCTTCCCCTTCCGAATCCTCACATTCCATTATAAACAAATGAGTTGATTTGCATTTGTGGCCCGCCCCCACTTTTCATCACAATGGTTACATAATCCCCTTGCCCTCCTCTCTTTCATTTGTAATGGGGATAAGCGTTGGATTGAAACAAGTGCCTTCATATCTGATGTCTGGAAGTTGGGAAATGGGCATGGGGAAGTAGATCCCAACCGTGAACTTCGCCTGAAGGCGGCCACATTTTCCTCTTGCATTTTTTCCATTCCAAAAGCCACTATGAGGTTAGAGGGATTTAACATACGAACCATAAACGAATATCCTCTCATAATCCACTTAATAAACAACTGAACTCGTAGTTCTCCTAACCATTTAAGTTGATTAGATAAGATCTCAAATTGGGACTTGTAAATCTCCACTGTTGTGGTTTGTCGTAGCCTTGTAAGAGTCTCCATTGGATCATCCAAAATGGAAAAGCCAAACCTGGTAAGTAAGGATTGTGAAACCATCCCAACTAGTGATGCTATTCGAGGCCTCTAAATCCTAAAACCAAGTGAGGGCTTTACCCTCCATGTGAAAAGAAGCAAAGAGGACTCGATGATGAGGGTTGGTTTGATGATAAGTAAAAAATTGATTAGCTCGATAAATCCAACCATTGGGTTCTTCACCATTGAACTTAGGAAAGTTGAGACAAATAGCCCGTGTTTGAATTCCACCATGTTCTTCAAATAAAGGATTTCGCACGTGAGACCTTGACCCAGATAGAATATCCTTTGTTTGCTTCCTCTGGGTATGGACCAAGGTGTCCACATTAGCAACCACAAGTTGTAATTGGGTCGTCAAGCCTTCAATTGCCTGTTGCAAGGCTTCCTGATTTTGGTGTTGAATTTCTTGAGTTTGCCGAACTGAAGCTAAAGATTCCGCAAGTTGTGAATAACGTGTATTGTACCTATTAGCCATGGATTGAACTGATACCACTTGTTATATTCTTGTTAATAGAGAATAAATAAATAGCTACTTTGAGGGAGCTAAATTCTCCGTGTTTTCTGTATGGATAAAATTTTAGATATCTTTTTATTTAAAATAACAACTTAAATAATAGAATAATCACTGAAATTAAGCAATAATTAACAACCAATAATTAATACTAATATGTAACATTCTCTAACATAACAACCAAATAATTAATTACATAACAGTTTTATTTTTTCAAGACCCACGTTCAAGTCACCTTAATAACCCAAAATTAATAACAACTGCATAAAACATTTTAACATAACAACCAAATAATTAACTGCATAAAAATCCCACGTTTCCAAGACCCATGTCTGGATCATCTAAGTCCACGTCCTAACAGACCCATGACACCTACACCCCCTTCATATTATTATGAGTGCGGCGATCATTTGAGGATTATTTATTCACCGTACCAACTTTCTATATACGTAACTAGTACTATATGTGAATAATATAATTGTTCAGAAAACAATTTCAACTTGATAGTTGTGTTCAGAGTATCTAGCAGCGACGCCCCTCTGGTCCGTGTCCTCTTCCTTGCCGGCGACTTGAAACAGAGAAGAAAGCGAAGCCCAAAAAATCGGATCTGTAGGATGCAGATTTAAAAAAACCGAGATGGAAAGGGGACAGCTTGTTGTTGCGTTTTGTGCTTTTTGCAGGTGACAGTGGTTATCAACGCCGGTGCGGGAAGGGAAAAGGAGAAGAAGTTGAGCAGACCCACCCATTCCCGTCTTTTTGCGGCGGAGCATGAACCCACGCGCCGCCACTGTTCCTGCGGGTGCAGACGGCCTTCCCTACAATTCTTGGAGTTTTAGGGGCTATTTTGTAAATTTTAAAATTATTTAATGTAATTTTTGTTTAGTTTTGAATTTTTTAGTGTAATTTTTGTTTAGTTGATTTGAATTTATATTTTGTATTGTGGATGTAAAAAAAAAATGAAAAATGAAAAAGGAAAGAAAAGAAAAGGAAAAAAAAGAAAAAGTACAGTGGAAGTGGAAGTGTTGTTTGTATTTTGTTTATGAATGTTTTTTCTATGATAAAATTGCAAAGAATAAAGAAGAATTTAATATTTTGATTTGTTCACGGTAAAGGATTATAAACTTACATGTAAGTCGTATTTTTAATATCCGATGAAAGAACAAAATTTTCAAAACTTTTTTAACACATCAAAGCCACGAAGCAGCTTACCTCAGGTAGGGTGCGTTAGGGGTGCTAATACCTTTCCTAACCACAACCAGTCCCTTACCCATGAATCTCTGACAAGACCAGTACATCTGGGTTTTCTAGTAGCCCTCAATTAAATATTAGGTGACGACTTCCAACAAATCAAAAGCAAACAGAAATGAAAAAATTGCCAAGCCGATTCTTCGCAAGTTTTCATGCTTTTTCCCTATGAGTGAGCTTTCCTCTATAATTAATCCATGCATCAAGAGCACACAATATACCAGAATTCCTCTTCCCTCCCCTCAATTGGTTCTTGGCTGAACTTGGCCTAAGGGAACTAAGGGTTCCCTTTTTCTTTCTAGTCAATTTTTCTTTCTCATTTACTCATTATTCACATCATACACATACTATAAGAGTTTATAAACACAATTTTAGAATTTTTTTTTTTTTTTATTCAACCCTTACATGGCCGGCCACTCAAGCCCTTAAGTTATTGATTTTTCCTTAACAATTTTGCATGTTTTTCATGTTCAAAACATTTGTTTGATTGTGTGTTACTGCTTTGTTAATAAATCCCTACTATTGAGGGAGTATTTGTTTGTTTTGACTTAGTCTATTACCACGTAATAGGTTGTTTTTCCTTCTTTTACTCTTTGTAAGGCTACTTAAGCAGTCATTGCTTCTATCATTCAATAAGAATTATTCTTCTTCTAAATACTTGCAATCTGAACAGTTCCTGTTTTTCAACACAAATATCAACAATCAAACCATATCATTGCACCCAAAATCAGATTAGTTGGAAACAAGTCTGAAATCTCATTAAATATTGGAAATGTCTCCCGCGTTTTTCTTAATCACTGTCTCCCTCGTTTTTCTTGATTCAGACGACGACAAAGGTTTTTCATTCATTTCTTAAAGACCAGATCACAAGTTTGTGAGATTCGCCAATTAACTGTGACAATAGCAGCGGAAAAGTAGAACTGGTTGTCTAGCAAATTACATTTTTAGAAGACAAAGACTTAGACTTTGAATTTAATGAAACAAGACAGAATTATAGCTATACGGGTATATACTTGTGGTATCATTGTTTTTTAAAGTGTATTTTTTTTAATATATATCAAAATAATATTGACAAAAGTACTTTTTTTTCTAGGCTAATATCAATAATAAAAAAGATATATCTTATTTAAAAATAACTTTTTTTTAATAACATATGTAGAAACGAGGAATAACTAAGTTTTTATAACTCAAAACTTTTAAGGAATATAAATATCATAACTATGGAGGGAGAGTCACCTAAAATATTTTATTTTTATTTGTCTAAATCTTATTTTCCATAAAATTATAACAATCTTAATTTTATATAAAAAAAATAGAAAATTCTAATAATAATGAATAAAAAAGAAAAATTACTTTCTTTAAATAAAAAATAAAATTATTAAACTGAATCAAAAAAATAAAAATAACTAAAAAAATATTTTGAGAAACTTGAAAACTAAAGAGAATATTTTTAGAAAAAATGATAAAAAAATATTTGAAATGAAAACTAAAAATATAGAAATAGTTTTTAATGACTCGTTAGCGATGGGCATTCTATAAGAAAAATTGTTTAAGCAACTAAAGTAAATTAAATGCATGATCTTGAATGTGGTAAATTAGATGAGAAATCAAAATGTATGTATGCTGCTGCCTTGTAACTGCGCTGCAGAAGAAGGCGACAATCAATTGTATGAAAAATAGACAGAGCAATTCTATATAACATGAAAGATGGTTTTTGTTAATTTAGTATTTGAATATTTAATTTGTAGTTCAATTTAATCTCACTGTTTTGAATCAAATATATAATTATACAACTTTTTTATGTCTCACGTTTATTTTAGTCGTGGATAACATGATTATGCAGATGTGTGGTGGAAGACTTGGACTCTGAAATTGGATGGGGCGCCCTATATAAACTCCATTGCTTCACTTATTTGCTCATTAAGAAAACCAAGGATTAATTTACTTCTAGAGAAATATCGTTAACAAAAACATCACCTGTGTGTTTCTTAACCATGCGGATGCTTTTCCTCTTTTTGCTGTCTTTGCTTCATCTTAGAGCTTGTTATTCTTCTCCTTCCATGCAGCCTCTATGCCATGATGACGAGAGTCATGCCTTGTTGCAGCTCAAGGAAAGCCTTGTCATTAATGAGTCCGCTTCTTCTGATCCTTCTGCTTATCCCAAGGTTGCATCATGGAGAGTTGATGGAGAAAGCGGTGATTGCTGCTCTTGGGATGGTGTTGAATGCGATCGGGACTCTGGTCATGTGATCGGCCTTGACCTCAGTAGCAGCTGCCTTTATGGCTCCATCGACTCCAATAGCAGCCTCTTCCACCTTGTTCAGCTCAGAAGGCTGAATCTTGCTGACAACGACTTCGACAACTCTGAAATCCCTTCTGAGATTCGAAATCTCTCAAGGCTGTTTGACCTAAATCTCTCATATTCTTCCTTTTCTGGTCAAATCCCAGAAGAGGTCTTAGAGCTTTCAAAGTTGGTTTCCCTTGATCTGGGATTAAATCCTTTGAAGCTCCAAAAGCCTGGTCTGCAAGATTTAGTTGAAGCATTAACCAACTTGGAGGTGCTCCATCTCACTAAAGTGAACATATCAGCCAAGGTACCTCAAATCATGGCAAACTTATCCTCTCTGTCATCTCTGTTTCTCAGGGATTGTGGATTGCAAGGAGAGTTCCCCGTGGGAATATTCCAATTACCCAACCTTCGCTTTCTCAGTATCCGGTATAATCCATATCTCACTGGATATTTGCCGCAATTTCAGTCGGGCAACAAACTTGAATTATTGTTGCTCGCAAGAACAAGTTTCTCCAGTCATCTACCGGAATCCTTTGGGAACCTCAAATCATTGAAAAAACTTGATGTGGCAGGATGTTATTTTTCAGGGGTGATACCATCTTCACTTGGTAATCTCACAAAACTGAACTATCTAGACCTTTCTTATAACTTTTTCTCTGGGAAAATCCCTCCTTCTTTGGTCAACCTTCTTCAACTTACTTACCTGTCGCTTTCTTTCAACAATTTCAGATCTGGTACCATAGATTGGATTGGTAATCTAACCAAACTCAGTTTTGTAGACGTGATACAAACCAATTCATATGGTAACATTCCATCCTCTCTTAGAAACTTGACTCAGCTCACCGTCTTAAGGCTTCATGGAAATAAATTAACTGGTCAAATTCCACCCTGGATAGGAAACCGTACCCAATTAATCTCACTGTACCTTGGTGTCAACGAACTGCACGGTCCGATTCCTGAGTCTATTTATAGGCTTCAAAATCTTGAATATCTTGACCTAGCATCTAATTTCTTTAGTGGTACTTTGGATTTGAACCTTCTTCTTAAGTTCAGAAACCTTGTTTCACTCCAGTTATCGGATAACAATCTGTCTCTGCTTAATAGCAACAATGCTACGATTCCTCAGGCCAAACTTGAACTCTTGACGTTAAGTGGATACAATCTAGGTGAATTTCCCAGTTTCTTGCGTGATCAAAACCATTTGGAGCTTTTAGATCTTGCCGATAACAAACTGGAGGGACACATACCCAAATGGTTTATGAAGATGAGTACCACAACACTTGAGTTTCTAGGTCTGGCTGGCAACCTTCTGACTGGATTTGAGCAATCCTTTGAGGTTCTTCCATGGAAGAATCTACGCTCACTGCGACTTTATTCGAACAAGCTCCAAGGATCCCTTCCAATTCCACCACCAGCAATCTTCGAATATGAAGTCTGGAACAACAAATTAACCGGAGAAATACCAAAAGTTATTTGCGATCTGACTTCGCTTTCTGTCCTTGAATTGTCAAATAACAATTTGAGCGGCAAACTTCCGCCGTGCTTGGGCAATAAAAGCAGCACTGCTTTAGTTCTGAATCTGCGCAACAATAGTTTCAGCGGTGATATTCCTGAAACATTCACAAGTGGCTGCTCATTGAAAGTCGTTGATTTCAGTCAAAACAAACTGGAGGGGAAGATACCAAAATCATTAGCCAATTGCACCGAGCTAGAGATTCTCAATCTTGAACAAAATAACATAAATGATGTCTTTCCTTCTTGGTTGGGTGCTCTTCCTCATTTGAGGGTTCTGATATTGAGATCTAATGGGCTCCATGGTGTGATTGGGAAACCTAAAACCAACGTTGAATTTCCGAGGTTACAGATTGTTGACCTCTCCAACAACAGTTTTAAGGGTAAGTTGCCACTTGAATATTTCCGAAATTGGACTGCCATGAAAACAGTCCTTAAGAAACATTTGATTTACATGCAAGCGAACACAAGATTTCAAATGTCGCATTATACAATGAACCATAAGTATGAGTACTCAATGACAATGACAAACAAAGGTGTGATGAGACTATATGAGAAGATCCAAGATAGTCTCACTGCTATAGATCTCTCAAGCAATGGTTTTGGAGGAGGAATTCCAGAGGTCCTCGGAGATCTCAAAGAACTTCATTTGCTCAATCTCTCCAAAAACTTTCTCAGTGGTGGCATCCCTCCATCCTTGTCCAACTTGAAAGAGCTTGAAGCTTTGGACCTTTCTCAGAACAAACTCTCGGGAGAGATTCCTGTCCAACTTGCACAGCTCACCTTCCTCGAGGTCTTTAATGTGTCTCACAATCTTCTCTCAGGTCCGATACCACGAGGAAACCAATTCGGAGCATTTGACAACACTTCATTTGATTCGAATTCAGGATTGTGTGGGGACCCTTTGTCAAACAAATGTGGAAATGATGAGGACTCCTTGCCACCACCCAAAGAAGATGAAGGCTCGGGATCTCAACTTGAATTTGGCTGGAAAGTGGTGGTGATAGGTTATGCAAGTGGATTGGTAATTGGAGTGATTCTTGGATGCGCTATGAACACAAGGAAGTATGAATGGTTGGTGAAGAATTATTTTGCGAGGTGGCAATACAAAGGTCAAAACTTGAAGACTCGCCTGCGTAGAAGTTGATTTCTAATTATTAAGGTGTTTTCTAGTTTGTGAATCATGTTAAGATTGTATTTTCTTTTCCTTGTCTTCTCTTTGTTAATTTTCACTTGTAAGGATAACAGTGATTTTCTCTTGGATGGTCTGTTAATTAATTTCATATACTAAAAATAAGATGGTATGTTGAATAGAGAGTTAGTTTTATTAATTTATTCTAAACAGAAGAAATTAGTTTACTTATTTGAAAAAAAAACATATATTCCATCAATGAAGACTTGCTGTAGCGCCCAAGTCTTCGGATAACAGCACTGCGTACTTTGTTTACTTTTCTACCAGACTGAATATATTTTAGTGTTGAATACTTTTCCTGTACGTTGTTGACTAATTTTCAATAGAGAGTTGACAACTCCTTCAACCTCTGAATGTGCCAAGATTATCAACAAACCTGAGAAAGGAAGAGTTTTCTTTTTACTTTTTATTAAAAAAAACAAAAAACCTTCCATACAATCAATGCGGTCTTCACTTTCTTTAATTTATTCATTATATTATTGTAAACCAATTGCTTGATAATATTTTAAACTGATCCCATTATTTAGCATCCGAATATTCAGTTCTTTCAAATCTTGTCTCCTTCACAAGAAGTTATTTGTGTTAGTAATGCATATGTTATGAAAAATCCCCATTGTTTTCAATCAAATCTTGTCTCCTAATTGGCTAGGTTCAGGCCGAACCCAACCTCAACTTTTCTGTTTTTTAGTTGGACTCAGTCAGCCTGGTCTGGTCACTGGTCCAAACCAGTGACCTGGCTGGACAGGTTGCAAGTATGAGTGAATTATTCACGTCTGCTTGCAACAGTAACAAGGTAATTTTATTATCTTTGCACAGTAACATGTGAATTGAATTTGCAAAGCGGGGAAGAGAGCTTACCTGGTAGCTCTGGTGATGAAGACGTGATGGAGGGTTGGCCGGCTAATACTGTTTTCTCTTCCTCTGTTTTTATATATGCCTCCTCTAGTCTTCCTTCTCTCTTTTTTTTTTTTTTTTGTTATTTCTCCGTTTACATTCACCTTCTTCGTTCTTCTTCTTCGTCTGCTCGCTCTCTCCCTGTTTTCACTTTCTCTGTTCTCTCTGTGTTCGCCTCTCCTGGAGCCGCTGCTTGAAGACGAAGATGTTGATGAGGGAGGGCTGGTTAACCAATGTTCCCCTCTGCTTCTGTTTCTTCGTATCTTCACTTGTTCTGAGCGCCGGTTTTCTCTCTGTTTCTATGTTCTTCTTCTTTTTCTCCTCTCTGCTCCTTTGACTCTCTCTCTGTCTGTTTTTTTTTTCTTTGCTTTTTCTTTCAGTCTATCCTCTCGTCCTTGGTGTTTTCTGTTTTTCTCCTCTGTTCGACTTTCTCTAGCCTTTTATAAGGCCAGAGAGAGTAAATGAAGTCCTTAACAGTCCTGCTCATCGATCTGGAAACGGGATCGTGAGCAGGAGACGTTGTCTGGGTTTGGTGCCATTTCTTCTTGTTGAATCGGTCTCCTGAAGAACGTGATGAACAGTAGAAACGGCGTCGTTGTTTGATTGAAATGGCTATCTTCAATTTGCACCATGAAGTTCTGATATTTATCAATTGGGTCCCTAATCAATGAAAATCAATTTTTAATTTTGCCCCTGGATCAATTGCAATTGAACCTTTGGATTATAGTGCCATTTACAAAACAGTCTTTGATTTCTGGATTATTCAATTTAGTCCTTAATTGACTTTTCAACTTTTAATTCTTTCAAAATTACCACTAGAAAAATCAACTAAACTCCCTAAAGTACCCCTATCATTTCAATTTGGCCCTTAAACTTTAATTTCTTGTAATTTTCAACCCAAATCAACTACGAACTTTGATATTTTTTTAATTAAATCCTTAATTGCATCAAATCTTTTAGTTCAAAAGTAAGATATATCATTTTTAGCACAAAACACATAATGGTCATGGACCCGATTCTTAGCCTATTTCCATACATCTTTGATGGGCTTGGTAAAACACTAGAACTTTTGTATTTTTTTTTATTAAACCCTTGATTACATCAATTAATTAAATTGAATTTTAATTAAGTTCTTAAATTTATTAATTTTTTTAATTTTTTATCAGATTGACTCTCAAATTTACAATTTTATTTTTATTAATCCTCAAACTTTCAATTTGTGTTGTCTTAACCAAATTCTCAAATTATTTTTTTAATTTATTTTTTATTTTTTAGTTATTTATTATTATTATTATTTAAAAATTTAAAAATTAGGTTATGAAAATTACCCTCTTTTTATAATATTTACAATGTAAAGAAATTGAAAAATTTTGTTTTCTTTTGACTGTATGTAGTAAATGTCATAAGTCAATTTTTTATTTTTATTTTATCTTATTTTATTTTTTTATAAAAAATAAAAAAATAATAAGTGATGATAAAAAAATAAAAAAATGAATAAGTAATAAAAAAGAAAAGGAAAAAAAAACGAATGAAAATGAAAAAATAAAATTAATGAAAAATAAATTGAAATTTAAATCAATACAGTATAAATCGGAAATTTACACGCACAACTTACTATTATAATGAACGATAAGTATGAGTATGGAATGTGCGTTCTTGACTAATTTATGATTGTATTGAAGGGAAGCTTATAGGGAGTTGGTACCATTGGTGGCCTTAGCACTGATCGATGCAAGTAAAATCTGGAGAAGAAGTTGCCAATTCTGTACACGGCTCTTCCTTATATTCTATGATTCTCAGGCAAACCATCTTATTGTCATCAAGAACATGGATTATTGCAATGTACATTTTTCTTCATATTGCATTCTTTCTGTTTGTTTATGCCCTTCACAATCACATTTCTCTTGATATCTGTACTAAATCCTGTAAATGAATTTTTTCCCTTAAACTGTGAGCCTATTTATTAAAGTTAATTAAATTAAATGTGACTTAGGATTCAACCTATACTTATTTCTCAGATTACAACCCATACATGTGTGGAGTATAAACCATGTGATTGAACATGCTGAAGATTGTTGCCACATTGACTTGTGGGTAATACACTCACCTTGCTTCCACATTGACTTGTCCGAGAATGGTTCGATGCATTTTTTTTATGGCATAGAAATTTTAGTTGAATTGAATATCGAGATTTACAAACCAACTGTGAAGCTGAGAATACATAATTGTTATTGCATGATGAATCCTCGAACCTAGATTGAAGGGTGTGTAGGAAAAATTACAAGAAACATTCTCTATTTGCACTTTGATGCATTTTATCCTCTGTTTTCTGAAATATGCTTAGCATACTCTGGTAACATTGCTTGTGTTCTGTCACTGTAAAAGTCAACTTAGAATAGATTTCTGCTTTGCTGGCTTTGATGGAGCAAAAGTTTTACACCAGATGAGCAATGTTCAAAATGGAAGTTCAATTACATCACTAGTTCAATCAAGACCAGAACCCAAAAAATCCTACAAACAAACCTGTTGAGATTTTATCTCATCTAATCATCAGAGATTGTATAGGTGTAAGATTCTATATTTGTTCCTTGAATTAGGAAAATTGATTTCAATAATTAGTTTCCAGATTTCCTTGTATATTTAGTTTCCTGTTGTGATATAGGTTTGTATCCTTTAAATTGTATCATTCCTATTCAATCAATACAATAAAAATACAATTCTGAAAACAAACATGTTATCAGCATGGTTTGAAAAATCTCTGCCTCTGCAATTTTTTTTCTTAAACCTCTGCCATTGATATAGGAACCCCTGCCTTACGTAATTATTATTATTATCGTTCTTTTCTTCCTTCTAGTTACTATTCTTTTCTCCCTTTCAGTGAATAAAAATGAGTGAAAAAAATATTGAATCTTCTGGGATGAAATCAGTTCCTGCTATTGTTCAATCAGAGGGTGTTTTTAATGCAGGAATCATTCTCACTGAATCAAACTATGATGTTTGATCCCAACTGATGGAGATGCATATTGCTAAAAGGGAGAAACTCTCCTATATTTTTATGAAATTCATTCATTCATTATTTTAAACCAATTGCTTGATAATATTTTAAATTGATCCCATTATATATTTAGCATCGATCCGAATATTCATTTCTTTCATACACTGCATGATCTTTGCAATAAGGAAATTAGTGTAATGAAAACTGAACTTTTTCTTTACGAAAGAAATTGAAGTTTTTTCAGAGAGGACTTAAGAACTCTAAATTATTTGCAACCGCACATTCTTTTTTCTTTTTCAGAGAGGACTTAAGAACTCTAAATTATTTGCAACCGCACATTCTTTGTACACTGAACAATCTAAATAAATACATCAACGAAAAATCCCCATTATTTTCAATCAAATCTTGTTTCCTTCACAAGAAGTTATTTGTGATAGTAATGCATATGTTATAATAACATCTAAAAACCATTCTGTTTAAAGTCTTCAACCCATCTCCCACCGCTCTCTTAGTCACCTGGGAGCTTTCCTCTTCCCTTCAAAATAGGGGTAAAGTCTCTGCTAATGTTATAAGTCATTGAATACAAGGATGATTGTGGTGATAATAGAAGCCTTCAGAGTAAGTTAAACGCTCAAGGCCAACTTCATTCAGACCACGACATACGCAAGTTTGTGATAACGGCCAATTAACTTTGACAATCGCAGTGGAATATTGGAACTGGTTGTCTAGCAAATTACTTCGTGCTCTGGAAAAGATGACAACGACTCAGAATTTGAATGAAATTGGCTGTCGAGCATAAAGTCTTTGGAGATGAGACTATTCATGTGCACTGCATGTTTACTTTTCCACCATACTAATATATATTTATATATTACTTAGTTAATTACTTCTCCACCAGACTGAATATTTTTGTCTATATAAACAGCTTGATTTCACTTCATTTCTTATTAAGAAAAATAAAGATTATCTACCAAAAAATATGCCGTTCTTGTCTATGCGGATGCTTTTGCTCTTTTTACTCTCGTTTTTTCATCTTAGAGCTTGTCACTCTTCTCCTTCCATGCAGCCTCTATGCCATGATGATGAGAGTAATGACTTGTTGCAGTTCAAGGAAAGCCTTGTCATTAATGAGTCTGCTTCTTATGATCCTTCTGCCTATCCTAAGGTTGCATCATGGAAAGCTGATGGAGAAAGAGGTAATTGCTGCTCATGGGATGGTGTTGAATGCGATGGGGACTCTGGTCATGTGATCGGCCTTGACCTCAGTAGCAGCTGTCTTTATGGCTCCATCGACTCTAATAGCAGCCTCTTCCACCTTGTTCAGCTCAGAAGGCTGAATCTCGCTGACAACGACTTCAACAACTCTAAAATCCCTTCTGGGATTCGAAATCTCTCAAGGCTGGTTTATCTAAATCTCACAATGGATGGCTTTTCTGGTCAAATTCCAGAAGAGATCTTGGAGCTTTCCGACTTGGTTTCCCTTGCTCTCGGATTAAATCCTTTGAAGCTCCAAAATCCTGGTCTGCAACATTTAGTTGAAGCGTTAACCAACTTGGAGGTACTCCATCTCAGTGGAGTGAACATATCAGCCAAGATACCTCAAATCATGACAAACTTATCCTCTTTGTCATCTCTATCTCTCAGGGATTGTGGGTTGCAGGGAGAGTTCCCCATGGGAATATTCCAATTACCCAACCTTCGCATATTCAGTATCCGGTATAATCCATATCTCACTGGATATTTGCCGGAATTTCAGTCGGGCAGCAAACTTGAAACTTTGATGCTCACAGGAACAAAATTCTCTGGTCACCTACCGGAGTCTCTTGGAAACCTCAAATCATTGAAAGAATTTCATGTGGCAAAATGTTATTTTTCAGGGGTGGTACCATCTTCACTTGGTAATCTTACCCAATTATTCGGACTATTCCTTGGTGACAACAAACTTCATGGTGCAATTCCTGAGTCTATTTATAGGCTTCAAAATCTTGAAATACTTGACCTATCTAATAATTTCTTTAGTGGTTCTTTGGAATTGAACCGTTTTAGAAACCTTTCTTCTCTCCTGTTATCGTATAACAATCTGTCTTTGCTTACTAGCCACAATGCTACCTTTCCTCTGCCAAAACTTCAACTCTTAAATTTAGAGGGATGCAATTTAGGTGAACTTCCCAGTTTCTTGCGTGATCAAACCCAACTGGAGATTTTAGAAATTGGAGATAACAAACTTGAGGGACACATACCCAAATGGTTTATGAACATGAGCACCATAACCCTCGTGGCTCTATCTCTGGCTGGCAACCTTCTGACAGGTTTTGAGCAATCCTTTGACGTTCTTCCATGGAATAATCTACGTTCACTGTCTCTTAATTCAAACAAGTTCCAAGGATCCCTTCCAATTCCACCAGCAGCAATCTATGAATATAAAGTCTCGAACAACAAATTAAATGGAGAAATCCCAGAAGTTATTTGCAATCTGACTTCGCTTTCTGTCCTTGATTTGTCAAATAACAATTTGAGCGGCAAACTTCCGCCGTGCTTGGGAAATAAAAGCAGCGCCGCTTCAGTTCTGAATCTGCGCAACAATAGTTTTAGCGGTGATATTCCTGAGACATTCACAAGTGGCTGCTCATTGAGGGTCGTCGATTTAAGTCAAAACAAATTGGAGGGGAAGATACCAAAATCATTAGCCAATTGCACCGAGCTAGAGATTCTCAATCTTGAACAAAATAATATAAATGATGTCTTTCCTTCTTGGTTGGGTATGCTTCCTGATTTGAAGGTTCTCATTTTGAGATCTAATGGGCTACATGGTGTGATTGGGAAACCTGAAACCAATGTTGAATTTCCCAGGTTACAGATTGTTGACCTCTCCAACAATAGTTTTAAGGGTAAGTTGCCACTTGAATATTTCCGAAATTGGACTGCCATGAAAAATGTCCACAATGAGCCACTGATTTACATGCAAGCAGACACAAGTATCGACATATCGAGAGCTTCAGTAACCAATCCGTATCCGTACTCGATGACAATGACAAACAAAGGTGTGATGATATTGTATGAAAAGATCCAAGATAGTCTCACTGCAATCGACCTCTCAAGTAATGGTTTTGAAGGAGGAATTCCAGAGGTCCTTGGAGATCTCAAAGCACTTCATTTGCTCAATCTCTCCAACAACTTTCTCAGTGGTCGCATCCCTCCATCGTTGTCCAACTTGAAAGAGCTTGAAGCTTTAGACCTTTCTCAGAACAAACTCTCTGGAGAGATTCCTGTCCAACTTGCACAGCTCACCTTCCTCGAGATCTTTAATGTGTCTCACAATTTTCTCTCAGGTCCGATACCACGAGGAAACCAATTCGGAGCATTTGACAACACTTCATTTGATGCGAATTCAGGATTGTGTGGGGAGCCTTTGTCAAAAAAATGTAGAAATGGCGAGGACCCCTTGCCAGCTCCCAAAGAAGATGAGGGCTCGGGATATCCACTTGAATTTGGTTGGAAGGTGGTGGTGATAGGTTATGCAACTGGATTGTTAATAGGAGTGATTCTTGGATGTGTTATGAACACAAGGAAGTATGAATGGGTGGTTAAGAATTATTTTGCGAGGTGGCAAAACAAAGGTCAACATTTAAAGAATAGACTGCGTAGAAGTTGATTTCTAATTATTAAGGTGTTTTCTGATTTGTTAATCTAGTAAATAAATATTATCTTGTATTTCCTTTTCCTTCTCTTTTCTTTCTTAATTTTCACTTGTAAGGATAAGAGTGAATTTCTCTTGGATGGTTTGTTTCATGTGCTAAAAATAAGATAATATGATGGTTTGTTTCATGTGCTAAAATAAGATGATATTTTAAAGTAAATGAATTATATATGTAACTATAGTATGTTGAAAATTTGTATGCACAAAGTAGTCTTCATCAAGTTATAAGACTTGAGATTGGTGGGTTGATCCCAGACTTAACCGAGCTGAGGCCTGGACTATTCCAGATTAAAGAAAAATAAGGGAAGGAATTGATCTAGATGACCTGAATAAGAACTCAAGTTGGCTCGTAACCCGAATTGACTTGATGAACTCAATGTTAAATTTTTTTAATTTCTTTTTCAAAACGACATTAGTGTTAAGAAAGGGACAATTGGAAATAATGAGGGGTTAAACAAAGATAGCGAGTCTCGTCTCTCTCTTAGTCTTTGACCTTGTTTAAAAAAAGAAGATTAACCAAAGGATAAAAACCATAAACAATCTCAAATTGTGAAAAAATAGTAGTAGAATACACACTATAATTATAAACAAGTTCTTTTGTATGACAGTGCGTAAAAGTGTGGTTAAAGTCCTATTAACTTCTTCAGTTTGTTCATCTGTTTGGGAATGACAAGTAGTAGAAAACAACTATTTAGTTCCTAATTTTCCCCACAATACCTTCCAAAGGTAGCTAATAAACTTAACATCTATATCCTAAAATATACTCCTAAGAACCTCGTGGAGTTGTACTATCTCTCTAAATAACAAATCAACTATTTTAGTTGTATGACATGCTATAAAATGTGTTATCTTCAAAAACCTATCAACAATTACAAATATCGAATCCCTATCCTTTTTTGATCTATGCAAACCTAATACGAAGTCCATAGAAATGTCTACCCAATATTCCTTAGGAACAGGCAAAGGAGTGTACAAACCATATGGTTAGACTTTGCTTTCCTACATGTAATGCATTTATCACATATGTGTTGCACATTCATTTTCATTTTAGGCTAATAAAAATATTCATATAACACATCCAAAGTCTTAGCATCACCAGAATTCCCTCATTAAACCACTGTCATGTACTTTACATATAAGTAATTCATGTATAGAACTCAATGCACACATAAATTATTTTCTTTGAGCAAATATCCATAAAGTCTATAAAATTTGCCAAAAGCTGGATTCTTATATGCATTAAAAACATTAGCAAAATCATCATCATTATAAATTCTCTTTACGTATTCAAATCCTAGCATCCTAGTATATAATCAAAGTAGATGAAAGAACATACATTCACGACAGCGCGTCACCCACAATGTTTTGCTTTGTCTTGTTTGTATTTTATCACATACAAAAAGTTCTCAATAAACTCCACTTATTTGGCATGTCACTGATTCAACTTATCTTGTCCCTTCAAGTGTTTCAAGGACTCATTATTAGAATGAATGACAAACTCCTTGGGCCAAAGGTAGTGCTGCCACGTCTCTAATGTCCTCACCAATATGTAAAGCTCTTTGTCATATATGGAGTAGTTCAAGGTTGCTCCATTTAGATTTTCATGAAAATAGGTAATAGGCATTTTATCCTACATTAAAATGACTTCAATACCTATACCAAACGCATCATATATACTCAATCTCAAAAGCTTTTGTAAAGTCAGGTAAATGTAAAACAGGTGCAGAATATAATCTTTAATTTAACAATTTAAAAGCATCTTTATGTTTATTATCACATTTAAAAACAACAGACTTTTTTACAATTTCAATTAATAGTATGGCTAACGTGTTAAAGTCCTTAACAAAACATTTACTTTTTCATATATTTAAGTGTTGACCAATCTCGGATGACCTTAACCTTCTTCTCATCCATCTTACTACCTTATGTAGTTACAACATATCCGAAAAACATAATTTTCTCAATGTAATAGTTACACTTCTGAAGACTAGCTTACAATTGTACTTTATACAACACATCAAGTACATTAAACAAATGATCAATATGATCATTCAAGCTCTTACTATAGATCTAGATATTATCAAAATACACAACTATGAATTTACCTATGAATGCACGTAACATATGATTCATCAATCTTATAAATATACGAAGTGCATTTGTAAGTCCAAAAAGAATGATTAATCATTCATACAAACTATATTTAGTTTTAAATGCAAATCACCTTCTTTCATCATAATCTGATAGTATCCACTTATCTAGCCTATGTATAGGATGTCTATATTTTAGTGTTATTTTATTGATGGCACAATGATCAACAAATATCATCCAAGTTTCATCCTTATTATGCACAAATAAAACAAGAATAACATATGGATTCATGCTCTCGTGAATGTACACCAATGTCATCAACTCTTCCACTTACCTTTGATGTTCTTTTATCTCATCAAGATTACTTTGGTAGGCTGGTCAATTAGGGATTGCAGCTCCGGATACAAGATCTATTTGATGTTTGATTCCTCTTAATGGTTGTGAACCATTAAGAATATTTTCAGATCAAATTCCTACAACAGAGAAACAGCCACATTATAAACAACATAATCAAGATCATTAGTATTAAAATAAGTCTTTTTATACATAAGTCATTCATTGCCAAACATCTTATGCGTTACAGGTAAAAATAAAAATTAAAAAAAAACCCTTAGTTAAAGGCATTCATCTAACAAAACTAAAGAGATAAAAATAAAAAAAATTAATAAAAAAGAGATCTAAAGGCTAGTCGCATGTCCAATCCAAGCACAAAAATCATAGAAACATGAAATGCACAAGTACAAACACAATATTCATCGTATATATCCTCATTCATCCAGCAATGAATTTAAAATCAAAATCATTCAATTAGCATGCATTTCTCATAGAAAAAACCATAGTTTTGAAACCCGACCCGGTCATCGACCCAGTCAAGTGATCGGGTCACGGGTTAGATGGGTTGACCCGGGTTAAATCCTCCTTCATGCTTGCAAAGTGCATCTCCATAGCTCCCAGTTAGATCCATAGTTTTTCCTGGTCTTTCATCTGTCTTCGTCTGAAAAGAAAGATACTCGCGCAAAACCAGCAGCAACCTAGCCCTTTTCTTGCTAAGATGGGGTCGTTGTTTTCCCAGTGCGCGGAGCCCCAGGTGTTAGTGGATTATCATTGGGTCAATAATAATAATCCCTCTTTTTGTGCTCCTAGGGCGGGAAGAAAAAAAGAAAACGGGAAGCAATTTGCACTTGTCTCAATCAAGATGAGCTGCAAGACTTCCTTCATTTCCTAATCGTTCGATCCTTAGCATCTCGAGTGCCAACGAATGCCTTTGCTTTCGCTTGATTCGAATCATCTCCGTCGAGCTTCTCTGGACTAAGGGGCGAAGCAGCTCGACGTCAAGAGAGGGGTAGAAGGCTAGAGGCCACAAAAAACAGAGTGAAAGAAGGAGATTCAAACCTTTTTCACAGAGAAACAACAGCGATCAATAGTCAGACGTCCCTCTCTGCTCCTCAGCTAGGTTTCAAAGATTAATTAGGTTACTAATTTTGCTTCGTTCTTCTTCACTCTTTAATCTTCAGCGTTTTGGCATTTTAGAAAGCCAAAAATGATGTCATTTAATGACAGTCAAAATAAAAAAAAAAATTAACTGAGTCTCACCTGGGTTTGACCGGGTCGACCGGGTTTTTCCGGGCCAATTCCCGAGCAGGTTTTTGCCTCCACCCGGACCGGTCCCAGGCTCGGGTCCCGGGTCGACCCGCCGGGCTGGTCCGGATTTTAAAACACTGGAAAAAACTAAGAATTCAAGAAAATGAACTTAAAGACAAAACACACAGCAAGTACAAAAATCCCATGAGAAACCATCTCTAAAAATCAACACTAGCTCTATATATCCAAGCCAAGCACAAAAATCATAGAAACATGAAATGCACAAACTCTAACACTCATCACAATCTCATTTATCCCACCATTAAATCCAAAAGGCCAAAACCATCCATGTCAAGAAACCAAAAACCAAAACCCAAACCAAACCTCTATATATATATATATATATATATATATATATATATATATATATATATATATATATTTTGTGAAATTG